>Ga0115002_10002652_pt1 | contig 23169 bp, 22 predicted proteins | sample ArcticOcean_MG_C_8_FD_89576 | JGI IMG/M metagenome (GOLD analysis project Ga0115002, IMG submission 89576) | Marine microbial communities from western Arctic Ocean - ArcticOcean_MG_CB11_86 | ecosystem: Environmental > Aquatic > Marine > Oceanic | place: Arctic Ocean: Canada Basin | collected... | reverse complement strand
TTTCCTTCTGATTTTTCTGCTTCAATAAAAGGTTGTAAATAGGCAACTGCTTTTTTCATAACTCGAGCTGATTTTACCACTTGGGGTAAAAACATTTTGCCTTCACCAAATAAATTTCCTACGACATTCATTCCGTCCATTAAAGGACCTTCTATAACTTCAATTGGTTTGTTAAAGTTTTTTCGAGCTTCTTCTGTGTCTAATTCAATGAAAGCATCTATCCCTTTGACTAAGGAATGGGAGATTCTCAAATATACATCTTCATTTCTCCAAGAATCGTCTATTTTTTTTCCTTTCTTTTTTATACCTACTAAGTTTTCAGCAAAATCTAGTAATCTTTCAGTAGCATCATCTCTGCGGTTTAATAAAACATCTTCAACGTGATTCATTAAATCTTTAGGTACTTCATCATACACTTCTAAAAGAGTTGGATTTACAATACCCATGTTCATTCCATATTGAATAGCATGATATAAAAAGGAGGCATGCATGGCTTCTCTAACAGTGTTATTTCCTCGAAAAGAAAATGAAACATTACTTACTCCTCCACTAACGCTTGCATATGGTAAATTTTCTTTAATCCATTTTGTTGCATAAAAAAAATCTAAAGCGTTTTTTTGATGCTCTTCAATTCCTGTAGCCACAGGAAAAATATTAGGATCAAAAATTATATCCTGTGGTTGAAATCCAACTTTATCAACTAAAATATTATATGATCTTGAGCATATTTCAATTCTTCTTTTTAAACTGTCAGCTTGCCCTTCTTCATCAAATGCCATAACAACAACTGCTGCACCATACTTTTTTATTGTCTTAGCTTGAGTAATAAAAACAGGTTCTCCTTCTTTTAAACTAATAGAGTTAACAATACTTTTTCCTTGTACTACTTTTAATCCTGCTTCTATTATTTCCCACTTAGAACTATCAATCATTACAGGAACACGAGCAATATCTGGTTCCGAAGCAATTAAATTTAAAAAAGTGGTCATGGCTTTTACTCCATCAATCATTCCTTCATCCATGTTAACATCAATAATTTGAGCACCTCCTAAAACTTGATCCCTTGCTATCTCAAGAGCCTCATCGAATTGTTCGTTTTTAATAAGTCGCAAAAATTTTCTGGAACCTGTTACATTTGTTCGCTCCCCAATATTTACAAAATTGATGTTTTCTGTAATAATTAAAGGTTCTAAACCAGACAACATTAAAGGTTTTCTAATATCAGACATTTGAAAATACTTTAGGCGTTCTAGGAGAAAATTTTCTGGCCAAATCAGCAATTAAACGAATATGATCTGGTGTAGTGCCGCAACATCCACCAATAATATTTATTAAATTTTGCTCTAAATAATCTTGAATCAAATTTTTCATCTCCTCTGGACTTTGATCATACTCGCCAAAGGCATTTGGAAGGCCTGCATTTGGGTGAGCAGATATGAAAAGAGGACTTTGATTAGCTAAGTTTTTAATATATGGCAATAATTGATCAGCCCCTAAGGCACAATTAAAGCCAATACTTAATAGAGAAATATGACTTAAAGAAATATTAAACGCTTCTACGGTTTGCCCTGAAAGGGTTCTTCCACTAGCATCGGTTATTGTGCCACTTACCATAACAGGAATATTAATTTCTTTTTCTTCTTTAATTTCATTAATGGCATATAAGGCCGCTTTAGCATTTAAAGTGTCAAAGATAGTTTCTACTAAAAGGATATCCGCTCCGCCATCAATCAAACCAGTAATTTGCTCTCTATAAGCTCCAGCTAATTGATCAAAATCTACGGCTCTAAATCCTGGGTCATTAACATCAGGTGACATACTTGCAGTTTTATTGGTAGGCCCTATGGATCCTGCTACATAGCGTGTACGATCGGGTGTTTTAATACTGTATTCTTGAGTAGCTTCTTTGGCAATTTTAGCACTTTCGTGATTCAATTCATACGCTAGGTCTTCCATTTGATAATCAGCCATTGCAATGCTTGTAGAAGAAAATGTATTGGTTTCAATTATATCTGCTCCTGCTTCCAAATAATCACGGTGAATCTTTTTAATGATTTCTGGCTGAGTAATTGACAGTAAATCATTATTTCCTTTCAGAGCACAAGGATGATTTTTAAATCGTTCACCTCTAAAATCTTTCTCTTTTAAATTATGATTTTGGATCATAGTTCCCATTGCACCATCTAATACTAAAATCCGTCTTTCTAAAATTTTTTCAATAGTCATATCAAGTTTTTAATGCGTTTTTAATGTCATTCCAAATATCTTCATGATGTTCAAGTCCTACTGATAGACGAATCATGCCATCGGTAATGCCAACTTTTAATCGATCTTCTGCTGAAAGCTTACTATGTGTACTGGATGCAGGATGTGTAATAATAGTTCTTGAATCTCCAAGGTTAGCCGATATAGAGCACATTTTAATAGAGTTAATAAAGTCTCTTGCTTCTTCTAATCCTCCCTCAACTTCAAAGGAAATAATATTTCCTCCTTTTAGCATTTGCTTTTTGGCTAAATTATATTGAGGATGGGATTTTAAAAATGGATATTTAACTCGATTTACATTTGTTTGTTTTTCTAATTGATGTGCTATTTTTAATGCGTTATCACAATGTCTGTCTACCCGAAGAGAAAGAGTTTCTAGGCTTTTAGAAAGCACCCATGCATTAAAAGGAGATAATGATGCCCCTGTGTTACGAGCAAACAAAAATAATTCTTTTATTAATTCTTTTTTACCTACTGTTAACCCACCTAAAACCCGGCCTTGACCGTCCATTAATTTTGTTGCTGAATGAATCACTAAATCCGCTCCAAAACTAATTGGCTTTTGTAAATAAGGAGTTGCAAGACAATTATCAATAATTAACAAGATTTTATGTTTTTTGGCTAGTTTTCCTAATGCTTCTAAATCTAGAATATCAAGTCCAGGGTTAGTCGGAGATTCTGCAAAAATACATTTAGTATTAGATTGAATCAAACTCTCTACTTTTTCCAGGTCTGAGACTTTAAAGTAACTTGTTGATATATTCCATTTTGGAAGGTATTTAGTAAACAGGGTATGAGTAGATCCAAAAATAGCATTGCAAGAAACAATATGATCTTCTGAATTTAAAAAAGCACCAAAGGTTGAAAAAATAGCACCCATGCCAGAAGCAAAAGCAACACCATCTTCTGCACCTTCCATTTGAGCAACTTTTTGAATAAATTCAGTAGTATTAGGGTTCGTAAAACGAGTATAAATATTAAATTTTTTTTCTTCTGTAAATGCATCGCGCATATCTTCTGCGCTATCAAAAACAAAACTAGAAGTTAAATGTAAAGGTGAAGAATGTTCAGAATGTTTTGAACGTTCCATTTGTGTTCGTATCGCTTGGGTCTCAAATTTTTCAATCATACTTTCATAATATTCAAAACAATTTTAAAATTGATTATCTAACACTACTCTAGATTTAAACATTTCAAAGGCTCCAAATAAAAATGATGAATAAAACAGAAAGCCTATTAAGGTGCCCTTAAGAAATGGAATAGCTAAAATATAACATGTGATTAATCCATTTATATTTAAAGGGTATAATGATCCAGAAATCCAGACTCCAAAATTTGTTATAATAAAGAACAATAAACTAGAGGCAATTGAGGAAAGAAAAATCTTTTTTAAACTTAAATTTTTTAAGTAGAAATATCCAATAATAATAATAATACAAAAACTTGAATACTGCCATAAAAACCCAGGATAAAACCAAGTGAATTCATCATAATAATAAGATAAAATATAATTATTAATCACAAGATCACTTACCCATAATGATAAAATTGGTATAATAAAAGCATGAAGCTTATTTTTGAAATACGCACCACCAAATAAAGCTATAGCTCCAATTGGTGTAAAATTAGGAATGTGGGGGATAATTCTTGAAAAAGAAGCAAATAATATTAATACTATTATGCCTAAATATGATAAGTTAATTTTTTTCATAAAATTTAAATTTTACCAAACATCTTCGTTATAACTTTTATACTCCTCTTTTCCGCCTAAAGACTTCCAGTCTGAGTCCTGAGTCAATCGGGAGGAAATACCACCTCTTGGATTACAATCCAAAACCAATCTTAGTCTTTTAGGAGAGTAAACCTTCATTATATGATCATATAATGAATTTATAAGTCTCTCATATGAAATTATTATATTTCTGTATTGGTGAAGATATAGTTTTAATGATTTCAACTCTATAATTTTGTTTTCTGGATAAAAAAGTATGTAAAGAGAAGAAAAATCAGGTTGCTCATAAACACCTAAAAAAGTGAGTTCTGGTTGTTTTAATTTTATCTCATAAGTTTTTGTGTCAGGGTTTGGTAGTGACTTCAAAATAGTAAAATCAACATCAGCAAATATTTTTTTCATTGCTTTTTCTTTAAATTAATAAATATTAAATAGCATTTCATATATTATATGAAATTACTCTAGGAGGATTTGAGAGAAAGTGTTTATTAAAAGCAATACTGCTTTAGCATTTTTTTAATGAGGTTTGCAATCAGTCAAATCCTTCCTCAATTATTTGGCTAAGTTAATAAAAAAATAGGATTAATTGTTTTTTGAATAAAAGAAGGTAACAAGTAAGTGTATTCTTCTAAATACTAAACAAGAATTATAGAGTTATTTAAATTGTTGAATATATTTCATTTCTACAAGAAATTTTATTCAGTAAGTTCATTTCTAATCCTGTTAAATAGTTCCAAAATTTACATGCTTTAAACCCATAAATAGTGTCACTTTCAACCCTGACATAGTCTACTATTTTAACTTTGATGACTTACTTATACATATCCAATAGTATCCCATTAGTGTCACTTGACTAAAATTGGTGTCACTTTGAATCATTTCAGGTGCAAAATTGGTAGCACTTTGTTTTTCTTAAATTTAATGCACCCTAAAACAACACAATGAAAAAGCTATTCGTCCATACGACCAACCGGCGGACCTTCGCCTCCCTTGATCCCTGTCAATCGGTCGCCTAAAACCCCACGAATAGAATCTGCTATTTTTGAAATTTTTGCAACCATTTCTGGATGTAGCTGTGCCACATTACTTTGTTACATTAGGTCATGATCCAAATTGTATAATTCAGCTACATTTATTTCATTCATCTCGTAAGGCACTGGAAACCCATCGTTTGTTCCCTCCCTTCCATTTAAGGAGCGATAGGTATGAGGCACATATAATTTCCAATTTTTATGACGTACTGCGTGAAGTTCATTAGTTCGATAATAAAAAAAGAAATTGTCATGAGGGGATCTTGCGCTTGCTCCTGTTAAAAGAGGTAATAAAGAAGCGCCATCTATTTTCTTTTCAGGTAGCTTACCCCCCGAAAAATCTACTACAGTGGGTAACCAATCGATGCCCATTGCAGGCGCATCAATTCGAGTATTTGGTCTTATCTTCTTTGGATAGCGGATGATCCCAGGAACGCGATGTCCGCCTTCCCAATTGGTTCCTTTTCCTTCTCTAAAAATTCCCGAAGAACCGGAATGGCCTCCGTATGATAGCCATGGACCGTTATCAGAAGTAAACACAACGATAGTGTTTTCTTCCAACCCTTCTTCTTTCAAAGTTTTTAAAACACGGCCTACAGAATGATCAATTTCTCGTATTACATCTCCGTACAATCCTCGTCCCTGCGTTCCTTGAAAATCTTCAGCTGCAAATAAAGGAACATGAGGTTGTGGGTGTGGTAAATAAACAAAAAACGGGTTCTCTTTATTCTCTTGGATAAAATCGATAGCCTTATCCGTTAGCTCTTTGGTTAAAAAAGTTTGGTCTTCCAAAACACCTAATGAGGTTTCATTTTTGTATAATTCAATATCTGGAAAATTAAAAACGGAACCTTGCTGAGGATGATTAGGCCACATATCATTGGAATATAAAATACCATAATACGTGTCGAATCCGTGTTTTCGAGGTAAAAATTTTGGTGCATCTCCCAAATGCCATTTCCCAAAAATCCCTGTAGCATATCCCTGTGCTTTAAGTAATTCCGCTAACGTTGTTTCTTCTGGATTTAGGCCCACCTTAGATCCTGGGCTATAGGCATTATGAATCCCAATTCTGTTGGGATAACAACCTGTTAAAATGGAAGCTCTGGAGGCTGAACATACGGGTTGAGTAGCATAATATGAGGTAAAATAAGCTCCTTCTTCTGCCATTAGATCTAAATTTGGTGTATCTATATCTGTTGCGCCATAAACGCCTATATCTCCATAACCTTGGTCGTCTGTTAAAATAAAAATTATGTTGGGAGGGGAGTTTGCTGGAGCTTTTGAGCTTGAGAAAAAGAGCAATAGACTGCCAAGAAGGAAATAAAATTTCATACTGAAGAGGTACTATTCAAATTTATGTATTATTGCTGCCAATTCAAAGATCAAAAAAAACTCCCCATGACTTTTTGTGAATCTTCTTAAAAATTGATTTTAATTAACTCTAATTGAGAAACCAGCGTTTTTATTATATTTAAATAAGTAAAAACCAACACAATGAAAAAAAGACTCCTTTTTTTACTATTTTCTTCAATACTGTTTTCCTGTCAAAAACAAATTGAAAAAAAAGCGGACAATCAAGAAAACGATTATACTGAAGCATATCAAATTGCTGAGGTCTGGCTTAAAGGACAAATAGACTATGAACAAATTCCAGGTATTACAATGTCAGTTGTTAGAGAAAATAGAATTGATTGGAATATTGCATTGGGGTTTTCTGATTCTCAAACCCCTTTAACCCAAGCTTCTCTATTTAGTATCTGCTCTATATCTAAGTTATTTACTTCGATTGCAATTATGCAATTGATAGAACAAGGAAAAATTCAATTAAATGATCCCGTCTCTAAACATTTACCATATTTTAATTTAGAACAGCAATATCCTAAAAGTCTTCCAATAACAATTGCAAATATTCTAAGCCACTCATCTGGTCTCCCTAGAGAGTCTAATCATTCTTATTGGTCTCCGCCAGAGTTTAAATTTCCATCTAAGGCAGAGGTAATCCAAGGTTTGTCAGAACAAAAAACACTTTATCCAGCTGAAACATATTTTCAATATAGTAATCTTGGGCTCACTCTTTTAGGATATCTAATTGAAGAGGTTTCTAATCAATCCTATTCAGATTATATTCAAGATCACGTACTTGATCCCCTAGAAATGAATGACACAAAAACTTTTATGGATAAATCTCAGTATGGAAAAGAATTGGTTTTTGGATATGGTTCAAAAAAAAGAAATGGAAAGAGAGACTTGGTTCCATTTTTTAAAGCAAACGGAATTAATGCAGCAGCAGGATATAGTTCAAATACAAGTGATTTAGCAAAGTTTGCAACTTGGCAATTAAAACTCTTATCAGGTTTAAAAACTTCAATTTTAAATGTAAAAACTTTAAAACAAATGCATACAACACAATTGAACGACACATTAAATAATGTAAAACGTGGTTATGGGTTTGGTATTTATGGTGAAAAATCAAAAAGAACTGTTGGTCATGGCGGATCCTGTCCTGGTTACAGATCCGTTTTAACAATTAATCCCAAAAGAAAAACAGCTTTTGCTGTAATGATAAATGCTAATGGAACAAATCCCATGAAGTATGCTAATGGAGTAAGTGACATCCTAGATAAGGTAACATTAAAAAAAGGTGATAACCCCAACAATAACAAGGACGTTGAAGGATATTATAACAATCAGCCTTGGTCTGGTGAAACATATATTTCTTCATGGGGAGATGATATCGCTTTACTCTCTTTACCTAATAATAACGCTAATTTAACTATATTTAAAACTGTAAATAAAGATATTTTTAGACGTGTTTTAAAAAATGATAGCCTCGGAGAATCTCTTCATGTATTAAGAAATGATAAACATGAAGTAATTGGCTATAAGAGACACCAAGTCATAAATAAGAAAATATTCAACAATATTTCTTCTTCATATATTTCTAGACAAAATAAATGATAATTAATTTTACTAAATTGTTAAGAACTAAGTTTTTAATCTCAAGAAATGTCAACTAAAAAATTAGAAATGTCTTTTTTGGCTGAACCTAATGATGCCAATTTTAGAGGAAACGTACACGGGGGAAAAGTAATGAAGTGGATTGATGAAATTGGGTATGCACTTTCTGTCCAATTTACAGGAAAATATTGTGTCACAAAATTTGTGGATGATATAGAGTTTTTAAAGCCAATAAATATTGGTGACCTGGTAAAATTAGTCGCTGAAATTGTAAAAGTAGGTGAATCATCTTTGAGAATAAAAATAATTGTCAACAGTATCAACTTGGTTAAAAACATATCAAAAAAAAATTGTGAATGTTTTATTATTTTTGTTGCCGTAGATGAAAATGGGAAAAAGACCAAAATTAAGCGATAAGTATATCTTCAGCTTCAAATAATAGAAAACAAACAATTTCTTGACTTGTTTTTCGCAATTATCTTCTTACATTTAAGTATATCTTAAAATGAAAAAAAATGAAAAAAATATTTTTTACAATTCTAGCAGTACTTTTTTTAGGTAATCTAAGTGCTCAAGTAATTCAACAACGTCTTCTAAAAGTAGACCCGTCCAATGTGGCTGAATTTGAAGCAGCAGTTTCTAAAAAAACAAAAATGTATAATAGTAAAGATGGTCAAGCCAGATGGGTGACTTTTCAAATTTTAACTGGTAATAATGCCAATAATTATGTAAGGATGCAGATTGCTCAATCAATGGCAGAATTTGATAATGTTGATACAGAAGGTAATGCTTTTTGGCAAAAAACCGTAGGTCCTCTTCATACTTCAGTAGGAAACAGAATATGGTCGGTAAATACAGCTGTCACATATATCCCTGAAACTCAGAAAAGGTTTAATCATAGAAGAATTATTTTTTATAACTACAAAGACTCTGGTGAACAGGACTTTTGGAGATATAGGGAAAGATCAAAAAAGACATTTAAAGAAATGGGATATGAAAATAGAGTTGGTGTTATGAATTGTATGTCTGGTTGTGATGGAAATTGGGTACAAGTGAGATTCCACCACAAAGACTTTGCTGGTGAAGCAAATGATTGGAAAGAAAGGCCAGAATTTGTTAAAAAATACCATGAGTTATTCGGGGAAGGATCACACACAGAGGATCGCAATAGGCTTAGAAACTCCCTAATGCCAGATGGAATGAGAGTTCGTCATCAAAAACGTATGCCGGAACTTAGCTCTTCATGGAATTAAAAAAATAATTCTCAAAATTTAAAGACCTCATATTTGGGGTCTTTTTCTTATTTAACCCATTTGGTTTTCTTTTTTAAAAAAAATATGAGAGTGTTTGAATATTAAATTTATTAAATGAAATCAAAAGAAGTTACACTTTTTGGAGCAACTGGATTAATTGGAAGTTCGATATTAGAAATTCTAATTAATGACATTTATTTTCACAAAATAAATATTGTAACAAGGAACCCTTTTTCATTGAATCACAAAAAAATTAGTGTCCATGTTATTGATTTTTCAGACACTAAGGCTATATCAAAAACAGTTCGAAATAGTGATATAGTTTATGCATCAATTGGCACTACACAAACAAAAGTAAAAGGAGATAAAAAAGCGTATCGAAAAATAGATTATGATATTTTATTCAATATTGCTAAAGTTTGTAAAGAAAATAATGTGGAAAATTTTTCATTTGTGTCTTCATCTGGTGCGGCTATTAAAAGCAAAAATTTTTATCTAAATCTAAAAGGGGAAATTGAAAATTCAGTTTTAAATTTAAATTTACCATCAACTTCTATATTTCGCCCATCACTTTTACTAGGCAAGAGAAAAGAAATACGATTTGGAGAAAAAATAGCTCAATTGATAATGCCAATGTTATCATTTCTTATGCCTTCAAAATATAAGCCTATTAGTGCGGTTTTTGTTGCTAGATCAATGGTGAATATTTCAAAAACAGTTCATCCAGGTTCTCAAGTATACCATTATAAAGAAATAAAATATTATACAGATCAAACTTAATTTGTTTCATTAAGTTTTACCGGTCGATTTTCATGAAGAGACTTTTTTGCTGCTAATCCAATTTGTAAAGATTTTAATCCATCAGAAACAGAAACTGTTTTGTTATTTAAAATTACATCTACAAAATCGAGAATTTAAATATTATATGCATCTACATATCGCTCCATAAAAAAATTTAGTGGCAAGGATGATTCAGCACCCTTTTCGGTGAAAAGATTACTATTATCCATCGTAATATTGTTTCCTTGAATCATTCCTTTTGATCCAAAATATTCAATTCGCTGATAATGCCCGTAAGCAGCTTTTCTACTATTATCTATAAAAGCCATAGTAGAATCAACATATTTAAGAATAATTATAGCGGTATCAATATCACCCCAGTTCAGGAATATCATTATTTGTCCATCCAATTGAAGCTATTTCTAATTTTACCATATTAATTCATTTTAAAAACTACCTAACATTATATAAATTGAGATTGTTATAACACATAGTGCTATGGACATTGGTTTTGTATGTTTCCATTGAACCATATCGTTAATTTGTAAATCTGTAAACTTAAACTTACCACTTGAAGGATAAAATCTAGACACCAAAAACATTGTTGACATATTTAACAAAAATTCTATACCCCAAATATGTACGAAATGTATTTCTGATTTTATTATAAATGTCATTGTTATATAAAATATCAATCCAACAAATAATGAAACTTTAGCCCCCATTGCAGATATTTTTTTTATAAAAAATCCTGCAATCATTATTGAAGCAATAGGAATAAAAAATATACCATTTAATTGCTGAAGAAGCTGATAAAGACCATCAGGCGCATTAGCGACAAAAGGCGCTGCTGCTATTGAAAAAATTGCTAGGATTGTAGAGGCTAATTTACCAACATTTACAAGTTTTTTTTCATTGGAATCTTTTGTAAAAAAGCCTTTATATATATCTATGCTGAATATTGTTGCAGCGCTATTCAAAACACTGTTAAATGTGCTTAAAACAGCTCCCATAACTATTGCCGCAAAAACACCGACTAAACTCATGGGTAAAACTTTTTTAATTAATTCAGGGTAGATCATATCTTGATTAGCGTATAGAGAATCTCCATAGTAATAATATCCAATTACACCTGGTAAAATTATAATCATTGGCACCAATATTTTAAGAACGCCTGTATATAAAAGTCCTTTTTGTGCTTCTACTAGATTTTTAGCCCCCAGGACTCTTTGAATAATAGTTTGATTCATTGCCCAAAAATATATTTGGTTAATTATTAAACCTGTGAAAAGCACTTCAAATGGCATAACAGAATCTTTAGCGCCAATAACATTAAATTTTTCTGGACTATGTTGATACACCTTAGATATCCCATTAATAATATTGCCATCTCCAATTGAAATTAATGCCAAAACAGGAATTGCCAATCCACCGATCAATAAACCGTATCCATTTATAGTATCTGAAATAGCTACCGCTTTTAATCCTCCAAATATTGCATATATAGATCCAACAATTCCTATTGAAACTATAGTTATCCATAAGCCTTGTCCTTGAGTAACTCCTAGAGCCTCAGATATATTGAAAATACTCTCCAAATTAATTGCACCTGTGTATAAAACTATTGGCAATAGTGTTACTACAAAAGAGATTATTAGAAAAAAAGCGACTAAAAGTCTTGTGGTTTTATCAAATCTTTTTTCTAAAAATTCAGGTATCGTTGTTAGCCCCATTTTTAAATATCGTGGAACAAAATATATTGCTGCAGCGACAAGAGCTAATGCAGATGTAACTTCCCATGCAATTATGATGAAACCATTTTTATAGGAAGAACCATTCATTCCTATAAGGTGCTCTGTAGAAATGTTTGTTAATAACATTGAGCCTGCTATAACAACTCCTGTTAAACTTCTGCCGCCTAAAAAATATCCTTCTGATGAATCTAATTTCTCTTTTCTAAGCTTAAAAAAAGAATAAATAGCCACAAAAGCTAAAAAACTAATGAAAGTTATAACTGTTTGCATAATAGCCTATTTTATTAATTATTTATAAGGTTTAAATTACAAAAAACAAACTATTCTATTTTGAATCTCTTTACATTAAAGACAGACAGAAACTAAAACACCCTTAAACACAGTAAAACTTTTAGAAACTTTTTATAAAAATAGCTTAAGTTAATTTTGAAAATAGCAAGGGTTGGGGTGGGTCAATTTGTGTTTAATTATAAAATCAACAAAAAATCTAAGGGTATTTGTTTTAACAAATGTAAATACATAGAACCCTTGCTTTAATTTAAAAATATGGTATTAGGTAATTTTTTTTATTAGGTTAAAAATTTTATTAACACTATTTAAATTCTATTTAATTAAAGCTGAGTTTTTCATTTTTTATTCTGGTAATTGACTTACCCACATAATTTATTATGTGGGTTTGTTCTTTTTTTTAGTTTTAATATTATATTTGCTCCCTGTAATTTGACAATCTGAAACTGAGGTGCTTTTAACAAAAAGCAAAAAAGTATAAGTAATTTTTGAGTTTTTCGACTCATTTAAATCTTAAAACCTCTTGGAAGCATTGTGATTATTATATTCCTCCTTAGCTCAGTTGGTTAGAGCATCTGACTGTTAATCAGAGGGTCCAAGGTTCGAGTCCTTGAGGGGGAGCCATATTAGACAAGAGGTCATTTTTGACCTCTTTCTTTTTTTTACCCCCTTCCAAAACCTTACTGGCCAACATAATAGATTCGATCTCTGGAGTGAAAATGTTGTTGCAACTCTTGAAATCAAAATTTTTTGGTAATTTTTTCAATAAAATATCAGTTTTTACACCTGCAGTAATTTCTCAAGTATTTTGACCATAGCGCACCAAAAAACATGTTTCTTGCCTTTGCGTAAAGAAATAGCTTGCATTCAAAAAAACAAATTATAAATTATTACATTTGCAAAAGATGCAAAAACACAATCACATAAAAGCACTTTTCTTTTTAGGTATATTCAGCCTACTTCTTTTGCATCAAGCTTTACCTCATTTACATCATCAACACGAAGTTGAGCATACGCATAAGGCGGTTGCACATACTGATAGTCATAATCACGATGTTCCAGAAAAAGAAAGTTCTAAAAAAGGACTTTTAGATTTATTTTTGGAAGCTCACATACATTCTGTAGTTGCTAATGAAATAGTAGTAACTCACAACAGTAGCGTCAAACAACTCAACGTTAAAAAGGATAAAAATACGCCTATATCTGTTAATTATTATAGTATTTCTATAAACTATGATGAAACTGAAAAAGTCACGGTTTATCATCCACCCAATTATTATTTCAATTATTATCTCTCATCCCTCGATTCACGAGGTCCGCCAACTTTAGGTTAATCGTTTAGGAATACTTTACGGCTACGTTCGTATTCCATTTTACAAATTCAGATTAAACCTAAAATTTCAAACAATGAATAAATACATCGTATCCGCAATTTTCGGATGCCTGTTTTTTGTTAATGCTTTCTCACAGGATAAAAATATTGGGGAACTACTTAATGAAATAGAACAGAACAGCACAGAGTTAAAAGGCTATCAATTCTTTATTGAAAGCCAACAACTCGAAAATAAGAGCACTAACAATTTACCCGATCTACAGCTCTCTGGGTACTATATGCCCTTTGGCGATAATATAACTGGAGATTATACCGAATATGAAATTTCACAATCTTTTGAATTCCCGATGGTATATGCTTCTCGTAACAAGTGGAACGAATCTAAATCGGAACAGCTAGCATACGCCTATTCGACAAAAAGACAAGGAGTATTATTGCAAGCAAAGGTCATTCTTTTAGAACTCGTTTTTTTGCAAAAACAAAAAGCGATTGAAACCGAAAGAATAACCCAGAGCAAGCAGGTTTTTGACCAAATTAAAGAACTTTTTGACAAAGAACAAATAGGTGTTTTAGATTTGAACAAAGCGAAGATTGCTTGGATTCAAGAGCAATTTGTAGTTAAACAGATAGAAAGCGACATCCAAATCCAAATGTCCAAACTTAAAAATTTGAACGGTGGAAATCCTATTGATGGCATTTTATCACAAATAGTTTTGCCTATTGAAATGGGGACTATTGAAAATCTCTGGCAGGAAAAACTGACAAACGACCCTCAATTGCAAGAACTAAAAGCGAATGAAACTACCTCGTTTCAAAAAATAAAATTGGAAAAAAACAAGGTGCTGCCAAATGTAGCGCTTGGCTATAATTACCAAGGTGTTAGTGGTAGTAATTATTCTGGTTTATTTGGTGGTATTTCAATTCCATTATGGAGTAGCAAGAACAAGGTAAAAGCTGCCCAAGCAAATTATGAATATCAGCAATCCAATACCGAAGTAATCACTACCTCACTTTACGCGCAATTTCAAGAAACTTATAATCGATACGGATTGATGCTTGAAAAACTCAATGAATATCAAGCCACAATGGGCAATTTAGATAGTGAGCGATTACTGTTTAAGGCTTATCAGTTAGGTGAGTATTCGTTTAGGGATTATTATCTGGAACTTCAGTTTTACCGAACAGCAAAAGATAGAATGCTGCAAATGGAAAAGGAGCTACAACTGCTTCAAGCGCAATTATTAAAACATCAATTATAATATTTAAAACATAAAAAATGAAAATTTCAAAAATAATATTCGCAATAGCTATAGGCTCAATAATTACTGTAACCTCTTGTAAAGACGCTACTACAAAAACAGAAACTACAGAAGAACACGGTCACGAACACGATGCAGATGGCAATCATAAAGAAGATAAAGTGGCTGTTGGACAAGAGGAGTTTAGCGTTAATGATACATCTGAAAACAAAGAAGAAAATAGCGTGACTAATGAACAAAGCAATACAGCAACAATTGTAGTAAAAGCTAATAAAGCATTAGAGTATAAATTTAAGATAAACCAATACGAAAAGTTAGAATATGAGTGGAATGCTGATGCACCTCTACGTTACGACCTTCACGGAGACCCAAAAGATAAAGACAGTTATCCAAAAGGATATTTTGAAAGCTATGCTAATGGTACTTCAGATGCTGCAAAAGGTAAAATAACGATTCCTTATAATGGTTCTCACGGTTGGTATTGGAAAAATATAAGTACAAAAGACATCACTATAACCTTAATTACTAAAGGAAATTACAACATCATAGGTGTAATTCAATAATATCATATTATGAAATATATAATCTTATTATCCGCAATGCTTTTAATGTCCTGCGGAAATCAAAAAGAGGATAGTACTGCTTCCGAAGCAGAATATATTCCTGCAAAAAGTATAACATTGTGGACAGATAAAACAGAATTATTTGTTGAGTTTCCATCTTTAATTGTTGGAGAAAACAGTCGTTTTGCTGCACATTTTACTGTGTTAGATAAACATAAGCCTGTTCGTGAGGGCGAGGTTACAGTAAGCTTAATTAAAGGAGATAAAGGTATTCGTAATACTGCGGAATCACCATCATCACCTGGTATTTTTTCACCATCAATACAACCTAAAGAAGCAGGTAATTTCAAGTTGATATTTGATATAAAAACGCCCACATTTAGCGATACACTAATTGTTCACGACATTATTGTTTATGCCTCAAAAGAAGATGCTATTAATGCGTTAGGTGCAGCAAGTGAAAATGCTGGAATTTCGTTCTTAAAAGAGCAAGCTTGGAAAATCGATTTTCAAACAGCACCTGTAGTTTCAGGTAAAATTTATGATGTCATCAACACCTCTGGTGTTTGGATGCATTCGCTTGGTTCTGTAAAATCATTGGCAGCAAAATCTAATGGGGTGGTTGATTTTAAAGTGAACAATCTTACAGAAGGTACAGCAGTAAAACAAGGTCAGTTATTGATGAGTTTAAACAGTCAAGGATTGGCATCTAACAATTTGAGTACTGAAATAGCCAATGCACGTTCCAATTTTGAACAGGCAAAATCTGAATACGAACGTAAAAAGGAATTGTATAATTCTAAAATTATTTCAAAGTCCGATTTTGAAAAAGTAGAAAGCAATTATTCAATAGCAAAATCCAATTACCAATCTATAACATCTGGAGTTTCGGGTGGAAGCAAACAAATTCGTGCACCTTTTGATGGTTTCATTAAGTCTATTACAGTTTCTAATGGCGATTATGTAGAGCAAGGTGTAGCATTGGTATCTATTGGCACATATCAATCTATGGTATTAAAAACACAATTAGCACCTAATTATGGACTTTCAATGGAGAATGTACATGGTATTTGGTATCAATCCAAAGATGGAAAATGGGCAAATGTAACTGATTCCAAAGGAAAAATTCTTTCTATAGGTAGAGATGTAGGGCGAGAAAATCCATTGATTTCTGTTTTTGCTCAAGTAAATGCAGAAGTAGATATGCCAGAAGGTAGTTTAACCCAAGTACAAATTGCTATGGGAAATGCCACCCAAAATACAATGATTCCTGTTAATTCTTTGTTGGAAGACTATGGAAGTTATTCAGTTATGGTACAGCTTTCAGGCGAAAGTTTTGAAAGAAGACCTGTAAAAATTGGGAAGCGCAATGGCGAGAATGTAGAAATTCTAAAAGGTTTGGAAGTAAGCGAAGTGGTTGTAACTACAGGTGCTTACCAAGTTAAAATGGCTTCAATGTCAGGTTCAACACCTGCTCACGGTCACGAACATTAAAAACGAAGAGAAATGTTAAACAAAATATTATCAATTTCACTTCAAAATAGATTACTCATTCTATTGGGAGCGGTTGCATTGAGTGTATTGGGTGTGTATTATGCACGTACAATGAACGTAGATGTATTCCCAGACGTTACAGCACCAACGGTAACAATTCTTACCGAAGCGCACGGAATGGAGTCTGAAGAAGTAGAAAAATTAGTTACTTATCAACTGGAAACAGCCTTAAATGGTTCACCAAATCTGAGACGAATCCGTTCGTCATCAGCAGCTGGAATTTCCATTGTTTGGATAGAATTTGAATGGGGAACCGATATTTATCGCGCAAGACAAATTGTTAGTGAAAGGATCCCAACTGTCAGAGAGAATTTACCCGAAGGTATTGGCGCACCAACTATGGCGCCTATTTCATCCATTATGGGCGAAATAATGCTATTAGGTGTAACTTCAGATAGTTTGTCTGCAATGGAATTACGAACCTTATCAGATTGGACAATTCGCCCACGTATAAAAGCCATTAGTGGTATTGCAAATGTAGTAGTTATTGGTGGCGATTATAAGCAATATCAAGTATTTGCGAATCCAGAAAAGATGAAACATTACAATGTAAGTCTAACCGAACTGGTAGAACACGTTAAGCAAGCAAACAAAAACGCACCTGGTGGCGTAATAAATCAATATGGTAATCAATATCTCATAAAGGGAAGCGGTAGAGCTTATGCATTAGAAGATTTACAGGAAGCTGTTTTAAAACAAGTCAACGGCCAAACCATAAAAATTAAGGATGTAGCAACCGTAAAAATTGGTGCTGCGGATAAGATTGGAGATGGTTCTTTAAACGCAAATCCTGCGGTGATTTTAACCATTTCTAAACAACCTGATGTAAACACATTGGATGTGACAGACCGCTTGGATGAAGCGATTGCCGATTTACAAACAACCTTACCTAAAGGAGTCAACATTAAAAATCACATTTTTAGACAATCGGATTTTATTGATGCATCCATCAGTAATTTGAATCAAACCTTATTAGAAGGTGCTTTCTTTGTAATGATAATTCTTTTCATCTTTTTGATGAATTGGAGAACAACCTTAATATCCTTATTAGCAATTCCTATTTCATTATTGGTGTCCATTATCATTTTAAAATGGCTGGGTTATACGATTAACACAATGAGTTTAGGTGGTATGGCAATTGCTATTGGTGCTTTGGTAGATGATGCGATTATTGATGTTGAGAATGTGTATAAACGATTAAGAGAGAACATCAAAAAACCGAAGGCAGAACGAGAATCAACAATTACAGTGGTTCGTGATGCTTCGGTAGAAATTAGAAGTTCCATCATCATTGCCACCTTAATTATCATTGTATCATTTATTCCACTTTTCTTTTTAAGTGGAATGGAAGGCCGATTGCTGCAACCGTTAGGAATTGCTTTTGTAACTTCGGTTTTAACCTCATTGATTGTTGCTGTTACAGTAACCCCAATTTTATGTTCTTATTTGTTGGATAACGAAAAGCTTTTAAATAAGCAAGCAGAAGGTACACGTGTTGAACGTTGGTTACAAAAACATTATGGAAACCTCTTGGAACGTGCTACAAAAATACCAAAAACCATTATTGGAACTACAGTAATTGCATTTATCATCAGTCTTTTGGTTTTAACACAATTAGGAAGAAGTTTTTTACCAGAATTTAATGAAGGTTCTTTAGTAATAAGTGCGGTTGGTCCACCAGGAATGTCTTTGGAAGAAAGCAATAAAACAGGAAAATTGATAGAAACTATTTTATTAGATTTACCAGAAGTGGAAGTTGTTACTCGAAGACAAGGAAGGGCTGAATTAGATGAACACGCACAAGGCGTAAATGCATCAGAAATAGATGTGCCCTTTATTTTGAAAGACAAAACCAAAGAAGAATTTTTTGAAGAAGTCCGAAACAAATTGAGCATTGCACCAGGTGTTAACATAACATTGGGTCAACCAATCGCACACCGAATTGACCATATGCTTTCGGGAACACGTGCCAATATTGCCATTAAGATTTTTGGGTCCGATTTACAACGTTTGTTTGAAGTTGGTAAAAGCGTAGAGCAAAACATCAAAGATATTGATGGATTGGCAGATGTTGCTGTTGACCAACAAATTGAAGTGCCACAAATTCGCATTAAACCCAAACGCCAAATTCTATCGGCTTATGGAATGACCGTTGGCAATTTAATGGAGCAAGTAGATATTGCTTTTGCAGGAGAAGAAGCAGGTGAAATTTACGAAGGACAACAATATTTTGATTTGGTAGTACGCTACGAAAAACCATTTAGGGATGATATTGAAAACATCGGAAATACCTTAATTAGTTTACCAAATGGTGGTCAAACCATATTAGGTGAATTGGTAACCATTCAATCTGTAAGCAGTCCAAATACCATTAATCGTGAAGATGTACAACGTAAAATTGTTGTTGCAGCCAATGTTCAAGGCAGGGATTTACGTGGTGCAGTAAACGAAATTAAGGAAGTGGTTGCCAACAATGTGAACATGCCAGAAGGCTACCGAGTTCAATATGGCGGACAGTTTGAAAGTGAATCCAAGGCATCACAATTGCTTATGTTGACAGCAATTCTTGCTATAGGTATAATTTTCCTTTTGTTGTATTATGAATTCAAAGATGTAAAATTAGCATTCGTGGTATTAATTAATCTGCCTTTAGCATTAATAGGTGGTATCTTAATTGTGTATTTCACGTCAGGCATCATCAGTATTGCAGCAACCATAGGTTTTATAAGTCTCTTTGGTATTGCTACGCGTAACGGTATTTTATTAGTATCACGTTATGAAGATTTAAGAAAGGAAGGAATGCAAGGTTTTCAACTAATAAAAACAGGAGCTTTAGACCGTTTAAATCCAATTTTAATGACAGCCTTTACAACAGGTTTAGCATTAATCCCATTAGCTTTAAAAGGTGGCGAACCAGGTAGTGAAATACAAAGCCCAATGGCTGTGGTTATTTTGGGTGGTTTGTTATCGGCAACTATATTAAACTTGGTGGTAATTCCTTGTGTGTATCAATTGGTAATTAGAAAACAGTAGTTTTTACTACTCAATAAAATTAAAAAAAGGGCTGTTGTAATTGTAACAGCAGCCTTTTCTTTATTATCAATTTTAAGCTTACCCATTAATGAATTAACTTGACCTTCTGTCAGAATTACAATCTTTTTCTTTGATTTCATACAACGTGTTTAACTATAAATAGTCCGCCAAAAGAAGAAATTGTGTTGCAACTTTGAATAATAGGGGGAGCAACAGAGTCGCTACACTACACATTCTAAACCTTCGAAAATCGGAGGTTTTTTCTTTTTTAGACATATAACAATTATCTAAACCTTATTAATCTACCTTAAGAGGATTAGAAGTTGCTGAATTAAAAGAAGAAGATATGCTTATGGTTTAGTCGCAGAATGGATTACAATTTGCAAAATTAATTAACTGAAATCCTCTAAAATTTGTTTTCGTATTCTTCCAGTTTTCCCCAAATATCAATAGCTACTTCCACCCCTTCTTTTTTGAGATCTGTATTTACAAACAAAATTTTCCCAATCTTAGTTTCTGAATTAAAAAACATAAGAGTAGCTACTCCAGGATCTCTGCCTGTATGCCCAATTTGGCGTTTGGATGACATCCCCATAAATACTCCCATATTGTATTCATCATTGTAAGTACCACTGCTTCTATTTATATGAATATCGTTGTTAAGTTTTGGGGTATATAACTCATTGTAGCTCTCTTTGCTAAGAACTAATCCGTTTTCATTATAGCCTGAAATTAATTCGATAAGATATTTACCCAAGTCATTTGATGAAGTGATCAGTCCGCCGTCTGGATAATTAACTAAATTATAAAAAGCTAATTCTGTTTTTGTATTCGCATATAGCTTTGTATGATTTGTGAAATCAACTTCACTTGAAAACCAGCCCGTGCTTGACATTTTAAGGGGCTCAAAAATGTATTCTTTTGTAAATAAATTAAAAGGCTTACCAACAGCATTTTCTATGACCAAAGCAGCTAAACCTGCACCAATGTTAGAGTATGAAAAAAATGTACCAGATTTCTTTTTTAAAAAGTATTTTTTCTTGTACCATTCCCCATATTTACTCAATATTTTTTTTAAAAATTCATCATAGGTCATCAATTCATTTGAAGGACGGAAATTGCTGTTGATTTTTTTACCATTATTATTTATTTCTTTTAAAACATATCCATTTTTCCCATATCTAGAGGGGTCAATTATACTTGAAGTATGTGTTGCTAAATGTCTGATTGTTATAGCTGTGTTTGGAAATTTTGGATTTATAACCTCAAAAGGTAAATAGTTATTTATGGGGTCATCTAAATTGAGTTTGCCTAATTCTTGTGCTTTTAGTAGCGAAATACCTATAAAGGTTTTAGAGATTGAAGCAATGTTTTGAATGGTGTTTTCTGTATAAGCTTTGTTTTTAAGTTTATCAGAATAACCAAACCCTTTTGTGTATAATATTTTATCTTGGTTTACAATGGCAACTGAAAATCCTACAATATGATTTTGTGCATATATACTAAGTAAATCTTGTGTTAGTTGCTCGTTAATTGAACTGCTAGACTGCCCAAAAGAAACAAGTGGAATAAACAGTAATAGTAGAATTAGTTTTTTCATTAACAACAATCTTTATTTCTTGTAAAGTAATTGTTTTTCCAAAGGAAGAAAAATATAATAACAGACATAAATAACATAAATGTACTGTCTTCAACCTTAAAACCCCTCATTAATTGACTTACGCCAAAGATTAGAAAGAATGCGGCAAATATAAAAGCAAAATGTTTTAAATACTTTTTCACAACCTAAATATAAGAATAGCTATTATTTTCCTGTTACTGTATTATAAATTTAAAGATGTGAAATTAGCTTTTGTAGTATTGATTAATTTACCGTTAGCTTTAATAGGTGGTATCTTGATTGTATATTTCACATCAGGAATCATAAGTATTGCAGCAACCATAGGATTTATTAGTCTTTTTGGAATCGCTACGCGTAATGGTATTTTATTAGTGTCGCGTTAGGAAGACTTAGGAAAAGAAGGAATGCAAGGGTTTCAGTTGATAAAAACAGGAGCTTTAGACCGTTTAAATCCAATTTTAATGACAGCTTTTACAACAGGATTGGCGTTAATCCCATTAGCTTTGAAAGGCGGTGAACCAGGCAGTGAAATTCAAAGTCCAATGGCTGTAGTTATTTTAGGAGGTTTGTTATCGGCAACTATATTAAACTTGGTGGTAATTCCTTGTGTGTATCAATTGGTAATTAGAAAACAGTAGTTTTTACTACTCAATAAAATTAAAAATAGGGCTGTTGTAATTGTAACAGCAGCCTTTTCTTTATTACCTTTTATTATCAATTTTAAGTTTACCCATTAATGAATTAACTTGACCTTCTGTCAGAATTACAATCTTTTTCTTTGATTTCATACAACGTGTTTAACTATAAATAGTCCGCCAAAAGAGGAAGTTGTGCTGCAACTTTTTATAATAGGGGGAGCTAGCGCAACCGCTACACTACATTAACTAAATCAAGCCCCTCAAGTAATCGAGGGGTTTTTTCTTACAATTAAGTTTAGTATAAAGTTAGATTTCTCTTGTGCACTTTTTCTATCAGCTTTTTTAATCTTTAAAAACACAGAATTGTAAATAACAAGTTATTGGTTTCATATAAAATATTATAACTTGTTGGCTTAAGCATGAAATGAATGCAAGACCCGAAAATTAACAAAGGTTCTTTTTTAAACATAACACTTTTAATACTTTCGGGAGAGTTAATTTATATGCTTCCCTATGTTTTAGCTCGAGTATTTAGACCTACATTTTTAGATGTATTTCGCTTAACTAATTTTGAATTAGGTAGCTTATTTTCCGTTTACGGAATAGTAGCGTTACTATCTTATTTATATGGAGGAGTTCTTGCAGATAAATTTTTACCAAGAAAATTAATTGCTTTATCCCTCTTTGTCAACTTCATTAGGAGGTTTAATAATGGCAACCTTTCCGTCTTATTTAGTCTTACAGGTTTTATTTGGCTATTGGGGGGTTACCACTGTTTTCTTGTTTTGGGGAGCTATGATTAAAGCTACTCGTTTATGGGGAGGATCTTTAAGTCAAGGTCAAGCATTTGGTTTTTTAGATGGCGGAAGGGGTTTAGTAGCAGCTTCAATGGGCAGTATCGGTGTTTTTATTTTTTCAATGATTTTAACAACTGAAATTAAATCAGCCAATTTAATTGAGCGTCAAGAAGCATTTCGTTATGTTATTTTATTCACCTCGTTTATGGTTGCTTTGATCGGGTTTTTAGTGCTTGTGTATATGAAGTCTGAAGGAGAAAATGAAATAAAAGAAATAGCTTCAACAAATTCTTTTTCTAATATTAAA
>Ga0115002_10002650_pt1 | contig 23174 bp, 17 predicted proteins | sample ArcticOcean_MG_C_8_FD_89576 | JGI IMG/M metagenome (GOLD analysis project Ga0115002, IMG submission 89576) | Marine microbial communities from western Arctic Ocean - ArcticOcean_MG_CB11_86 | ecosystem: Environmental > Aquatic > Marine > Oceanic | place: Arctic Ocean: Canada Basin | collected... | reverse complement strand
CGTTGGTTACGTCGGCCGGCGTGAAGATGGCGTTCTCGCCCAGTCCCTCGGCCACGGCCACGCCGTCGGAGCGGTCGAGATCAAGCAGCGCCACGCGGCCGCCCGCTTCGAGTATTTTTTTGGCCGTCGCCAGGCCCAGGCCCGAGGCCCCGCCGGTTATAATCGCTACTACATCCCCAGGCTTCATCGCTGCTCTCCGCCCGCGTGCTAACGCACGCGCTCCACGTAGCGCTGTTCAACGGGATCCACGCGGAGCATTTCACCGGTCTCTACGAACTGCGGCACCTTGATCGTCACGCCGTTGGTCAGCCGGGCGGGCTTGGATCCACCCGAAGCGGTCGCGCCCTTCATGGGCGGCTCGGTTTCTTCGACCGCCAGCTCCACCATCTTGGGCAGGCCCAGGCCGGTGGGCTCTTCGCCCACGTACTGCACGGTGACTTCCATGTTTTCTTCGAGCCACGGCGCCTGATCTTCCAGCGTAGAAGCCTGCAGCGTGAGCTGCTCGTAGTTCTCCTGGTCCATGAAGACGTAGCCGTCGCCGTCCCTGTAGAGGTACTCCATCTTACGACCCGTGACGACTACTCGAACAACGGTCTCGGTAGACATGTAGCGGTTTTCGAGCTGCACGCCGGTCAGTATGTTGCGCATCTTTGCCTGTATGACCGCATTACCCTTGCCCGGCGTACGGTGCTGAAAGGTCATCACCCTGTAGGGCTCACCCTTGTGCTCAATCACCATGCCCGGCCTGAGTTCGGTAGCTTGTACTTTAGACATCCAGTTATTGTCCTCCCGACCCGCCAAAGTTAGTAGCTGCACGCCGGTGGGGCAAGCAGTGGGGCAAGCGCCGTGTTTCATTACCCGCACGCAGATACTACTGTCGCCAAGCCGTCGCTGTTCCGCTATGCCCTGGTTCAGATTTATAACTCGTTATGCCTGGCTCGTCCTGGCTATTGCGCTGGGCGCTTCGGTGGCGAGCGTGTTCGCCGTACAGACCCTGGTCGTGGACAACGACCCGGAGACCTGGTTGCTGATCAGCAGCGACGAGATGGAGTCCTACCGTGAATACAAGGACAACTTCGGCAACGACGAGTACCTGGTAGTCGGCTACCGTCACGCCGAGGGCGTGCTGTCGGAGCCCGCCCTGGACATCGCTGACCGCCTTACTACCGCCTTCGAGAAGATGGACGGCGTGCTGCGGGTGACCAGCCTCGCCAACGTCGAGGACATCCGCTCCGAAGACGACCTGCTCAGCATAGGCCCGCTGGTAAGAAGGCCCGTGGACGGCGAGCAACTAAAGGACCTTCTCGGGCGCCTGGCCAGCGACCCCCGGTTCGCGCGTACCCTCGCCAGCGACGACGGACGCGCGGGAGCTATAACACTCAAGTTAGAACCGATGCCCGAAGGAAACTACCAGCCACGCCTGGACATGGTAGTCGCCATGCACGAACTGATGGACGACGAGGACGGCGAGTTCCACGTGACGGGCGCTGTCGAGTTTGACCTTGCCATGTACCGGTCAATGAAACGTGACAACCGCGTACTCCTTCCCATCATGCTGGGCATCTTCGTGGTCCTGCTGGGTTCGCTGTTCCGCACCTGGTCGGGAATCCTCCTGCCGACAATAACCGTCGGCTCGGCAGTTCTGTGGACCTACGCCACCATGGCACTGACCGGTTTTACGCTGAACATGATGACGGCCGGCCTTACCATCGTGCTGCTTGGAATAGGCGTTGCCGACTCGGTCCATTTCCTGACCGAGTACCAGGAAAAACTACTGGCGGGTAGGCGGCGCGAAGACGCTATTGTCGACGCCGGTGTCGAGGTGTTTATCCCCTGCCTGTTTACCAGCGTCACCACCGCGCTGGGCTTCCTCGGCCTGGTCATAATCCGCGTGCAGCCCATAGTTGAATTTGGATTGTTTGCCGCTGTGGGTTCGATGTTCGCATTCGTTGCCACGATGACGATAGTGCCGGCTGCGATACGCGTGTTGCCTGAGCCCAGGCGACTTGCAGCCGCCTCCAGCCAAGGCCACTCGCGCTACCTGAAGGCTCTTTTCGGCGTGGTCTCGCGCCGCCGGGTAGGCCTGGTGATGCTGAGCGCGGTGTTCATGGTCGTGGGGCTGGCCGGCCTGCCCCGGGTAAAACCCGAGGCCAACTGGTACGAGTACCTCGCGCCGGAAAACCCGACCCGCATTGCCACCGACTTCGTCGAAAACAACATCGGGGGCGTTTACACGCTTGAACTGCTGGTTCGACCGGGCCCTGAGCTGGCCGACACGGTAGAGCCGATGAAAGAGCCCCACTTACTAAGGGCCATGAACGAAGCGTACCGGGGCCTGGTGGCAGACCCCCAGATTGAATCGGCGCTGTCGCCCGCCCAATTCGTCGAAACGATGAACCGCACCATGAACAACGGTGACCCGCAATGGTTGCGCCTTCCCAACCGGCGAGACCAGGTCTCCCAGCTCATGCTCATGTACGAGATGGATGCACCCGACGGCGACATGTACCAGTACATGAATTTCGATTTCACCCGCGCACGGATTACCGCCCGGGCACGCATCTCCAGCGCTTCGAGCGACCGCGGCCTCGTCGAACGCGTTCGCACGCTCGCCTCCGGTATTGAGGGCGGCAACATAGTGCCCACCGGCATGGTCATACTGTTCAGCGAGATAGAACGACAGATGATAAGCGGCATGGTGCTGGGTTTCTCGGTAGCACTGGGCGCCGTCAGCCTGATGATGATGCTCGTGCTGCGTAACATACGCCACGGCCTGCTGGCCATGATACCGGCCATACTGCCGCTGAGCCTCGTGCTGGGAATGACAGGCTGGGTCGGACAACCGCTCGGGCCAATGTCGATAATGATGGCCAACGTCGCACTGGGCGTGGCCGTTGATAACGCCATTCACCTGCTCACTCGCTACCGCCGCCTGCGGGCGGCAGGCAGCGAGGTAGCCACGGCCATAGAGCAGAGCGTCACCGTCGTCGGCCGGCCTGTGCTCTATACCGCCATAGTACTCTGCCTTGCCTTCGTCGTGCTTGGGTTTTCCGACCTGGTGCCCACCCGGGTTTTCGGACTGCTCACTGCCCTGGTGCTGGCGGGATCGCTCGGGGGCGCGCTGATCACGCTGCCCGCCACCGTGCTCATGGCCGACGAACACCTGGGCAGTGGTGGGGCTAAGGCCCGCGGCGCCGAGGCCTGAACGCGCCGACCGCGTCGCTTGAACTCGACGGCTTCGACTTAATCCGTAGCGCGCCCTAGTATCGACTGGCGGGCGCCACCATGGATTTCGAGACACTGCTCTACCAGACCGAGAACCGCGTGACCACGATCACGCTCAACCGACCCGAACGTCGTAACGCCTTCAACAGCTTGATGGCCCGCGAGCTCGCGCAGGCGTGGCAGGCGATCAAGGACGATCCCGAAACGACCTGCGTCATACTGACCGGCGCCGGCGAAAAAGCCCTGTGCACGGGCGTGGACGTGGAGGCAGTGGTAGCCGAAGGCGGCTTTGATCAGACGGGCCCTCCGCCCGAGGACACGCCCTTCCTGCACATCACCGCGATACAGAACGCCTGCTGGAAACCGGTCATCACGGCCGTCAACGGAATGTGCTGCGGCGGTGGCCTGCATTTTGTGGCCGACAGCGACCTCATCGTCGCCGCCGACAACGCCACCTTCTTTGACACCCACGTCAAGCTCGGCGTCATCTCGGGCCTGGAACCCGTGGGCCTGGCCCGGCGCATACCGCTTGAGGCGGTCATGCGACTAGCGTTGCTCGGAGGCTCAGAACGCATGACCGCCGCGCAGGCACTGGCGCTGGGGTTGGTCGGCGAGGTGGTGCCCCAGGCCGAGCTCATGCCCAGGGCACGCGAGCTTGCCGCCATGATATCCCAGCACTCGCCCACCGCGCTGGCCCGCTCCAAGCAGGCCATCTGGCAGAGCCTGCAGGTGGGCCTGGACGACGCACTGAAAAACACCTGGCAGACCATACGCCAACACACAGCCCACCCCGATCACTCCGAGGGCCCGGCAGCCATGGTCGAAAAACGGCAGCCGCGCTGGGCACCCTACGACGGCAAGTAGACCGGGCGCGGGGCAATACGCGAGACGATGTACGAAAAAATTTCCTACGAACTGGCCGACGGCATAGCCACCATAACGCTTGACCGCGCCGACAAGCTCAACGCCTACACGCCCGAGATGGGTGAAGAAATCGTCGATGCCTTCTCCCGCGCACGCGACGAAGACCTTGCGCGGGTGGTAGTACTGACCGGTCGTGGCCGGGCCTTCTGCGCAGGCGTGGATCTCGATTACATGAAAGAACACATGGCCGGCCGCAAGGCCGGACCCGGGCCCGCCCTGGGCCAGGAGTCTTTCGTGCGCGAGTTCCCCCTGGAGCTGCTGTCGTATGCCAAGCCGGTCATCGCGGCCATCAACGGCGACGCCTTCGGTGTCGGGGTCACGATGACTCTTGGCTGCGACGTCCGGCTGGCGGCCGACGGTGCCCGCCTCGGTCTTAACTTTACCGGCCTGGGCATGCTGCCGGGCCTGGGTAGCACGCACCTGTTGCCGCAACTGGTCGGTACGCCCAAAGCCCTTGAGTGGGTATTGTCGGGAGCGGTGATAACCGCTGACGAGGCCGGGGTGGCGGGACTTGTGCAGCGGGTGGTCGCTCCTGACCGGCTGGCCGACGAAGCGCGTGCACTTGCCGGATCAATGGCGGAAAAACGGCCAGAGGTCCTGGCTGCTGCTAAGCGCGCCCTTCGACAGGGCCCCGCCTCTACCATGGCCGAGGCAATGGCACGCGAACGCGAACTCAGTACGAAGCTGGCCTCTAGCAGGAAATGAAACTCGCCCGCTCGGCAGACGACGAGGCCTTCAGAAAACGACTGGCGGAATTTCTCGAAGAGCACTGCCCGCCCGAGGCCCGGTTGAGTAACGACTTCATCGCCAGCAGCGAGGCAGGCGATGACGGGGTTGTCTCCATTCCCGACTGGGCTCGTAAATGGCAGGCCTGCCTGTTTGACCACGGCTGGATGATCCCCGGATATCCCCCCGAGCTGGGCGGATGCAACGCCACCCCTTCACAAACGCTGGTCTACTTCGAGGAAATGACTGGCCGGGGAATACCCCGCTCACTGCATTTTGTTGGCTATGCTATCGCGGGGCCATCTCTCCTGGAGTTCGGTAGCGATGAGCAGCGGCGGTTGGCACCGGCCGCGATACGCGGCGACACAATCTGGTGCGCCGGAATGTCGGAACCCGGCGCCGGCTCGGACCTGGCCTCCCTTTCCACCCGCGCAGAGAGACAAGGAGACGAGTATGTCGTCAACGGGCAGAAGGTGTGGACAAGCTACGCCATGCTGGCCTCTAAATGCCTGTGCTACGTGCGCACCGAGCCCGACGCTCCCAGGCACAAGGGAATATCCGCACTCATCATCGACATGGATACGCCCGGCCTCGAGGTACGGCCGCTGCGCGACATAAGCGGCCACGCCGAGTTTGCCGAGGTCTTCTTCACCGACGTTCGCGTCCCTGCGGCCAACCTGCTGGGCGAACTGAACCACGGGTGGCAGATAACCATCGGTGCGCTGGCCCACGAGCGCAGCGGACTTTGGGTTGAGGGTGTCGCGATCTGCCAAAGGTCGATAGACGACATCGTGGCCATGGCCCGCCGTCGCGGACTGGGCGACGACCCGGTGATCCGCCGCAGAGTCGCCGAGTTGTACGCCCGCGTGCGTGGACTGCGCGCACTGGGCTACAAGGGATTCGCCTCGTTTGCGCAGGGAGGAAGCGCGCCCGAACACTCGCTCATGAAAGTGGCTACTTCCGAGTTACAGCAGGAGCTGGTCGAGCTCGCCCTTGACCTGCAGGGTGCGTCGCTGGCCGTGACCGACCCCGAACGTTCCGAGGAAGGCGGACGCTGGCAGAGGTCTTTTATCAAGGTACTGGCGGCAACCATCGGGGGTGGGACATCCGAGGTGCAACGCAACGTAATAGCCCAGCGGGTGCTCGGCCTGCCCAGGGGAAGCTGAAATGGACTTCTCGCTCAGCGCCGAGCAGGAAATGGTGCGATCGACGGCCCACTCGCTGTTCGAAGGCCAATGCCCCGCCGGGCTGTTGCAGGCTGCCTGGGACGACAAGCGGGCGGCCGCCCCGCTGTGGGACGAGCACCTGTACCAGTGGGTGGAGCTGGCCGGTGCCGACCTGGTAGACCTGGTGTTGTTCATGGGGGAACACGGACGAGCGGCTGCCCCCGGTGTGTTCTTCGCGTCGCTGCAGGCTGCGCAGTTGGCAGCCCCGACCGGGCTCGTAGCCGCGGGCTCGGCGACGGTGGCCGTGGCCGGCGAAAACGGCCTGTGGATACCCCACGATGGCAATGCCAGGCATCACGTTCCCTCGGCCGGCGATGCAGACGAAATACTGTGGGTCGCCGGTTCGCTGGCCGCACCCACGATGGCGCTTGTGCCCACTGCATCGGCAACACTGACCGAGGTGGACCAGCTCGACCGCTTGCGACCAATGTACACCGTCGAGTTGCCCGGCCCGCCCCGCGGGATACCAGTGGATCCGACAGCCTTTGCCCATGCCGTCGACCGTGCGCTGGTTACCACGGCCGCCGAACTGATAGGAACAGGTCGCTGGCTGCTCGAGACCTCGGTGGAGTATGCCTGCGAACGCGAGCAGTTCGGCCAACCCATAGGGTCATTCCAGGGACTGCAGTGGATGCTGGTCGACGCCGCGCTCTTGCTCGAACGCGCCGACGCCTCGGTGGCCTACGCAGCCATGTGTGTAGACGCCGACGACTCCGACCGCGACCGGGCCGTACACGTGGCCAAGGCAGAGGCCGGCCTTGCCGCCCGCAGCGTGGCGCGCACCGCGATGCAGGTTCACGCTGGCACGGGGTACACCTTTGAACACGGCCTGCACTTCAGGTTGCGCCGGGCTTACGCCGGTGATGCCTTCATGGGCCCCTCCGGCTACCACCTGGACCGCCTCGGGCAACTGCTTTTCAGCGGTTAGCGGTCACTACTGGGCCGATCGCGTTCTTGACGCACCCTTGCCCACCGACAACACTGGCCGACATAGGCGACCGCCTCGATTCAAACAGCCTGGAGTAGAAAACAATGGCCAGTAATTTCACCCAACGCGCATTCGTCATTGGAGTTGGCATGACCAGGTTCGCTCGCTGCGATAGCGACGCCAAGGACCTCGCGCGCAGCGCCACCCGCGATGCCCTGGCCGACTCCGGCACCGCGTACGAAGACATCGAGATGGCCTACTGCGGTTACCTCAACGGCATGAGCACGCTGGGCCAGCAGTCGCTATACGAAATCGGCATGACCGGGATCCCCGTGTTCAACGTCAACAACAACTGTTCCACCGGTTCGACGGCCCTTTACATGGCTTACTGCGCCGTGCGCAGCGGGCAGGCCGACGCCGCGCTGGCCCTGGGCTTTGAAAAGATGAAGAAGGGCCCGATCGAAAAACAGATGCCCGGCATGGAGGCGGTCGCCGAGGAGACCGAGAGAGAAAAGAAAGCCCCGGTCGCCGCCCGGGTTTTCGGAGATGCCGGCCGCGACCACATGGAGAAGTACGGCACCAAGCCGGAAACCTTCGCCAAGATCTCGGTAAAAAATCACGGCCACTCGGTAAACAACCCGCGCTCGCAGTACCAGGAAGCCTGCACGCTGGATGAGGTCCTGGCCTCCCGAATGGTTTACGACCCGCTAACCCTGCTGCAGGCCTGCCCGACCAGCGACGGTGCGGCAGCTGCGGTGGTCGTGTCCGAGCGCTACCTGCAGGCCCACCCCCACCCCGGCGCGATCGATATACTCGCAATGGCGCTTACCACCGATCGGGCCGAGGACTTCGAGCGCGGTGCCATAGGCGTGGCCGGCATGGGCATGGCCGAGCGCGCGGCCCGGCAGGTTTACGAAGAATCCGGCCTGGGCCCCGACGACGTGCAGGTCATAGAACTGCACGACTGCTTCAGCACCAACGAACTGATCACCTACGAGGCGCTCGGCCTGTGCCCCGAGGGCGAAGGCGAACGGCTGGTGGAAGAAAACGCCTGCACCTACGGTGGGCGCTGGGTGGTCAACCCCTCGGGTGGCCTGCTCTCCAAGGGACACCCCATAGGTGCGACCGGGCTGGCCCAGTGCGCCGAGCTGACCTGGCAGCTGCGCGGCCAAGCGGACAAGCGGCAGGTCGACAACGTCAGCGCCGCACTGCAACACAACCTCGGCCTGGGCGGGGCCTGCGTGGTTGCCATGTACGGCCGCGCGTGACCGACTTAATTGGAAACGGAACGATGAACCCGCTGGAGGCTCTTGAAGATGGCCCTGCTTGAAGGAAAGATCGCGATCGTGACCGGCGCTGGCCGCGGTATAGGCCGCGGCGAGGCCATGGAACTCGCCGCGCACGGCGCGCGCGTGGTCGTCAGCGACCTCGGCACCGACTCCGGTGGCCAGGGCAGTGACGACAGTCCGGCCGCGGAGACCGCCGGCCTCATCAAGGCCGCCGGCGGCGAAGCGGTCGTCAACAATGCCAACGTATCGTCCTGGAACGACACCGAGGCCTGCGTAGCCCAGGCCATCGACACCTGGGGTGGACTGGACATCGTGGTCAACAACGCGGGTATACTGCGTGACGCCTCTATAGTCCGAATGACAGAGGAAGACTTCGACAGCGTGATCGCCGTACACCTGAAGGGCACGTTCAACATGACCCACCACGCGTGCGTCTACTGGCAGGCCGAGTCCAAGGCCGGCCGGCCGCGCCGGGCAGCAATCGTAAACACCGTCAGCTCGGCGGGCCTGCAGGGTAACAAGGGCCAGGCCAACTACGGCGCTGCCAAGGGAGGCATTGCTTCGCTCACCATGATCACCGCGCTGGAGGGCAAGCGCTACGGCGTGCGAGCCAACGCGGTGGCACCGGGTGGAGCCACGCGCCTTGTCACCGAAACATTCCAGGGCATGGAAACCGTGGAGGCCAACGAAGCAGGTGAAGAGTTTAGCAAACTTAACCCCGGGAACTCGGCCCCGGTGGTGGCGTGGCTCGCCAGCGACGAAGCCTCGCACGTTACCGGGCAGGTCTTCCGCGCGGTGGGGGACGAAATAGCACACTACCGTTCGTGGCAACTGGGCTCACCCGTAAAAGCAGGAAAAGAACCACAGCGCTGGGACGCGCGTCGCATTGGCGACGCGGTCGCCACCGACATTTTCGGCAGCAGCGTAGCCGGCCTCAAGATGGGTGGCTGAAGCAGCGAAATCGCCATGGCAGGAATAAGTTCTTACGGCGCCTACATACCGCCCCACCGGCTTTCCCTGGACGCCCTGTCCGGTCGTGCCCCGCTCGACGGCGGTCCTGAAAAAGCAGTGGCGTGGAACGACGAGGACAGCGTCACCATGGCGGTGGCGGCCGGTGTTGACTGCCTGGCCGGCTTTGACCGCAAACTCGTCGACGCGGTCTACTTCGCATCGACCAGTTACCCGTTCAGGGAGAAACAGGGCGCGGCACTGATCGCCCGGGCCCTGGACCTCGGGCGTGAGCTCCAGGCCACCGACTACTCAAACTCGCTGCGCGCCGGCACGACCGCCCTGCGGGCGGCGGCCGATGCCATCGACGCGGGGTCGGCCACCTGCGTCCTGGTCATCGCGTCCGATTGCCGAATGGGTGCCCCGGGTTCCAGCCTGGAGCGCAACAGTGGTGACGGCGCAGCCGCGTTCCTCGTGTCGAAGGATTCGGCCATAGCCACCATGGAAGCTTCTCGAGCTGTCACCGACGAGATCATCGACGTGTGGCGCAGCGAGGGGGATGACTTCGTGCACAGCTGGGAAGACCGCTTTGTCGTGCAGGAAGGCTACGCGCCGCGCATGACCGAGGCGGTCGATGGCCTGCTGGCCGACGGCGACGACTCGGTAAGCGACTACGACAAGGTCGCCCTGTACGGCCCCGACCACCGCAGCCGGGCGGGCGTCGCACGCACCCTCGGTCTTGCCGAGGGGCAGCTCACCGACGCTTTCTTTGGTCGCCTGGGCAACGCCGGCGTGGCCTTCGCACCCCTGCAACTGGTAGCAGCGCTCGAGAACGGCCGACCAGGCGAACGTATACTGGTAGCCAACTACGGCGACGGTGCCGATGCACTCGCGCTGAAGGTCAACGACGGGATCGAGCAACTGCCGGCGCGCCGGGCAGTGGGTTGGCACCTGGAAAGGCGACAACCCGTGACAAGCTACGACCAGTATCTCAAGGCCAGGGACCTGGGGACAAGCGAGTGGGAAGCCCAGGCCGGACCGGGACTCTCGGCCACCGTCCACTTCCGCGAGCGCGACAGCAACCTGTCGTTTTGCGGCCAGCGTTGCCGAGCCTGTGGCGCGGTCCAGTTTCCCGTCCAACGCGTGTGTGAAAGCTGCTTCGCCCGCGACGATTTCGACGGCACCCGCCTGTCGGACCGCAGCGGGAAGCTCGTGACCTGGACCTTTGACTACTTTTTTCCCACGCCCGCCCCGCCCACGGTGGTAGGCATAGTAGACATCGGCGGCGCCCGCGTACACATGCAGCTGGTCAACTGTGCGCCCGACGATGTCAGGCTTGGCATGCCGTTGGAATTCGAGTTTCGATGCATGCACCGCGCGGGCGGGCGACCGAATTACTACTGGAAAGCAACGCCGGCCGCTGAGCCGGCAACAAGCGAGGGCCGGTAATGGGCAAGGATGCGCTTCGCGACAAGGTTTCGGTAGTGGGTGTTGGCTGCTGTCACTTTGGTGAGAACTGGGATCAGTCTCCGTCCGACATGATAGTTGACGCCGCCTACGAGGCCTACGCCGACGCCGGCATCGATGAACCGCAGAAGAGAATCGAGGCGGTATTTACCGGTAGCCTCTACACCACGCAGGGCCCACATGAGTGCGCCGATGCGCTTAAGTTGTTTGAGCGGCCGGTCAGCATGGTTTCCAATTACTGCGCCACCGGCACCGACGCTTTTCGCTTCGGGGTGATGTCTATCGCCTCTGGGCTGTACGACACCGTGCTGGTAGTGGGCTACGACAAGCCCAAGGACCGCGGCGTTTCGGGCCCCTCGGTGATGATGGACGGCGTGCGCGACCTGCCCAGGACACCCGCCGGCTGGTTCTCTCTTTGCGCGGCGACCTACTTTGACCGCTACGGTGCCGGCCGCGAGGACCTGGCACGCATAGCCGTCAAGAACCACCACAACGGCACGCTGGCACCGAAAAGCTGGCTCAAGCGCGAAATCACAGTCGACGACGTGCTCGGCGCGCGCATGATCTCCTGGCCCTTCGGCCTGTACGACTGTGCCGCGCAGACCGACGGTGCGGCGGCGGTGGTCCTGTCACGCAGCGACCTCGCGCGTGGCTTCCGAGACGACCCGGTGCTGGTCAAGGCCGTCACCATCAGCTCGGGCCCCAATCCCCAGAAAGACCCCGGCAACGACTTCCTCTCGTGGAAACCCAACGGCTGGGCCGCGGCCGATGCCTACGAGCAGGCCGGCATAAGCGATCCACGCAGCGAGATCGGCGTAGCCCAGGTCCACGACTGTTTTTCACTGACCGAGCTGCTCGCATACGAGGATCTCGGATTCTGCGACAAGGGCAGCGCCAAGGAACATATAGCCGACGGCAAATTCGAACTGGACGGCGACCTGCCGGTGAACACCGACGGAGGCCTGAAGGCCTTCGGACACCCCACCGGGGCTACCGGCGTACGCATGATCTACGAGAACACACTGCAACTGCAGGGCCGCGCCGAAAAGCGCCAGGTCAAAAACCCCCGGCTGGCCCTGTCACACAACCTGGGCGGCCATCCCACTGCCTGCGGCATCGCCATACTGGGCCGCGACTGATCCGCGGCCGCAGCAATCAGCCATCTGCTGCCGGGGTCCGACGCAGCGACAACACCAGCATTACCAGCGACACGACAATGATAAGGTAACCGCCCGGAACGGCCGGCGGAGTCTCAAGCGTGACTATCGGTTTCCAGTTGCTTATGGCCATGCGCGACAGGTATTCGACGATCAGCGACAGGTACATCAGCGGCAACAGCACCCGGTAGCGCCACAGCACCAGCACGTAGAACAGGCCGATCAACAGCTGCGACAGCCCCCACAAGGCGAAGATCGTTACCACCCCCGCGGCCCCGTCGGGCGTGAAACTGTCCAGCGGTATGGTGGCAATTGACTGCGCACCGCCGTCGTCGCGGAAGATGTGCACCAGGCTGCGACCCACCGTGATCAGCGTTATCGGGTAGAACAGCCACAAGGCCAGCGGGTGGCCACGGTAGTCGTTGTCCGCCCGTTTAGGAAAAAATCGTTGCAGCACAACCTGCCTCCTTATTTACCGCGGTCTACCAGGTATCAATACAGGGACGCTTCTTTCCAACGCGCGGCGGGGGATCCGGTACCGACCTGAGCGCCGACACCACGCGTTGTCTCGAATCGGCGGGATCAATTACGTCGTCGATCTCGAAGTGCGACGCCATGTTGACGGCCTTGCCCACCTCGTAGGCGCGCGCGACCATCTTTTCGTAAAGCTCACGGCGCTCCTGTGGATCGTCGACGGCCTCGAGTTCCTTGCGAAATCCCAGCTTGACGGCTCCCTCCAGTCCCATGCCGCCAAACTCCCCGGTGGGCCAGGACACCGTGAACAGCGGCGCGTGAAAGCTGCCGGCCGCCATGGCCTGCGCCCCCAGGCCGTAGCCCTTGCGCAGCACTATGGTCATGAAGGGCACCGTCATGCTCGCACCAACTACGAACATGCGCGAGGCGTGCCTGACATTGGCGAGTTTTTCTATCTCGGGTCCGACCATGATGCCCGGCGTGTCGCAGAGGCTGAGCACGGGCAGGTCAAAAGAATCGCACAGCTGCATGAAACGCGCGGCCTTGTCGGCCCCGTCGGGGTCTATGGCCCCTGCCAGGTGGCCGGGGTTGTTGGCCAGTATGCCCAGCGGGCGCCCCTCTATGCGCGCGAGCGCCGTGACCATGCCCGCTCCGAAGCCCGCGCGCAGCTCGAGCACCGAGTTCTCGTCGGCCAGCGTCTCTATGACCGAGCGCACGTCGTAAACGCGCAGGCGGTTTTCGGGTATGGCCTCCCTGAGCAGGCGCTGGTCGGCTGCCTGCCAGTCATCGACCGGGCCCTGGAAGTAAGAAAGGTAGCGCTTGGCCGTTGCCACGGCCTGCTCTTCGTCGTCTACCAGCACGTCGACCACGCCGTTGGCCGATTGCACGGCAGCCGGACCAACCTCGGTGGGGTGAAAGACCCCCAGGCCGCCGCCCTCTATCATGGCCGGACCGCCCATGCCGATGCTCGAGTTGCGCGTGGCGATGATGACGTCGCAGCAACCGAGCAACGCGGCGTTGCCGGCAAAACAGTAACCCGAGTTCACGCCCACCAGCGGAACCAGCCCGCTGAGCTCACCGAAGTAGCGAAAGGCCAGGCAGTCGAGACCGGCCACGCCGGGCGCGTCGGTGTCGCCGGGCCGCCCTCCCCCGCCCTCGGTAAAGATGACCACCGGCAGCCGCTGCTCGCGAGCGATCTCGAACATGCGATCCTTCTTACGGTGGTTGAGCATGCCCTGGGTGCCGGCCAGCACGCTGTAGTCGTAGGACATGACCACGCAGCGCGACGAGTCGTCGGCAAAAACATCGCCGTTGACCCGCCCCAGGCCGCAGACCATGCCGTCACCCGGTGTCTTGCGTATAAGATCATCCATCTCGCGGCGGCCGCGCTGGGCCGCTATCACCAGCGCGCCGTACTCTTCGAAGGACCCCGCATCGCAGAGATCGTCCACGTTCTCACGGGCCGTACGCTGCCCGGTCTTGCGACGACGCGCGACCACGTCGGGGCGGTTTTCGTCCAGCCCGAAGGCGTGCCTGTCGACGACCTCGGCGAGATCGGGCCGCACGCGTTCAAGATCGGGAGCCTCTTCGGTCACCGGCTCTGTCACTTCGGCCTGCGTTTCTTTTATGAGCAGCAGGCGCTGTCCCTCGGTCACCGTGTCACCGGCAGCCACATCGATCACCAGCAGTTCACCCGCCACTGGAGCCGCGATCACGTGCTCCATCTTCATCGACTCCATCACCAGCAACTCGTCGCCGGCGGCCAGAACCTGTCCGACCTCGACGGCCAGCGAAACCACCGTGCCCGGCATGGCCGAGCACAGGACCCGCTCGCCCGCGTCGGCGACTATTCCGCCCTCAGCAGGCAGCGCCGGTACAGCGTCGTCCTCGAAAAACAGGAGCCGGTGCCTGCCTTCGCCGTTGGCCGAAAGCTCACTGCCGTGGTCGCCCAGTAGCCCCGTGTACCAATTGCCCGCCTCGACCTCGGCGTGTTGCAGCAGGTTCTGCAGAAAACCGATGTTGGTGGCGACCCCCTCCACCCTGAATTCGCAAAGCGCCCGGTAGGTGCTCGCCAGCAGCTCGCCGAGATCTCCCGACGGCCTGGTGACGACCAGCTTGGCCAGCAACGAATCGTAGGCCCCGGCGACCTCGTAGCCGGTGTAGCCCAGCGTATCCACGCGCAGACCCGGCCCCGCGGGCGGGTCAAATACGGCCAGCGTACCGCCCGAGGGGAGCACACTGCCGTCGGCCTGCTGCCGTTCGGCGTTGACCCTGACCTGCAGCGCTATACCGCGCTGCCTGACGTCATCCACGCCCAGCTCCGACAGCTTGGCGCCGCGGGCGACCTGTAGTTGAAGGCTGACGAGGTCGAGGCCCGTTACCTGCTCGGTAACAGTGTGCTCAACCTGCAGGCGCGGGTTGGCCTCTATGAAAAACAACTCGCCGGAATCGCCAGCGTCCAGGTCGAGCAGGAACTCGAAAGTTCCAAGGCCCAAAAAATTGAGCTCGCGGGCCATCAGGATAGCCGCGTCGCTCATCTGTTTTCGTAACGCGTCCGACAGTGCAACCGCAGGGGCCAGTTCCACTAGTTTCTGGTGACGCCGCTGCAGGCTGCACTCGCGGTCACCCAGCACCACCAGGCCACCGTGCTGATCGCCCAGCACCTGCACCTCGAAGTGTCTCGCTCGCCTGACGAGTTGCTCGGCGTACAGCCCACCGTCCCCGAATGCCGACTCGGCCTCCGACCGGCAGCGCGACAAGGCCTGCTCGACCTCGTCGGCGTTGTACACCTCTCGCATGCCCCTTCCACCACCTCCGGCGATGGCCTTTACCATCATCGCTGCGCCCTTGCCCAGGGATTCCAGGAAGGCCTGGGCAAGGGCGAGATCGAGATCGCCCTCGCTTCCGGCCAACACCGGCACTCCCAGGCGCCGAGCCAACGCGCGTGCGCGAGGCTTGTCGCCCAGCAACTCAAGGGTCGCGGGCGCGGGCCCCACGAAAGCCACGCCGCGCTCGGCCGCCAGCGAGGCAAAGGCGGCGTTTTCGGCCAGGAAGCCGTAACCCGGGTGCAGCAAGGTGCAGCCCTCGTCCACGGCGATGGCGAGCTGCTGTTCCCCGTCGAGATAAGCGCCCACGCCGTTGCCCTCGAGACGACGGGCCTGGTCGGCCACGCGCAGGTGCAGGCCGCGCGAGTCGTCGCCTGCGTAAACGGCCACCGTGCGCAGTCCGAGCTCCGCAGCCGCACGCGCAACCCGCAACGCCACCTCCCCCCGGTTGGCTATAAGTATTGATTCACTCGACATCCAACCCGTGTTCTGCCAGCCCGGCACCGGGGTGTCCAGTCACCCGCGTAGAAAGCGCGTTGTAAACGCTACCGGGGAGCGACAGTATCACGCTTCCGTGGCCGACTTGCCGTGACCGGCGCGCCGCCCAGCCAGTTCGCGTGTTAGAAGATAACGCTCACTACTACCAGGGACCTGCTCGCCGATTACTCGCCCACGCTGCAATCGCGCTGGTGTACGTGGCGCCGCTCTACCCGCCCAGTGCAGAAGCAACGGAATATTCGCGCCAGCGGGTAACAATAACCCGCACTGACAATCCACCCGTAATAGACGGCCTCCTGGACGATGCCACGTGGCAGGACGCCGCCGTCATCCATAGCTTCCGGCAGGTTGAGCCGGTCGAGGGCGCTGACCCCAGCGAGCGCACGGTGGCCTACCTCGCCTACGATGACGACAACATCTACATAGGCGTGCGCTGCTTCGACAGCGAGCCGGAAAAAATAGTGGCGCACCAGCTGGTCGAAGACTCCTTCCTGCTGAACGAGGCACGCATAAACGTGATGCTCGACACCCTGTTCGATCGACGCAACGCCTACTTGTTCCAGGTCACTCCCCTGGGCACCAGCAGCGAGGGGCGAGCCGAAAACCAGACCACTTACCGGCACGAGTGGGACGCTATCTGGGCGGCAGACTCGACCATTGACGAGCAGGGCTGGTCGACCGAAATGGCTATTCCTTTTAAGAGCGTGAGCCTGGACGCCGACTCGACACGCTGGGGCCTGGAAATCGAACGCCACATCCGCCGCCGCAGCGAGAAAATAAAATGGGGATCGACCTCGCAGTCCTACAGCATCACGGACCCTGCCAATTACGGGACCATGGAGGGGCTGGAGGGAATACAGCAGGGATTGGGCCTGGACATACAGCCCTCGCTGGCGATGAGCAGCCGCTGGAACGCGGAGGCCGGTGGCCCGGGAACCGGAGACCAGGACCTGGCCATGGAGCCTTCGGTAAACGTGTTCTACCGCGCGACGCCTTCGATGACGGCCGCGTTCACGGCCAACACCGATTTTTCCGACGCCGACGTCGACCTGCGGCAAACCAACCTGACGCGCTTCTCGCTCTTTTTCCCCGAGACCAGGGATTTCTTTATCGAGGACGCCGGGGTGTTCGAGTTCGGGGGGCTGAAGCAGAACGGAACGCCGTTTTTCTCCCGCCGAATCGGACTTGACGCCAACGCCCAGCCGGTCGACCTTGTCGCCGGTGCCAAGCTCGCCGGTCACTCGGGGCCCTGGGACCTGGGCCTGCTCGACGTCGTGGTAGGAGATTCGGCGCAGGTCGACTCGAAAAACCTTACCGTGGCCCGGGCGACTCGCGACCTCGGCGGCAAATCACGAGCCGGCTTCATTGCCACTCACGGCGACCCGTTAAGCGACGGCGACAACACGCTGGCGGGCCTGGACTACCGCTACCGCGACAGCCGTGTCGCCGGCGACCAGGTGCTGGTGGCCAGGGCCTGGGCCCAGAAGAGCTGGACCGACCCCGCGACCGGCGAACCACCTGTTGGCGACAAGGAACTCGCCTGGGGCGCGTCGGTTGACTGGCCCAACGATCGCTGGAACGCCGGAATATCGGTTGCCGAACTGCAAGAAGACTTCCTGCCGGCGCTGGGTTTCGTCAACCGCACCGGCATTAGAGACTACCGTGCAAACCTCAGGTTCCGACACCGCCCTGACAGTGGACCTGTTCGCCACGTCGACAGTGGATTCACGGCACGAACGGTAACCGACACCGGCGATGAGCTGGAAAGCGTCCAAGTAGACGTTGACTATCTCGTCCTCAGCAACCAGGCCGGTGACAAGCTCAGTTTCGCGTGGTCGTTTCTTGAAGAAGACACCAGCGAGGACTTCGAGATAGTTGAGGGCACCATCATCCCGAACGGGGACTACCGCTACCAGCGGCCGGCGGTGCGCCTCGACACCAGCACAACGCGACCGGTGGCGGGCAAGCTTCACGTCAAGTGGGGCGAGTTCTACTCCGGCAACATGGTCAACACAGCCGCCGTATTGGAGTTACGGCCCTCTCCGCATTTTTTCCTGTCCTTGGAACACCAGCTCATCGACGCGAAGCTGCCCGAGGGCGACTTCACCATCCACCTCTCACGATTCGGTTTCGACGTGAACCCGTCAACGCGTGTGAGTTGGCGCAACCTCGTGCAGTGGGACAACCAGGGCGACCAACCGACGCTAAACAGCCGATTGCGCTGGATACCCGAACCCGGGCGAGAGCTGTCGCTGGTGGCGAACCAGGCCTGGGTCAAGTCGGGCAGTTCGTTCACAACAACGACAGCCGACTACACGCTTCGCCTGTCGTGGACGCAGCGTTACTGACATTGAATCCCTCGCTGACACGTTGGCTGCTCTTCTGCGTTTTCGTTCTTACCGTCCCGCTGCCAATGCTCGGGCCCTGGGAGGTGCTGGCTCCAACGGCGCGCTACCTGCTGCTGGCCGTGGTAACCGCTGCCGTGATGGCGGTAGAAGGAGCGGCCGGGCCGGTGCCGCTTATCCTCGCGCTGTTCGCCGGCCACGCGCTGGTGTACCTGTTACTCGCGTGGCTGGTAACCCGGCTGTGCACGCGGCTGCTCAGCCGCCTGCACACGCGCGCGCGTACGGGTGTTGTCGTGGCCGGCTGTGCCGCCCTGCTGCTGATCGCGCTGCTGTTTGACCTTTACATCACCCCCTTCGGCGGCCTGCCCCGTTCCAACCTGCTGGGGTTACTGTCATGAAACGCGTCGTCCTGGCGCTGTTGCTGCCAGCCCTGTTGCTGCCAGCGCTGTTGCTGCCAGCCCCTAACGCGACAGCGAGCGAGGCTCCCTTCGAGCGCAGCGAGCAGCGCTCACCCTGCACCGACTACGATCCCCTTCGCCGCGCGTTCTTCGGCGACACGCACGTGCACACCGCCCTGTCGTTTGACGCCTGGGGCCAGGGAACCATGGCCGGGCCGGGAGACGCCTACCGTTTTGCCAGGGGCGAAGCCCTCGGCATACAGCCTTACAGCAGAGACGGCCTCCCCTCGCGCAGCCTACAACTCCGACGGCCGCTGGATTTTGCCATCGTCACCGACCACAGCGACCTGCTGGGCGAAACCCGTATCTGCGATGATCCATCGCAGGAAGGACACGACTCGCTGGTGTGCCGGGTGGTGCGCAGGTTTCCCAAGCTGGGCTACATACTTGTCAACGGCCACGTCTACAGCAGCGAGCTGCCCTCGCGCTACTCGTTCTGCGGAAGCGGCGGCGCAGTGTGCCTGCAGGCGGCGCTTGGCCCCTGGCAGGAAATCCAGCAGGCAGCCGAAGCCCACTACGACCGCAGTTCGGCCTGCGATTTCACGACCTTCGTTGGCTACGAGTGGACCGGCATGCCGGGAGGCCGCAACATCCACCGTAATGTCATCTTCCGCAACGCCACCGCCCAGCGCTTCCCGACCACCTACATAGAAACACCCACCCAGGAGGGCCTGTGGCAGGCGCTGGACCGGGAATGCCTGAAGGCCGGCAACGGCTGCGACGTACTGGCCATTCCCCACAACTCCAACGTGAGTGCTGGTTCGATGTTCACCATCACCAGCGCCAACGGTTCGCCGATTTCGGCCGAGGACGCGGCCACGCGCGCGCGCCTGGAAACCCTGGTCGAGGTCACCCAGCACAAGGGCGACAGCGAATGCCGTCCGGGCGCCGAGGACGAGCTGTGCGCCTACGAGACCCTGCCCTACGCCCGCATGGCCGACATGGCCCACATTGACAGTGAGCCTGGCAAGCTGCCACCTCTCATGTACACGCGCGAAGTGCTGGCCGAGGGACTGGTGCAGCAGGCGCGACTGGGCATCAACCCTTTCAAGTTCGGTCTTATAGGCTCAACCGACACCCACCTCGCCGCCCCCGGCTTGGTCGACGAGGACAGCTTTATCGGGCACGCGGCGGGAACCGTTGATTCGCGTTTACAGGTGCCGGCCTTTCCCGACCGCACCGAATTCAACCCCGGCGGTCTGGCCGTTCTGTGGGCCGAAGAAAACTCGCGCGACGCGCTGTTCGCCGCCATGCGCCGTCGCGAAGCCTACGGCACAAGCGGGCCGCGCATGGCGGTGCGAATGTTTGCCGGCTGGGACTACCCCGACGACCTTTGCGGCGATTCCGACTTCGTTGAAAAAGGATACGCCGGTGGCGTGCCCATGGGTGGCGATCTTCCCGCGGCCCGCGGAGCAGGCGCCCCTAAACTGGCGTTGTGGGCGCTTCGCGATCCTGCCGGCAAGCAGTCGCCCAGCCACCCACTGGAGCGGATACAGATAGTAAAGGGCCACCTCGACGACGGCCGCAGCGTGGAGAAGGTCTACGACGTGGCGGGCGAGCCTGCCGACCCCGACGCTCTCGATCTTTCCACCTGCACTACCCGGGCGCGCGGTTCCGACCAGCTGTGCACGGTGTGGACAGACCCCGACTTTGACCCCGACGCGCCGGCCTTCTACTACGCGCGCGTGCTGGAGGTACCGAGCTGCCGCTGGAACACCTACCTGTGCAACCGCGCGGGCGTGGACTGCGACGACCCGGGTTCGGTACCCGGTGAATTGGCCACCTGTTGCGATGCGGGTGTCGCCCGCTCCATACGCGAGCGCGCGTGGACCTCGCCGGTGTGGTACACGCCCTCGAGGCAGCGCTGACCGACCATGGGTAGCGGCACTAACGCCCGCCCCGCCACCCCGGCCGACGTAGTGCGCACGCTGCTTACCGTGGCCGCGATCCTGCCCGGGTTGCTGGCAGGCGCGTGGTGCCTGCTGCGCAGCCGCGACCGAAGGACGGCCATGAACAAGGCAATCGGCGCCTGGGGCAGACTCGGGCTGCGCGCGGCGGCAGTCGAACTCAAAGTCCACGGCGCCGAGCACCTGTCACTGCGCCCGGCGGTTTTCATCCTCAACCACCAAAGTGGCATTGACCCTATACTCCTTTGTGAGCTGCTGCAGCGCGACTTCGTGGCGGTGGCCAAGCGAGAGATACGCTCCAATCCCGTACTGGGACCGGCTTTCGCTTTTGCCGGCACCGTATTCCTGGATCGCGGCGACCACGCAGACGCCCTGCACGCCCTTCAACCGGCGGTCGAAAAACTGCGCGGGGGAACGGCCATCGCCATGGCCCCGGAGGGAACACGAAGCCCCGGCTCCGCTCTCGGGCGTTTCAAGAAAGGCGCCTTCCGAATTGCCATGGCTGCCGGGGTGCCGCTGGTGCCGATCGTTATTCACGACGCGGGCAGGGTTCTTCCGCAGGGTGGATGGATAATGCGCAGCGGAGTGGTCAACGTGAGCGTGCTCGCGCCGCTTGAGACAAGCGACTGGAGCCTGGACGCCCTTGACCAGAAGGTCAAGGAAGTCGAGGCGGCCTACCGGCTGGAGTTATCGCAGCGCTAACAGTGCCCGGGCCGCGGCCCTCATGCCGTCAGCCTAGTTCGTAGTCGGAAAAGTCCGGCTGCATGGTCCAACGCCAGTAGTCCAGCAACAGCCACGGCGAGGTCGTGGTCACCCTGCCGTGGCTGTTCTTGTACCAGCTGTTCATGCCCGGGTGCGCCCAGACCTTGCGCTCGTGCTCGGCATCGAAGCGGGCCACGTAGTCGTCGTGCACCTCGCGCCTCACGTCCATGGTCGACAGCCCCTTCTCTACCATCTCCCTTAAACACCCCATGATGTAGCGCACCTGGCACTCTGAGTGGAAGATGATGCTGCCGGCATGCGCGAGGTTGGTGCCCGGGCCGTAGAGGCAGAACAGGTTCGGGAATCCCGGGACCGTGATGCCGAGGTAAGCCGACGGGTCGTCGCCCCAGGCCTCGGACAGGTGCACCCCGTCGCGACCGACGATGTCCATGGGCCACAGGAAACGGTTGGCGTGAAAGCCGGTGGCGAACACGATGACGTCGAGTTCGTGGTGGCTGCCATCCTCGCACTCGATGCCCGTGGCCGTGACCCGCTTTATGCCGTCGGTCACCAGGTCGACGTTGTCTTGCTTGAGGGCTGCAAACCAGCTGCCGTTGTCCTGCAGCATGCGCTTACCGAAGGGCGGGTAATCCGGAATGACCTTGGCCAGCAGTTCCGGATCGTCACCCACCTGCCCGCTTATGTAGTCGGTGAACACCTCGCGCAGCATGTCGTTGGACTCGCTTACCGAGCGCTCGGGGTGTTTCCACTCCGGGTCAACGACCAGCATGGGCATGAGCCCGTCCGACCCGGGCCAGAACAGCAGGAAGCGGTACCAGCGACCGTAGAACGGCACGTGCCTGAGCAACCACTTCTTGCCTTCGCTGGTCTCGCGGTGGTAGTCCGCGTTCCAGGTCATCCAGCTGGGAGATCGCTGAAAGACCTCCAGCTTACCCGCGACTTTCGCCACTTCCGGGACCAGCTGCAGGCTCGTGGCGCCGGTGCCAACCACGGCGACCCGCTTACCCTCCAGCTCGACGTCGTGTTGCCAGCGGGCCGAGTGGAAGCCGATGCCCTCGAAGTCGTCCAGGCCCGGCAACTCGGGAATCCTGGGGCGGCTGAGCTGCCCGACGGCGCTTACCATGACGGCTGCCTCCAGTTGCTCTTCGACGCCGTCTGCCCCGCGCAGGCCCACCCGCCAGCGGCCGGTATCTTCATCGAAGACCGCGCGGGTTACCTCGGTATTAAACCGTACGTGCTCGCGCAGGCCGTGGCGGTCGGTAAATTGCTCAAAGTAATCGAGCAATTCGTCACGCTCGGCGAAGTAACGGGTCCACTCGCTGTTGGGCTCGAACGAGTAGCAGTAAAAGTGATTGGCTATGTCGACACGGCAGCCGGGATAGCTGTTCTCCAGCCAGGTGCCACCCACGGTAGTGTTCTTCTCGACCACCGTGAACGGAATGCCGGCCTCCTGCAGCCTGTAGGCGGTGAGCAAGCCCGACATGCCGGCCCCTATAATAAGCACGGGAAAATTACGCTTTGCCTCATCGCTGACCGACCGCGACCACTCCACTCGTCGTGGGTCGCCCCCATCCAGCACGAGCTCCTCGGTCATCATCGGCACGTAGTCGGCCGACACCTGCTCACCCACCATCAGGTTCATCATCTCATGAATGGTCTCCGCCGAAGGTGGCGGCGGCAGCGTGCAGCCCCTGTCGCGATATGCCCGCAGGGCGTCCAGGGCAGCGGCCCTGATGCGACCCTTATCGTCGTCACTCATGAAGCCCTGCAGTTCACCCATGAGGACCTGCCCCGGCCTGGCCAGTCCCTCGAGCGCGTGCATGCCGCCCTCCAGGTGCACGATGGACATAAGGATGGCGGGAATGCTGGCGTGGGCCAGCGCCTCGGCGATGAAATCGTCGCTCTCGGTGATGGGATCCACCGACTGGTGAGGAATTTTATCGGCCATGGATGTCCAGTGTCGCCAGGCTTGCCCGCCGCTTCTATTCAGTCGGCCGCGGGCGCTGCTGTGCCTATTACCCCGCAGGCCACGCGCGCGCCGGCCGCGCCGGTGG
>Ga0115002_10002648_pt1 | contig 23180 bp, 16 predicted proteins | sample ArcticOcean_MG_C_8_FD_89576 | JGI IMG/M metagenome (GOLD analysis project Ga0115002, IMG submission 89576) | Marine microbial communities from western Arctic Ocean - ArcticOcean_MG_CB11_86 | ecosystem: Environmental > Aquatic > Marine > Oceanic | place: Arctic Ocean: Canada Basin | collected... | reverse complement strand
CCGCCTGCCCGCCTGCCCGCCTGCCCGCCTGCCCGCCTGCCCGCCTGCCCGTGGCTGGCTGGTTGTTGTTGCCGCTTGTCTCGTTTCCCTGTCCTGGAGGTCTCTCTATGTATGCGCGCCTTTCCGTTCAATCAGCCCAGCATGTCGAAATCGATTTTGACCGCGAATTGCCGGTCTTTCCCGAACCGAGTCGGAATTTGCATCCCCGGTTCTCCGAGTTTCTCGTGCACCGCAGCATGTTGACTCTGCGCAGAAACAGCCTGCTGCAGTTCGCTGACGCCATGTGGCATCGCAACCGCGGTCGCTGGTCCGTGGAGATCAGCCATCCGGCTCAATACCTGGAGTTCGGTCGCTCGCTGCTGCTCGTCGATGGGCTGAACGGGATCACTGCAGCCTCTCGATTCACCCTCCATGTTAAAATCGGTCGTTGCTTCGACGGCCACGAGGTTGGCACCGCGATCGCCCGCACCGTGCACGAGCACTTCTTCCCGACCGAGGAACTGGCTGTCGGCAGTGGTCCGGGCTGGCAGCGAAAGGTCATTGTTCCCGCCGACCCGACCCGTGTACCGCCGACCGTTCCGGCCACCGAACCCGAACAGGGCCAGGAGTCGGAGACACGAGAGGTGGCGGTCTTCCGCGTCATGGAACCGGCTGACCGCGATTTCGGCGAGCCACTTTCGAACAGGGTCGAATTGCTGTCGATCGTCGAGGTCACAACAGACGATCGCCACGATTCACGTGGGCTTTGCGCGGAAGCCTGGATTCAGGCGGTTGGGCTGGCGCGGCAGAAGTTCCTCAGGGAGCAGCTCAACGCGCCCGATGTGGTTGTCGAGGCGCAGGGAAACCGGCCGATGATTGCCGATGAGCTGACGGATATCCCCTCGGGCTTTGGTCCGATCCACGGTTACCTCTATGACAACCGGTGCGAGACATGGCTCATCGAACTCGGCTGGGATGACATGCCAGACGGCTCGCTCGATTCTGAGCAGGCATCCGGATCCGAACCGGGATAGCCGACCGATGCGGCAACGCGGCGGTCTTCAAACGGCCGCTCTCATTCCACACGACCGTTCCCGGCAATAACTGAGGACTCACAAATATGTTAAAGAGCTGCCTGAAGGCCATTGCACTGTTTTACGGAACCTCACTCATCCTCTCCGGTGTGGGAATGGCCGCGTATTGCCTGGTCGCCGAGCAGCCATTCACGATACCTGCGGACGCACCAATCGGCCTGGACCTGCGAGCCTTCTATCTGACCGCCGGACTGATCATGCCTGTCGGACTCGGTTCGGTCCTGGTTTGGGCGGGGATCGGACCGGACACACGAACACGCATCATTCGTGGCTCCCAGCAACTGGCCCGCGCCTTGCTGGAATAACCAAGGTCCCCAACGATACTGGACCTCCACCACTTTTCCTGGAAACCAACGAATCCGAATGCCAGAAAGTCCACCACGAGGGCTGGAGGCAAGAAACGCGCATCATGCCTGATCACAAACAGGGCGACATCCTGCAGATGGCTCGGGACGACAAATTTGATTTCGCTGTTGTATTTGGTCACTGCGGCTTCACCCTAATGGCTGCGTGTTGGGGTGAATTCAGGGACAGCATCCCTGGATGGTCGACGGTACAGGACCCCTTTCGCGAACTTGCCAATGGTCCTTATGAGATCGCGGAAGGAAGTTGGATAAGTTTCATCCGCTCACGGGCAAACCACGGTATGACCGACGCTGAGGTCATAAACGCCCTCGAGACGTCTCTGAAATGGGCACATCAAGAAGGACATGTCCGAGTGATAACGAATGGAATCATGGACATCGATAAGGACACAGACATAGTGGCGAACAATGCCAGTCACGACCGTCGAGCGCAGCTGATTAACCAGCTTGCGACGCAATACGAGACCGAATTCGGCCTGGAAATCACACTGACGAGCTTGAATGACGTCTTCAGACGAAATGCGAGCTGACCCCTTGATTCAAAGAAGAGCTGTTTCTTGACGTTCCTCACTCCCGAAACCGGAAGGATGGCCGGACTAACAACCCTGAGCAATCAAGGCTGGTCCACAGTCAAGAACCGTAACTTCAAAGTGCCTGCAACCGAGGAGAACAAGTGACGAAACAACCCGGCACTCTTTTGGCCGCAGACTGGGGCAAACCTCTCAAGAAGCGAGCTGTCTACAAGGCAGATGTTGCTGGACGTGCAATCGAACGCATAGACAGTGAGGAGTGGAACTTACAGCTGTTACTTGAAACTGCAAGAGAGATCGTTGGAGCGGGCAAGGGGCCGGTTGTCGTTTCTCTCGACCTCGCTCTGGGCATTCCAAAGCAGTTTTTTCAGAGCGTAAGGAGATGCGAACGCTGGAGAATCGCTGACAGATTTATTGACTGGTTGTCGCTGCTCAATGCCGAACCGGATGTTTTTTGGGAGGAGGTGAATAGTGCGGATCAATGGCGGGTCGAGAGGCCATTTTTTTCAGTGCCAAAGGGTCAAGGAGCGCTCACGGCGTTCGAAACGACAGCGGGTTACTCATTGCGCCGTGAGGTGGACCGACTAACCCATGCCAAGCCTCTCTTCGCAGTCAGCGGAATTCCCGGCACGGTCGGATCCGGCACCCGATGTCTCTGGCAAGAACTGGCACCGCTCCTCTCAGATAACAGTCGCGATTTTAAGGTCTGGCCGTTTGAAGGTCCGATGGACCAGCTACTCAAGCAGGAAAATATCATCGTCGCTGAGAACTACCCTGCAATTAGTTACACAAGCGCTCTTCGCGTGGAACTGCCCGGCCGGAAACTGATTGTCTCTAAAACAAAAGCCCCCCAACGCACCCAAGCCGTGCTCATGCTGAGCAACGCAGCCTGGATCGCAACACACGGCGTCACCTTGCCTGATCTTGTTGCCGCCCGTGATGATGAAGATGACTTCGACGCCCTGATGACAGCGGCCGCAGGATTACGGTGTATTCTCGAAGGCTATTCCCTCGAACAACCGGACCTGGACGACCCGGTCGCCGAGGGAGGCATGCTCCTTAGCTCAGCAGTGGACTTCAATGTCCCGGGAGAAACGCTTCAAGTCGATGTTGCTGCTGTGCCTCCAACCACAAGACGCGGGAGAAGAACGCCAAAACGGAAGACCCGGCGTTTCAGGTGTCCCATATGCGACATGCCGTTCAAGAACGGGAGAAGCGGATGGGATTCACACGTGGGCTCCTTTTCGAAACACCCCGACTGGCATCCCAATGTCAGTCAGCCGGAAGAACGAAAGCGTCTCTTCAAGATCGAATTTCCAGGGTTCTTCGACTAAAAGTGACCGGTTGGCACTTCAGCCTGCCCACCGACACGACCCCTCCTGGATTTCGATCAGTCCGAGAACCCGTGGCGTGAAGACTTGGCCACAAGACAGATCGGGCTGAACGACGACCGTGTTCCCGTCTCAGGGAAGCCAGTCCCCGAACTTGAGGTCGACAAGAAACTGGCGCGTAAACGCGCGGTCTACGTCACTCGGACTCGTCGAACGATGACAACTCGTCAGAGACCTTCTCGGGCCGGGTCTTCTTACCGTTGAGCATCGTGCCGATCAACGTGTAGCGGACCATGTACTCGTAGGCCACCAGCAGGACCCCGGTGACCACGACGCAGATCAGGCTGAACTTGGCCCAGGCCGAAATCGGCCACGTCCGAACCACCATCTGGGCCAACAACACCAGCGGCAGGTGAGCGACGTAGAGCCAGTACGACGAATCGGACACGTAGCGGACCGTCCGGTTCTCGCGTTTCAGCAGGGTGCGGCACAGACCGATCAGGCCGAACGTCATCCCCCAGGCAAAGACTACCTGCAGGGTCACCGAGAGCAGACGATAATACCGGGCCGGAACCAGCCCCTCGCGGTATCCGTAATCGCCGGTGGCAAAATCCAGTGCCAGCGGGAGAACGGCGATGAGCGTGACCGGAAGAGTGATCCACCACCAACGACCCAGTCGGTTGTCCGTGTCGTCACAATCGAAGTACAGGGCTCCGAATCCGAAGAAGACCGCGTAGTAGAGCAAGATGTGGGGCGCGGGGATGAAACCGATGGCTGTGTCGGGACCGAATTCCGAGGCGCCCGGCAACAGGCCCATCAGGGACTGGGGCACCATCGTCAACGGCACCAGCCACAGGTAACGTGCCGGTGAGACGATCAGCCAGCGAGGCGGGCCACGCCACTGCCGGGCATCGACAATCCACGCATAGATCGCAAACAGGGCAACCAGCCAGCAGAGGTACCAGAGGAACCACAAGTGGTGGAAGATCGGCAGGTAGCTGGTCAGCACGTACATGACCCAGAGCAGACCGGCCAGGCCCTCGGGTTCCCCTTTCTCGTCCTCCTTCGTGTTCTCCTTCTCGTCCCCCTGCTCGTCCTTCTTTTCGTCCCCTTTCTCGTCCCTCTTGTCCTCCGTCTTCTGGACCTCCGGTACCGTGGCACCGGCCAGCAGTCCGGCAGCGTTGATCATGGGAATGATGGTCGCCACGCCGACCAGGCACGGAAGCAGGACTCGTTTGCACCGATGCACGATCAGTGCCCTCAGGCCGCGACGACGCCACAACATCGCGGTGAAGAAGCCGCTGATCATGAAGAACAACGGCAGCCGGAACCCGTGAATCACATCGAGGATCAATGCGAACGCTTCGTGTTGTTCGGGGTCGCGAACAGCCCATCCCCCCTCGGCACCGGGCATGAAGGAAATCGCCGCATGCAGGGCGATGCCCAGCAGCATCGCACCGGATCTCAGTGCATCCAGGTCGTGGCGTCTCGGAAACGAGGCCAACTCCGGCAGATCGATTTTCGGCTCTTCCGGTCGAACGACGTCGTCCTCCTGGATCCGGCGACGCAACTTGTACAACTTCACCAGCAGCAAGACCAGCAGCACGACGGGCACCACCCGTCCTACCCCTGGGCCGCCAAAGTCGAAGGTGCTGATCCCGCTGACAATGCAATAGCCCATAGCCAGGTCGACGGCTCCGTCGGCATCCGAGCTTCCCTGTGACCGGAAACAGGCGACAAATGACCGGGCCAGCTTCGGAAACACGAAGAAGTTCCAGGCCAGGTTGAAGCACGGCACCAACAGCCACCACACGTGCTGCATTTCCAGCTGCCGGTGCTCTTCGGGAATCGAATTCAACAGCGACCGGATCATCAGGCAGACGGCCGCCATGAAGATCGTGTGGAACACCAGCACGACCACGACCACAACCGCAACGATCACGGCCACCACCACCCACCCCTCATCCTCCTTGTCCTTGGCGCCGTGTGCCTCGAGCACCTCGATGGTTGCCTCGCGGCCGGTCTTCAGTTCCTCGTCATCAATCACCACCGCAATTTGCGTGAGAATCTCCTGGGTGAGTTCCCATTCGACGCGGGCCGCATCCAATGCCGTCGACTCATGCTTGTTCCTGAGGTCAATCTTGGCACCACGCTCGATCAGCAACTCGACGACCTCGGTTCGTCCGACGAACGCCGCAGAAATCAACGCCGTGCCCTTGTCGTCACCACGGGCGTTCACATCGGCGCCCCGGTCGAGCAGCACGCGGACGGCATCGACGTGGCCCAGCAATGCCGCGACGATCAGAGGAGTGCCCCCTTTGGTCGGATGGCGGGCATTGATATCGGCTCCCGCGTCCAGTTGTCGCTCGATTGCTTCGACATCCCCGACATACGCGGCAGCCCAGAGATCCGTCGCCCCGCCCCGGGTCTCCGTCTCGTCGGATCCCGCGGCGGCTGCCGGCGACGATTCGCCCGTTTCATCCTCTCCCTGGGCCAACCCCGGGACCGGGCTGCCAATCAGCAATACTACGGCGAGTACCGCCGAGCGAAACATCGCCGGGCCACGGTAGCCGGGGACGAGAGTGAGCAGGAACTCGGACAAGTCGAGCCTTAGGCAAACAGTGGTTCGATCACCGACCCGTTCCGTACCAGGGTGACCGGTCGTCCCACGTTGGTCTGGAACTCGGTCTTCGGATCGATCCCGGTGTTCTGGAAAAACGACGCCGCCAGGTCATCCGGCGAGTACCCATCGCCACTGGGAGCACTGGCTGTCGCATCGGAAGCACCGGCCACGCGACCGCCCCCGATGTCGCCACCGGCCAACAGCGAACACATCGCCCGGGCCCAGTGATCCCGGCCACCGCCACCGTTGACCTTCGGGGTCCGACCGAACTCACCGGTGACGAACAGAGAGGTCGAACCCAGCCGTCCCCGGTCATCGAGCCGTTCGAGCAGGGCCGAGAGGCCACGGTCGAAGGGAGGCAACAGGGTGCGGAGCTTCGAAAAGTTGTTCGAGTGCGTGTCGAAATCGAACTCGGCCGGCCTCAGCCTGACCGTCACAAAGTGCACGCCCGCCTCGATCAATCGGCAGGCCAGCAGCAGCGTCTGGCCGAATTCGTGCTTGCCGAACCTGTCGCTCTCGGAACTCTTCTCCTTCGAAAGATCAAACGCGGTCCGCGTGCGGGGAGAGCTGATGATCTGGTAGGCCTGCTCGGAAAAACGGTCCAGTGACCGAACCTCGTCGTCGAGCTCCTCGAAACCGCGGAAGGTGGTATCCAGATCGTCGAGCAACTGCTTCTGGCGGCTGTAGCGAGCCACGGTCAGGCCATCGTCCAACGTCACGCCGCGAACACGATAGGGAAAACCGTGACGAGGCTTCTCGGCCGTCAACGCGCTGTACTGCGTGCCCAGGTAACCCGGCCCGACGAACGCTTCGTCGATCGCCACGTAGGTCGGCAGGTCGCGGACCGAGGGATGCTGACGGGCGACCACGCTGCCGTACTCGGGATACTGCAACACCGGTGTCGGCAGGTTGCCGGTCAGCATGTACTTCTTGCCGATCCCGTGGTCGGCCAGGTTGTGAGTCACACCGCGAACGATCGCGTAGCGGCCAAAGTCCCTGGCCAGCATCGGCATCTGCTCGCAAATCTGCACCCCGGCCACCGACGTGTCGATCGGACGGAATTCGCCGCGGAACTCGGCGGGAGCCTCGGGCTTCAGATCGAAGGTGTCCTGGTGAGACGGTCCGCCTTCGAGGAAGACGAAGATCGCCGAGCGCAGGCCACCGTCGGCCTTGCCCGCGGCCTGTAGTTCCAGGCCCTTGGCCAGAGTCAGACCGCCGCCCAACGCGCCGACCTGCAGCAGCGTACGGCGTGAGAATCGTGAATCGGTCGGGAAGCTCATGGTCTTCATCCTGCCGGGTACCCAAAACCGCCCATCGTGTCGACGACGGCCGGATCAGTGATTCAGTACGAATTCCTTGGTGTTGATCAGTGCCCACATCAGGTCGCGCAGTCCATCAGGAATCGACTTCGATGTCGACAGGTGTCGCTGGGCCCGAGACACCTCGATCACACTCGGCGGTCGACCCAGTGTCCTGAGCCAGGCCAGCCGGATCCACCTGGCACGATCGGCCACCGTCGCCGCGGCACCCAGACCCGTCGATGCCTCGGCCACCTCGTCGATCCAGCCACTCTCGTCCAACCGCATCCGGATCAACGGATCGTTGTGCAGGAACACCGCCTGCAACAGCGACGGCTGGTTGACTCGTTCGCAGTCACAATTCAGTGATCGCGACGGCTTGCCGAAGACGTTCATCGCGTACGTGCCGGCCATCCGCATCGACAGGAACCCCGTCGCACGCCGCTGCAGGTTGTTGCGAACCTCCTGCAGCTTGTCCGTCGACGCGGTGGCCTGCTTGACCGCATCGTAGATCACCTCGGCCGGCAATCGCCGAGGAATCGCACGGCTGAAGTTCCGGCGATCCTGGCGGTTCGTCGCGTTGGGTTTCCAACTCCGCTGGTAGGCCTGGCTGCCGGCGATCTGCCGATGCAGCCACTTCATGTTGAACTTGTTCTCGATGAAACCGGCCGTCAGCCACTTCAGCAGCCCCGGATGGCTGGGCGGATTGGCCGGAGTGAAGGCATCGGGAGGATCAACGATGCCCCTATGGAAGTAGCTGGCCCAGACCCGGTTGACGAAAGCCCGCGCGAACCACGGATTCGCGGGGTCCTGCATCCATTGCATGATCGGACGCCGAGGATCGCCGCCCGCCTCGATCCGCACCGTGCCACTGCCCAGCAACTGCAACTCACGGTCCTGGTCGCTTCGGGCCACCAGGTACGGCCAGCGGATGACATTGCCGGCCCGCGCCGCGGCGAACTGCGGGAACCCCACCCGTCCCCCGCGAGATCCCACGCCCTCGAAGAAACGGGTGAACTCGCTGAAGTCCTGCTGCGTCCAGCGATCAAACGGATGCTTGTGACACTCGGCACACTGCAACTGGACCCCCAGGAAGCTGTGGGCAAACGCCAACGCCTTGGACTTGGGCTCCTTGATGCTGTTGCGGGTCCAGTAGTGAGGCATCGTCGGGCGTTTCGAGAAGTCGGCGGGATCCTGTCGCCTGACGTACGAGGACATCTCGGCCGAGTACTCCGCGGCGGTCTGCTCGCCCTGGCGTCCCTCCGACAGCACGATGCCCTCGACCAGCTTGTCGTAGGGCACGTTGTCGGCCACTCGGCGGTGCACCCAGCGGTACCACTGGATCGTCATCGCCTGGCCGACTCCCAGGACGTCGGTCTGAGCCGTCGGGCTGCAGCCGGTGAAATCGCACAGCTTGTTGGTCCACCACGCGGCGTAGGCGGGCCGATCGAGCAGTTCGGTGATCTTCCGCGATCGCTTGTCCGGGTGCTTCGAGGCCAGGAACGATTCCACCTCGTCGGGCGCCGGCAGCGATCCGGTGATGTCGATATTCGCCCGCCGCAGGAATTCGGCATCGCTGCAGGCCGCCGAGGCTTCCAGTCCGAGCTTGGACAGCTTCGCGGCAACGAACCCATCGATCGGGTTGGCAAACGCCCCGCCGGGCGGCTTCCGCGATCGGCCGCCAACGGGTCGCATCACCGGGACCGCTGCCACGCCGTTGTCGTAGAAGGCCACGATATGAGTGTCACCGGTGCCGACGACATTCGAGTGGCCTTTCGAATCGACGGTGACCACCGAATCGTCGTTGCTGCGGAACCGGCACAGGCCGGTCACATCCTCGCTTGATCCGTCTTTCCAGGTGGCCACGACCTTCAGAGTCACCTCCGACTGCTTGTCAGCGAAGACGATCTCGCGAGGCGAGACATCCAGCCGGACCAGGGCTCTTGCCGATTCTGTGCCCCTGGCACCCGTCTCGATCCATCGCAGCAGCAGGCGGTGCTCCCAACTGCCGGATTCCAACCGCTTGCCACCCTCGTGATCGGTCTTCAGCGACGGCTTGCGGAGTACCAGGCTGGCGGCCGCGGTGGACGTGTTCACCCGTGTCCCGTCTTCGGAGGTGGCTTCGGCAGACAGCGCCGCATGATCACTGGCGAAATCGAAACCGAACAGCGACAACCGGAACCCGCCCTGTCCCTGGAACGACCCGTGGCACTTGGCCGAGTTGCAACCGAGCCGTCCCAGCAGCGGGATGACGTGCTTTTGGAAATCGGGTGTCTCGCGGACACCGGCGGCGGCAAAACGTTCCGACACCGGACGCAGCGGCTCAGCGGCCTGGACAGGACCCAAGCACACCGCCACCAAGCACGCGGCAACCCGAATCGCCGACAGGGGTCGGGACGAACCGGAAACCCATCGGCCAGTCATCACGGTCATTTGCCCGACTTCCCTTTGTCCCCGGCCGTTGTGGCTGCCTGTTTCTCGAGTTCTTCCACCACCGTGAACGAATCGACGGTGGGATCGGTGTGCACCGCCCCCACGCGAATCCGATCACCGATCTTCAGATCACCGAACTTTGCCTGGAACTTTTGGTCAAAGAATCCTCGCATGCTCATCAATCGACCAACGCTTGCCTTGGCGTCGGTTGCCCGACTGTTCTGCTGCGATCGTTCGATCGAATTGATCTTCAGGGTCAACTCGTAACCCTGCTCGGATTTCTCGGTGATGGTCCCGACCACCACTCCGCGGAATCCCCGGAACGACTCGGCCGGCACCGGGTAGGTCTCCGGATCGAACGGAACGGCCCGTTCGAGCACGGTGGCCTTGGGCGAGAGCGAGAAGGTCGTGCCCTGGAGTGTCCCCGATCGGAACTTCAGGGTTTCCCCCCGCTTGATCAACAGCAGGGTGTCCAGCCAGGCCCCGGAAATCCCGACCACCTTGACCGTCTTGCCAAGCACCGTCTGTTTCAGGCTCCGGTCTCCATAGATCGCCGTGATGTAATCCACATCCAGGGTGAATTCACCCAGTTCGACATCCTTGGACTTCAGCCGACCGATCACGATCGAATAGAAACTGTTGGCTCCGCCCTTCTTGGCGCCCTTTTTCGTTCGCTTGCCTTTCATCGCCATGGCCTCGCCGCCGGCACCGCCGACCACGATCGATGTCATCGTGCCGACCTTCGTCCCGGCGAATTGCTTGCGGAATCGCTCGCCAAAGAAAACGATTTTCGATTCCTCTTCACCGTCCTTGGACGGAGCCTCGAAGACAACGATGTAGTCCTTGCCCCGGACCCCCTTGTAGGTCAGCTTGGCGACCACGGGTGCCGGCCCAAGTTGCCGGACCCCGGACTTCCCGGTCCCCCGCTCGGGCTTCTTACCGCCGGCTTTTGCAGTCGCTTCCTTGTACTCGGCGATCGCCTCTTTCTCGGTCATCTCGCCCGCGGCCACCGCCGCCTTGAGTTTCCGGCCCAACTCCTTCAGGTCGACGGAGACAACCGGGGTCTTCGATGGTTTGTCATCAGCACCAGCAGCAGCCTCCTTGTACTTCGCGATCGCCTCCTTCTCGGTCAACTTTCCGTTCGCCACGGCGGCTTTCAGTTCCACGGCAAGTTTCTCGAGTTCCGTTTCGGAAAGCCGCATGGGCTTCGTACCGGCGGAGGTCTTTTTCGCAGGAGCCGGCTTTGCCGCCAACCGGGTCTCCGCAGGACGTGTGAAACCCTGGGCCACGTGGTAGAGATGTTTTTCCGACCGCAGGATCAACGCCTTACCGGCGACAGCTGGCGACGCGATGAAACTCGCATCCATCCGGTTCTCGGCAACCAGTTGGAACTCACGTTCGGCCGAGATCACAGAAATCCGCCCTTCCTTGCTCGAGAAGTAGATCTTTCCATCGGCCAACAGCGGTGACGCCCAGTGGCTTCCTCCCACGCGTTTTCGCCAGATCTCCTTGCCAGTTTTTGCCTCCAGGCACCTCGCGATGCCGGCTTTCTCGGTCACCGTGAACAACATGTCGTCAACGATGATCGGTGACGGGATGTGCGGGGTGCTTCGGGTCGTACTCCACGCGACGTGAGTGTCGGTGACATCACCCGTTCCGGTGGGACGAACGGCCAGGAAATGACCGGTCAGACCACTTGTGAACAGGTAAACCAGGCCATGGTCAAACAGCGGACGACACGCGACATTGAATCCACCCAGGTGGTGCACGCGCCACAGTTCCTCGCCCGTGACAGGGTCGTAGGAAATCGTCGCTTCGGCGGCCGGAGCAATCAGTTGCCTCCGCCCACCCAGTTCAATCAGCTTGGCTGTCGCGTACGACTTCTTGTTGTCTCCGGGCTTCTCCTTTTTCACTTCGCGGGGATCAATGCCCCGGGCCCTCAGCGTGGCATCCCAGTCGGACGTCACGTTGCGGTCTCGCACCCACCGCGTTTTCCCGGTCTTCTTGTCCAGGGCCACGAAGAACTGCTTGTCCACTCCATCGAACGCCACGAACAGTGACTCGCTGTCGACAATCGGCGACGATCCCGGTCTCACCCTGTGATCGCAGTGAAAATCGCGGCGTTCCCAGATCTTCTTGCCGCTGGCTGTGTCCAGGCAGGCCGTCCCGTAGCTCCCGAAGTGCACATAGATCCGTCCCTGCTCTATGACCGGAGTCGACGTCGCGTGACTGTTGAGGTACGAGTGCGCCAACTGCGGTTTCATGACATCAAACACCTTGATGTCGTGAATAATCTTGCCGCTGTTGAGATCCACGCACAGGGCAAACAGTTCACGGCCATCCTCGCGGGCGGTGGTCAACCAGACCTGGCTGCCCCACACGACCGGAGACGAATACCCCTTGCCGTGAATTGCCGTTTTCCAACGAACGTTTTTCGTTTCGCTGAACTCAACCGGCAGATCCTTTGCACCGCTCCGGCCATCTCCGTCGGGACCACGAAACTGGTTCCAGTGGGCCTGGTTGTTTTCCTCGTCGGCGGTCGCAACAGCGACCAGCAGAAACGGCATGGCTGCGGCGAACAGCGCTGTAGAGAATTTCATCGACAACTTTCCTGTTTTCTTTGTCTGCCTCGCGCGGCTGGTTTCACCCGACCATTCAGATCTGCCTGTACACGCTCCGCAATTCACCTCGAATTGTGGACACAATTCTATAGAGTTTCGAGACATGACTTCTTCAACCATCGCCAGTTTCTCAAGGAATCTGGCCCAATCGTCCATTTCACCGCCGATTAGCACGCAACCATCACTGGGAACGCCAGGCTGCCAACTCAGTGAAACAGAATCCGCTTCGCCGCGGCGGAATTGAACATCTGCCGTCCCGAGTGACCGATACCGGGCACCGGCCGGAAAACCGCGTTCCCGGACCACTCGGGAAACAGCTTCACATACATCCGGTAATTCCGCCATCGCTCGAATCGATGCTGGCCCTGGGCCATCGCCGGAGGGCTCGTGGCCAGATTCTTCGAGCCCATGTCAGTGGTACCGCCCAGGTAATGGACTCGCCGAGCCTGCATCTGTTTAAGGATGGCTTCGCGGCCACGACTACTCATGTAGATGTTCAGGTCATCCAGCCCATACTTGTACCGGTTGAAGTCCTTGACGCCGTTCGGCTCGGCGAACTTACCCGCCTGGCCCGGAATCGGTCGCCGCTTGTCGAGATAGATGTACGACGACGGGTTCATCACCAGGAACTTCAGGCGAACCCCCTCGTTGACCCTCGCCAGGCCGCCTGCGGCGTAGCGATTGACGAACTGGCCACCGGCCGAGTGACCGGCCAGCACGACCTGCGACAGGTTGGGAAACCGCTTTCGATCCCTGAGTCGGTCGAATACCTCGTCGATCACCCGAAAGGAACTGATCCGCTTCGGCGCCAGCGAGCGATGCCCGATGGCCCAGCCGCCCGACCAGGTGTGCAGCCCGGCCCCGGGCTTGTCGACGGCGATGGGGAATCGAGGTGCCACGATCGCGGTGCCGATGCCACGATGATCGGCCTGGGCACTCTCGAATACCGCGCGAAAGTACCCGTTGGCCGTTCGGCCCAAGCCGTGTACCACGATCACAACCCGACGCACCGACGGGTGGCTTTTGTTGAAGGGATGAGTGCGATAGTAGACAACACCGCCACCCTGGCTGGTCGTCAACGTCCCGCGGAACTTCTCGGGATCGATTTTCTCGGCGGCGGCGATCGGCGGGGCAAGTGCGACCAGCAGAAACAACACGCCGTAATACGCTCCACGCATCCGATCGCTCCAACGGTTCATGGCCGAGAGGATTTCCAGGCATCACCACTAACACAGTCGAATATCACCATTCAATCCACGATCATCGTCTGTCGACCCGTGGTCCTCAGTTCCGAAGAACCACGCTTGGCCCATTCGATGACTTTCACACACTGACAACGGACCCATCATGACACACCCACTTCAATGCCTCACCACCCTGGTCCTGTTTCTGTGCCTGTCAGCCACCGCAGCCACCGCAGCCACCGCAGCCACCGCAGCCACCGCCCCCCGTCCGCTACACGAACGGGTGAAGCACGCCGAGGCCGACAGCAACGGGGTGAAGATCCACTACGTCACGATCGGCAAGGGTCCCCTGGTGGTGATGATCCACGGCTTCCCCGACTTCTGGTACACGTGGCGTCACCAGATGGAGGCCCTCGCCGAGGACTACCAGGTCGTGGCTCTCGACATGCGCGGCTACAACCGCAGCGACAAGCCAAAGGGAGTCGAGCAGTACAGTATCAATTTGCTGGTTGGCGACGTGGCAGCGGTCATCAAGCACGCCGGTGCCAAACAGGCCACCATCGTCGGGCACGACTGGGGTGGCATGGTCGCGTGGCAGTTCGCCATGGCACTGCCCGGGCAATGCAGCCGCCTGATCATTCTCAACCTGCCGCACCCCCGAGGCCTCTCGCGAGAACTGGCCAACAACCCCCAGCAACAAAAGAACAGTGCCTACGCCCGGGCCTTCCAACTGGCCGGAGCCCACAGGATGCTTTCCGCCGAGGGACTCTCGAGATGGGTCCGGGACAAGGCGGCCCGGGCCAGGTACGTCGAAGCGTTCAAGCGATCCGACTTCGAAGCGATGCTCAACTACTACAAGCGGAACTACCCGCGGCTGCCATACAAGGAAGACACGTCGCCGGTCGTGAAGGTCAAGGCCCCCGTGCTGATGTTCCACGGGCTCAACGATCGAGCCCTGCTGCCAGGGGCACTCAACGACACCTGGCAATGGGTCGAAAAGGACCTGACGCTGGTTACGGTTCCCGGCTCGGGCCACTTCGTGCAACAGGATGCTGCCGAACTCGTCTCGCGGACAATGAAAATGTGGCTCGACCTGAAGAACCGCCCCGCGTCGACGCCCGCTCGCTAGACCGTGCCCAAGCCCATTCAAGAGCCGGAACAGATCATGGCATCAATCGCCCGCACCACGCTCGTCACTCGAACCGCACTGGCACTCCTGGCCGGGTGCGTAGCGGCCAACGCTTTGGCAGCCGAAGAGACTCGCTACTTCGAAATCCACGTCATCGACCAGGCGACAGGGCGAGGCGTGCCGCTGGTCCAACTGAAGACCGTCAACAACATCAGCTACTACACCGACTCGGCCGGCCGTGTCGCCTTTCACGAACCGGGACTGATGAACCAGCGCGTGTTCTTCCATGTCAGCAGCCACGGCTACGAATTCGCCAAGGACGGATTCGGCTACCGGGGTACCCGACTGCAGGTCACCCCCGGTGGCAAGGCCACGCTGAAGATCCGGCGGCTGAACATCGCCGAACGCATCTACCGGGTGACCGGGGCCGGGATCTATGGCGACAGCCAACTGCTGGGGCACCGAACCCCAACCCGCCAACCGGTACTCAACGGCCAGGTCTTCGGATCCGACAGCGTGGTCACGGCACTCTACCGGAACCGCATCTACTGGTTCTGGGGCGATACGAACCGACCGTCGTATCCACTGGGCAATTTTCATGTCCCCGGCGCCATCTCGAAACGACCCGGCGACGGTGGTCTCGATCCCGAGAAGGGCGTCGATCTTGAATACTTCCTGGGCCCGGGCGGCTTTGCCAAGCCCACCGCCAAGCTGCCGGGCAAGGGACCGACCTGGATCAACGGGCTCGTCACGCTCACTGACAACCGCGGCCACGAACGGCTCTTCGGGATGTACATCAAAATCAAACCCCCGCTGACCGTCTATCAGCGCGGCCTGATCGAATTTGACGACAGCAAGCAGGAATGGGTCAAGGTCGTCGAATTCGATCTCCAGGCACCCCTGTTTCCCTTTGGACACCCGCTGAAACGAACCGAGAACGGCGTCGAATACGTCTATTTCGGCGACCCGTTTCCGCTGGTCCGGGTCGAAGCCACCGCTAAGAAACTGGCCGATCTCTCGAATTACCAGTCGTACACCTGCCTGGCAAAAGGCAGCCACAAGATGTCCCTCGACGTTGTACGCACCGGAGAAACACTGGAATGGAGTTGGAAGCCCGACACGGTCCCATTCACGCCACAACTGCAGGCACGACTGATCAAGCAGGAGCGAATCAAGCCGCGCGAAGGCTTATTCCAATTGCACGACGACGATGGAAAGCCGATCCTCATCCACCGAGGCTCGGTCTGTTGGAACGAATTCCGCCGCAAGTGGATCATGATCGGGAACCAGCAGTTCGGATCATCGTTCCTGGGAGAAGTCTGGTACGCCGAGTCCGAAACACCAACCGGGCCATGGACCCATGCCCGGAGAATCGTCACCCACCAGAAGTACAGCTTCTACAACCCCAGGCAGCACTCGTACTTCGACAAGCACGGCGGACGGATCATCTTCTTCGAAGGCACCTACACCACCCTGTTCTCGGGCAATGACCAGAAGACACCCCGCTACGACTACAACCAGGTCATGTACAAGCTCGACCTTGGCCACCCCGACCTGCAGCTGACTCATCGCAGCACATCACCCAGCAACAAGTAGACCTCACCAAACCTCCAAGGAACACCATCTGATGAGCAAGTTTCTCTTCGACAAGGACGTCAGCATCACGCCTATTCGCCGCAAGACGATCGGCGTGCTCGGCTACGGCAACCAGGGTCGGGCACAGGCACTGAACCTCCGCGACAGCGGCTGCAACGTGATCATCGGCAACCGAAAGGACCGTTACCACAAGACCGCCGTCGGCGATGGCTTCGACGTCGCGCCGATTCGCGAGGTCGTCCCGCGGGCTGACATCCTGATCATCGCGATCCCCGATGAAATCCAGCAGCAGGTGTACGAGAAGCACATCCGGGATCACTTGCTGCCCGGGCAGGTGATGGACTTTGCCAGCAGCTACGGGATCCGCTTCGAGTGCATCGTACCGCCGGAGGACATCGACGTGATCATGATGTCGCCTCGAGCCATGGGCGTGACGGTCCGTGAAGCGTACGAGGCAGGAAAGGGCGTGCCGGGGTTCGTCGCAGTCTGGCAGGACGTCTCGGGAAAGGCCCGACAGATCGCGTTGGCCCTGGCCAAGGCCGTGGGATGCACGCGGGCCGGAGTGTTCCAGTGCCGGTTCGAAGACGAATCGGACGTCAACCTGCTCGGCGAACAGGGACTGTGGCCGCTGCTGACCCAGGCCTTGCTGCTGACCTACGAAGTGGCCGTGGAAGCGGGGATCCCGCCGGAAGTGGCCCTGATCGAGTACTGCGGGTCGGGTGAAGCCTCGGAGATCTTTCGACAAATGGCGATGGATGGCATCGTTCGACAGGCCCGGTTCCATTCGCCTACCTCTCGCTATGGGTCGTTGACCCGAGCCGAAAAACTGCCCAACAAAGCGATGAAGGACCGCATCCGGAAGGCGATGGACGACATCCGTAGTGGCCGGTTCGCCCGCGAATGGGCCAACGAACAGGCCGCGGGATACCCCAACATGATCAGGCTGGCCAAGGACGCCGAAAACCACCCGATCACCAAAACCGAACGCAAGGTGCACGCCATCACCAAGTGCCCGAAAAACTACTCGGTCGATCCCTCATGATTGACGTTGCCTACTATTCCCTGGCGACACTGGCCGTGATCGGCTCGATCTTCCTCTGGCTGACCAACCTGCTGTCACTGCCAGGCAACTGGGGAATCCCCCTGTTGGCTCTCGGGCTGGCCTGGTTCTTTCCCGTCGATCCGGAAACCTCTAGCCCCGGGATCGGCTGGACCGTGGTCGGTGTCCTGGTCGCATTGGCCGTCGCCGGGGAAGTGTTGGAATTCACAGCTGGGGCCGCCGGAGCAGCCAAACAGGGCGCCAGCCGACGAGCCATCCTGCTCGCACTCGTCGGCTCGTTCGCCATCAGCCTCATCGGTGCAGTCCTGCTCACCGGAGTCATTCCACTGATTGGAACACTCGTCGGAGCCGTGCTCGGCGGAGCCGCCGGAGCATGGGGTGGAGCCTACCTTGGCGAAATGTGGAAAGGACGAAGCCAACCCGAACGTCTCGCAGCCAGCCAAGGAGCCGTCATCGGACGAGTCCTCGGTACCGTCTCAAAACTGCTCGCCGGAGCCGTTATGGTCGCGGTCTTCTCGGTTGCAGCCTTCCTTTAACAGCATCTTCTTACCAGTTGTTGCATTATGCAACACGTGGTCTATCGCCGGTCACGACTCAATTGGCCAGGCGACACCGAATCCTACAGGTCTTAAACCACCCACAAACAAGGGGTTACGACAACAGTCCTCGGAAACAGCGACTTTGGCACGGCGGTTGCTTCTTATCAAAGTCACCGATCGGGTGCTCCGATTCACTGGAGCACACCCAACTCTCTCTCCCTTCTTCCGCTGTTCTAAAGGACGACGACAATGCGAAAACGTAACCTGCTGCTGCTGGGTGTTTCGATTCTGTCACTCGGGTTTGCACTCCCGACCGAGGCCCGGGCCGACCACTGCTCCGACCCGTTCTCGATCTACGCCCGGTACGCCCGAGAGGTGGTCCGGGTAACCTTCAAGGGCACCGATGCCATGGAGGCGGTGGTCGAGTCTGCTGTGCCTTCGATCCGGCGTCTTCAAAATGCTGGTGAACATGCCCGGGCTCGAGCGATGGCAGCTCGAGCGACCCGTGCCATCGGGTCGCTTGGCGACCGGACCCATCAGGCGATCCGCAGTGTGGTCAGCGAAGGAGTCGAGGTGCTGATCAACTGCTCGGGCCATGTGCCTCCAGACGTGCTCCGCGAGCTTATCTCGAGCCTGCAGAACCTCGGCCGCCGTGCTGCCGGGTACGCGGCCGACGTCGAGGACGACTCGGTCGACGCCATCAAACGGCTCTTCCCTCAGATCTCAGACGTTCCGTAGCAAACCGCTGAGATCCCAACCCATGACCCGGGGAGGGGCAGGTATCCGAATCCAACGGATGCCCGCCCCTCCTTTTCTTCTGCGCACCCAACCGCGTACCATGCAGGCAGTTGTCCCCGCCACCCCCGCTCAGCCCCCATGCCACACCCCCTTCACTCAACCCTCCGCACGACAATCACCGTCCTGCTGGCCACAACACTCGCCCCCGCCGTCGCGCTCGCAAAAGCACCCAACACCCCCTCACCGCGTCCCAACATTCTCTGGCTCTCGGCCGAGGACATCAGCCCGCACCTGGCCTGTTACGGCGACCCTCACGCCATCACCCCTCACCTCGACCGCCTCGCCACCGAGGGCATCCGCTACTCTCACGCCTTCACCACCGCCGGAGTCTGCTCGCCCTGCCGAAGCGGCATCATCACCGGCATGTACCAGACCACGCTGGGCACTCATCACATGAGATGCACGGCGGTGCTGCCGGACTTCATCAAGCCATTCCCGGTCTACCTCCGCCGGACCGGTTACTTTTGCACGAACCAGTCAAAGACCGACTACCAGTTCAAACATCCTCGCGAGACCTGGGACGCTGCCAGGGGAAAGAACGCACACTGGCGAAAGCGGCCGAACAAGGACCAGCCGTTCTTCGCTGTGTTCAATTTCACCGGCTGCCACGAAAGCGGGATCGCCGGATCGGCCAAGTACCAGGCGGTGACCAGCAACCTGAAACCCGCCCAGCGCCAGGATGCGGCTGCCCTGTCGACCCTGCCGCCGTATTACCCCGACACGAAAGTGGTCCGCGAGGACTGGAAGCGGAACTACGAGTTGATCACGGCCATGGATGCGTGGGCCGGTGACCTGCTTCAGCAGCTCAAGGACGACGGGCTCTACGAGAACACAATCATCTTCTTCTGGTCCGATCACGGAGTTGGGCTGCCCCGGGCCAAGCGGTGGCTCTACGACTCGGGCACGCACATCCCGCTGATCGTCAGGATCCCCGAGCAGTACCGCGCGGCCGACGGAGTGGCGCCGAACCAGGGCCGGCCCGGCACCGTCACCGATCAACTGGTCAGCTCGATCGACCTCGGACCCACCGTCCTGAACCTGGCCGGACTGAAAGTGCCCGGCCACGTCCAGGGCGAGGCCTTCCTCGGCCGTGACCTCGGGCGGCCCAGGCGGTATGTCTACGGAGCCCGCGACCGGATGGATGAGCGGTACGACATCATCCGCATGGTCCGAAACAAGCAGTACAAGTACATCCGAAACTACGAACCGCTGAAGACCTTCTACCAGTACATGAACACCCCCGAGAAGGGGGCCACGATGCGCGAGCTGCGGCGGTTGCACGAGGCCGGGAAGTTGAGCGTGCAGGCCGAGAGATACTTCGCGGACAAGAAACCGGTCGAGGAACTCTACGACTGCACCGCCGATCCGCACGAACTCAATAACCTGGCAGACGATAAGTCGTACCACTGCCGGTTGGTCAGCATGCGAGCCGCACACCGAATATGGGTCCGGGATACCGGTGACCTGGGACTGGTTCCCGAGGGAATCATCACCGAGCGGACCCGGAAGCTGGGCAACAGCTATTCGATCATGAGGCAGGGTGATGCCAAGCAGACGAACCTGCTGCTGTTCGGCATGGCCGCCAAAGCCTCACGAGGACACAAGGGGTTTGAGGAGCTGATCGAAGGACTCTCGGCCTCCGACGCCGCGGTCCGTTACTGGGCCGCTACCGGAGTCGGCAATGTGGCAGCCGGGAAATCTGCCGCCGTTTCAGAGACTCTGAAGATCAAGGCTCGAGAAGCCGTCACGCGGAGCTTGGCAGACAAGTCGGCCGCGGTGCGAATCGCCTCGGCCCGAGCACTCTGCCATCTCGAGCGTCCCCACAAAGCCCTGCCCGTTCTGATTGACGAATTGAAGACCGGAAACCAGTGGGAAAGGTTGCAGGCAGCCATCGTTTTGGATGAAATCGACGAACAGGCTCGCCCGGTTCTCGAACAAATGCGAGCCGGACTGCAATTTCAGCAGGGCTTCAACTCAGAAGGCAAGTACCGCGTCCGGGTCACCAACCGGGCACTCAACGAACTGCTGGGTACCAGCAACACCGTCAAGTAACCCCGGGGACCCGCACCTGCCCGCCTGCGGCGGACCAGTGCCAGTCCTCAAACCTCAACGGGCACATCAATGAAACTCTCGGCCAAACGAACCACGCTGACCGTCTTTCTCTCACTCCTCTCGCTCACGGCCGCCACCACCCAGGCCGCCAAGCCGAAACCGCTGAAGGTCTTCATCCTCGCCGGCCAGTCCAACATGGTCGGCCATGCCAATTTCATCACGATCCCAACGCTCATCACGGCCAAGGAACCCGAGGTGCGGGGACTGGCGAAGCTGGTCTTCAAGGACGGCGCCAGCGTGACCCGGGCGATGGTCGACGATCAGATCGCTACGATGATCGCCCGCAACGACCTGAACCAGAAGATCCGCAAGAAAGAAATCACCGGTGACGATGAAATCGCGGCGGCCAAGGGGAAGATCAAGACGCTCCAGGCCGAATTCGACGCGAAGTCGCAGAAGATCAAGCAGGCCTTTGCGGTCTCGAAACGGGTCTACATCACCTCGATCGCCGACCGCAACCGTCGGTCCGGTCCACTGACCGTCGGTTTCGGCGGCAGCCCCGACAAGATCGGCCCCGAGTTCGGCTTCGGGCTTACGCTTGCCGAAGGACTCGACGCTCCGATCCTGCTGATCAAGACTTCCTGGGGCGGCAAGTCGTTGAACTACAACTTCCGTCCGCCCTCGGCTGGCCCTTACGAGTTGAGCGAGAAGGAGCAGGAGGGTGACAAGGTCGAGGAGATCAAGAAGAACGTCGGCCTGAACTACCGGATGATGAACGAGGCGGTGCACGCGGTGCTGGGTGACCTGGGCAAGCACCATCCCGAGTACGACGCTGACGCCGGTTTCGAGATGGCGGGGTTTGTCTGGTTCCAGGGCTTCAACGACCAGTTTTCACCGGCCTTCCGCGACAACTACAAGGACAACATGATCGCCTTCATCAAGGACGTGCGCAAGGAGTACAAGACTCCAAAAATGCCCTTTGTGATCGGCGTGCTGGGGACGAACAGGACCGCAGAGGACGTCGGCAAGAACGCCGTCTCCGTCGCCCAACGTGCCGCGGCCAAGGCCCCGGGATTCCAGGGCAACGTCGCCTCGGTCGAGAGCTACGAGGTCTATTCACACGACGCCTACAAAGTCTACAAGGGCTGGCAGCAGCATTTTGCCGAGTGGTGTGTCGTGGGCAGCGACCGGCCATATCACTACCTGGGCAGCGGCAAGTTCTTCGTCCGCTTCGGCAACTCGCTGGGACAGCAGATGCTCAAGTTGACGGCCGACTGACCGCCGCTTCCCGCCACCTCGCCTAACGCAATGCCTCGGTCTGAGGGTACCGCTTGCGCAGATGGCTCTTGATCACGCTGTTGTTTCGCAACCGCCACCACTCGCCCGCTCGCTTGACGTCGTGTCCGACATTGGGAAACGGCACGCGAGCCAACACCGACTGACGCCACTGGCCCAGCTTCCGCTTCAAATCGGCCGCTCGACCTGACTTCTCCTTCGACAAGTCACGTAACTCGCCAATGTCACTCGCCAGGTGGAACAGCCTGATGTCGCCCGAACCGTCCAGGTACTCGATCAACTTCCAGTCCCGCTCGCGTATGCTGCTCGCCGGACGATCGTGGTGGTAATGAGGATAGTGCCAGTACAACGCACTGCGGTCCAACTTCGACTTCGGATCCACCAGCAACCGCTTCAAACTGTGACCGTCGATCGGCTGGTTGCTGGGCAACTGGCCACCTGCCAACTCGACAAACGTCGGGTAGAAATCGTGGCTGATCGCCGGCTCGTGACTCACCGTTCCCGCCCTGGTCATCGGCGGATACTTGATGATCAGCGGCACACGCACTCCACCCTCGAACAGCGTCCCCTTCTCTCCTCGAAGCGGAGACTGGGTGGCAACCAGGTCGTCAGCCGACGCCTGGTAATCGTACCGCTTGTAAAGGCCTCCGTTGTCGGATGTGAAGACGATCATCGTGCTGTCGGTCAAACCCTCCGATTCAATCGCAGCCACGATCCGACCCACCATGTCGTCGGTGTGCTCGATCATCGCAGCGTAGATCGGGTGAGGCAGTTTGCGTTTCATCGCCGCCGCCTTCCGACGATACTTCTCGGCCTTGTCCGACATCGCGCCCAGCGGAATGTGGACGGCATACGGCGACAGCATCAGGAAGAACGGTTTCTTGGCCGCAGCATCGCCGCGATTGCCTCGCTTGATGAAATCGATGCTCAGGTCTGCTTCGAACTCGGTGCGATACTGACCCGCACCCGGCTTCAAATCCGGACGACCGGCCACCCGATAATGACCCGGCAAATGAGGGCCATTGATGACGGCCGAAAAGTCGTAGCCCTGCCGGTCGGGCTGGTAGTTTCGGCCGGTGCCCAGGTGCCACTTGCCCACGTAACCTGTCCTGTACCCCGCCGCCTTCAACGACTCGGCCACCGTCACCGTCCTCAGTGGTAACGACATCGTCGGTCGAGGTGTGATCACCGGAGCAAATGGCCGCCAGTGACCAGGAATGAAATCGGTGATGCCGATCCGTGCCTGGTTCTG
>Ga0115002_10002647_pt1 | contig 23186 bp, 20 predicted proteins | sample ArcticOcean_MG_C_8_FD_89576 | JGI IMG/M metagenome (GOLD analysis project Ga0115002, IMG submission 89576) | Marine microbial communities from western Arctic Ocean - ArcticOcean_MG_CB11_86 | ecosystem: Environmental > Aquatic > Marine > Oceanic | place: Arctic Ocean: Canada Basin | collected... | reverse complement strand
GCTGTCGAACATCCTAACTGTGTGTGTTTGTGGATCGGATGATGGCGGTGATGATTCTGTTGTAGCTACAGGAGTGCTAGAATTAGATACTTCAGATGCAGTTGCAATTCCAGAAAGAGAAAGTACAGAAACTGTCGCGAATGAAGACATCTTGATCATAGAACGTCGTGTTATTGCAGATTGGGAAAATGGATTTGACTTCATAATAAATGATGAAACCTCATATGGAAAATGTACACAATGAATTTATTTCCAAAAAACGCAATTAAGAGTATCGGTTTTGGTACAGGGGGGGAAATAACCATAATTATATTAGAGAAAGTACATCGTCAAAGAAATTCAAAGTGTCGTGGGGGCCGGGGTGGGCTTCTGGATGATATTGTCTTGTGATAATGGATAAATTATTGTTAGAAAGTCCTTCTGAGGTCCCATCATTTACATTAATTTGTGATATTTCAAGTTCACCAGGTTCTGATACCATATACCCATGATTTTGAGTTGTCATTACAACCTTATTTGTAGATAGATCCAATACAGGTTGGTTTGCCCCTCTATGTCCAAAACTCATTTTTTCGGTCTCCCCTTCAAGTGAAAGTGCTATTATTTGTTGACCGAGACATATTCCAGCTATTGGCAGTTCTCCCGCTAATGTGTTTACTAAAGAAATTGCATCAGTGAAATTTTCAGGGTTGCCTGGCCCATTTGATATGAAGAGTAAATCTGGAGAAGTATCGATGACATCATCGATGGATGCATTGTAAGGGAGAATGGTTAAATTGACATTTCTGCTGAGGAATGAATCCGTAATGGATTTTTTTACTCCGCAATCGATTAATGATACTCTATGGCCATTGTTTGGATGAACAACCGTTTGAGGTACACTTACTTGGGAGCCAATATTTGAGTGTTCGCCCATTGAGGGGCACTTATCGAGTTCAGAGATGGCATCTTCGGGAGTTGCATTTTTTCCTGCTGCGATACCACAACGCATTGCACCAAAATTTCTTATTGCTATGACAAGTTCTCGGGTGTCTAGTGTGTCGATTGCAGGTATTGACTCGGTATGGAGCCAATTGGAAATTGAATCTGTGAGCTGTCTGGCGATTACAGCATTGGGATGAACTCTATTTGATTCGAATCTATTAGGATTGACACCGTAATTTCCAATTAGAGGATATGTGAAAGTAAGAACCTGTTCTTCGTAGGATGGATCGGTTAAACTTTCTTCATATCCACAGTATGAAGTTGTGAAAACAAGTTCCCCATGTGCCGATCCAGGAGATCGGGAACGGGCTTGTAATACATCTCCATTCTCTAAAGCAAGAAAGGCATCTGCCATTATGTTTAGATGAAGTTGGGGGGGCATGATAAGGTTTTATGTTGCGTGTGAGAAATAATGAGTTTGTTTATAGGTATTCTATAGAAGATATTGGACATTAAAAATCAAAATAATAGACGAATATAATATAATGTAATTGTTTTTGTATTTCGAAGGAGGTATCAGTTAGGTTGACTTTATCCGATATATGAGCTATGGTGATAAAAAGATCCAAGGAGCTAAACAACAAGTTGTAGCAGTTGATTCGAAGGATATCGAAATAGAAATTGTAGATCGGTTGGAGGCACACACGGGGAGTGGAATCCGACATCGTGCATTTACTTGTCTATTGTTTGATGAAGAAAGGAGATTATTGCTAGCACAGAGAAGTCCAGATAAAAGATTATGGGGAGGATATTGGGATGGCACTGTTGCGTCCCACCCTAGACCTGGAGAGGGTCAGCTAGAAGCAACTGAGAAACGTCTAGAGGCAGAATTGGGCGTTGGTCCATCTCAATATGAAGATTTAAAAATTACAGATAAATTTGAATATAAAAGCTACTATCCAAATGAAGGGTTGGAATGGGAGGTTTGTACAGTTGTGGAGGCAACACTAACAGATATCAGAGTGGAACCAGATCCTGAAGAGATAACTGGAATACTGTGGGTTGGGTATGAAGATCTACAATCCAATCCTCAATATTACCGCCAGTTAGATTTATGCCCTTGGTTAGAAATTGCTATGTATAGAGATTTTCATAAAATATGAGTTTAGAAGAAAAAATAGATAACGTTGAAGATGGCCCAAGTTGTGGAAATATTGGTGAATTAAATAACCTTAGAATTGCAATTGTCACAATATCCACAACTCGTTCTGAAAATACTGATAAAAGTGGACAGGTTATGGCAGAGATATTTGAAAATGCAGGGCATACGAACATTGCGAGAGATTTGATTAAAGACAATATAAATGAAATTGAGAAGAAAATAATAGAGCTAGTAAATCGTGAAGATATAGATATGATTGTGACCACTGGAGGAACCGGGGTGACTCCAGATGATGTTACAGTTGAAGCTATTTCACCAATATTGGATAAAGAACTTCCAGGATTTGGAGAGTTATTCAGATATTTATCATATGAAGAGATAGGGGCACTTTCAATGGCAAGTAGATCTATGGCAGGAATATCAAAACAAACACCAATATTTTGTTTGCCCGGGAGTTCAAATGCTGTTAGATTGGGAGTGGAAAAAATTATTTTGCTGATATGTAACCATACAGTAGAGCAAGCACGGCGGGGAAAATTAGTAAGTGAATTGGCTAAGAAAATGTAGAGTATAATTCCTCTGCTAACATAGTGGAAGAAAATAAACGAGGGTCTAGAGAAAAATCAATTTGGGATCGTAATAGATCAGATACATCTTCTGAAGAATAAACAATAGCCGTGATATTTGGATTCAGTTCTTTGCATAATAATATCGTTGTTGGATCACTAACATTAGTTATTACAATCAAATTTATTTTTGAAATTTCAATGGCATCGGGTGGAGAAATATTGTCTATTTTATGTAGTTCTACTACATCGAATCCAGCGTCGCGTAAGGCTACCATGATATCCCCACTAGGTCCAAAAAATAGAAGTTTCATTCGTATTCTATAGTCCCAGGAGGTTTGTGAGTTAAATCATATACTACTCTAGTTACACTAGGCAAAGATCCAATGATACGTGACTGAATTCTTTGAAGAACATCCCAATCTATTTCTTGTGCCCTGGCAGTCATTCCGTCCCTACTATCAATAGACCTGATAGATATTATCCATCCGTGGACACGTTTGTCTCCTTTTACTCCAGTTGCTTTTCCAATTATAGCTGCAAATGCTTGCCAAGGTGCATAATCTTTAAGTTCAGATTCTACTATGGAATTTGCTGCCCGAACTACAGATACATTTTCTTGAGTTACCTCGCCTACAATTCGTACTGAAAGTCCGGGGCCTGGGAATGGCATCCGCTCAGATATAGATCGTGGCAATCCTAATTCGTTTGCTACGGCTCTTACTTCATCCTTATATAGATCACAAAGAGGTTCCACTATACCATCGAATTCAAAGATTTCAGGTAGACCGCCCACATTATGATGAGATTTAATACCTCCTTTGGACTCAATCTTATCTGGAAAGATAGTACCCTGTATTAGATATTTTGCAGAGGTTTCTGACGCCACTTTTTCAAATTCTCGTATGAAAGTTTTTCCTATGGCTTTTCTTTTTTCTTCAGGGTCAGTTAATCCTGAAAGAGATTTGAAGAATATTTCTTCGGCATAAACAACACGAAAACCTTCCATATGCTCGAATAATTTTTTTATTTCTTCAGTCTCGTTTTCCCGCATTAGGCCTGTGTCGATATAAACAGGTATTAAATTTTTACCGATTGACAGATGTGCCAATTCTGCCGCAGTGGACGAATCCACCCCACCTGAAAGTGCCATTATGGCTTTATTAGACCCCACCTGGTTTTTAATAGAGTCCACTGCTACGGAAATAAATTTTTTAACGTCATTCATGGAATTATTTTCTCCCGTTTGTTAGTGATGAATTTTGGTTAAGTGCTGCATCTACCAACCCTATAAACGGAGGACTTGGAGTGGTAGGTCTGGAAGTGAATTCTGGATGGAATTGAGTTCCAAAGAAATAAGAATGCCCTGGTAATTCCAAAATTTCCATTCTATGGCCAGATTTTCCTGTGAATTTGAGACCCGAATGCTCCAATAAGTCTGCATAGTCGGGATTAACTTCGTATCTGTGGCGGTGGCGTTCATTGCATACTATTGATCCATATAAAGAATGTGCAAGGCTATTTCTTTCAATTTGAGTCTCCAATTCCCCTAGCCTCATTGAACCCCCTAATTCATTGATATCGTGTTGCTCTGGTAGTAAATCGATTACAGGATTCGGTGTGTCTGGTTGGATTTCAGAAGAATGGGCATCTTTGAGACCTAATACATTTCGAGAGTATTCTACAACTGCGAGCTGAAATCCAAGACAAAGACCTAGATAAGGTAAATTTGATTCTCTAGCATGTTGAATGGCATTAATTTTTCCCTGGGTTCCACGTGAACCGAATCCACCAGGTATTATTATACCATCAACCAGAGAAAGTTGAGAAATATCTCCACCATCTAGTGTCTCAGAATGGATCCAAGAGGTGTTGACTTTGGTACCGTGAAAGATCCCAGCGTGTTTGAGGGCTTCGTGGACAGATATGTAAGCATCTTCAAGGCCATATTTACCTATTAGAGCTATGTTTATTTGTTTGTTTTTTGGTTTAGTGACCAAATCGCGCCAATGAGTGTCTCTTTTATTTGGTTTGAGAGATAGTTTAGTCAAATTAAGCTTTTCCATCACATATTCATCGAGTGATTCGGTTTCAAGTAACATTGGTAATTGATAGATATCGTCCAGGTCTGGATTTGAGAAAACTGCATTTGATGGGACGTCGCAAAAGAGAGCGATTTTTTCCCGCACAGTATCGTCCAGAGACACATTTGATCGTCCAACGATTATGTCAGGTTGTATTCCTATGGAGCGTAGTTCTTTTACAGAATGTTGAGTTGGTTTTGTCTTTAATTCTCCATTTTTAGAACGCGGAACCAGAGTTACATGTATGAATAAGACAGAATTTTTATCTTCTTCGTGTGAAAGTTGACGGAGGGATTCTAGGAATGGCATGCTTTCTATATCCCCAACAGTTCCGCCAACTTCGACTATACAAACATCATTTCCTAAAGCTACTTTTCTTATTTTCTTTTTTATGTCGTCCGTTATATGAGGGATTATCTGAACAGTTTTTCCTAGATAATCTCCAGTTCTTTCTTTCTGGATAACATGTTGGTAAACTTTACCGGTAGTTATGTTGTTAGAACCAGTCATATCTATTCCAAGAAAGCGTTCATAGTTTCCCAGATCTAGATCGACTTCTGAACCGTCTTTAAGCACATAGACTTCACCGTGTTGATATGGGTTCATAGTCCCAGCATCGACGTTTATATACGGATCGATTTTTACTGCAGTTACTTTAAATCCCGCATTTATTAATAAACGGCCCACACTAGCGGCAGTGACACCTTTACCTAGTCCAGACATGACTCCTCCAGTTACAAAAATGAACTTACAAGAAAAAGAAGAATCAGTTTTCGGCATAACGACTGTGCGCATTCGTGCCTAAAAACAATTTCGAATGAAATGGGTAAGAATTGATTTATTTAATAAAAGTTGGCTTTAGATGTTTTTCTGCATATTCATTATTGAGATGCGCTATGAAATCCGATAGTTTCACTTGAGAAATTTCTGATTGGTCCCTATCGCGGATAGAAACTGTCCCGCTGGACTCTTCTTTTTCACCTATAATGATCATATAAGGCACATGGTCAGTGTGGGCTGATCGTATTTTTTTCCCAATAGTAGAAGTTTTATCGTCTATAGAAATTCGGAATTTGGATAGTTCATTGGCTACGTTTTGAGCATATTCTAAATTTTCAGTTGTGATAGGTAGAATTCGTATTTGCTGAGGAGAAAGCCAAAATGGAAATCTTCCATTAAAATGTTCAATTAAAATCATGAAAAATCGCTCATAACTTCCGTAAAGAGCACGGTGGATCATTACAGGACGGTGAACAGCGTTATCTTCTCCAATATAAGTTAAGTCGAAACGCTCGGGCATGTTGAAATCTAGTTGGATTGTTGGGCCATCCCAAGACCTTCCAAGTGCATCTTTGAATGCGAAATCTATTTTTGGGCCGTAAAATGCCCCATCTTTAGCATTTATTGTATAATCTAGGCCAGAGTTTTCAAGTACAGATTTGAGTTGAGATTCCGCATGGTCCCATATTTCGATGTCGCCAACATATTTTTCTGGGCGAGTCGCAAGAAAAATTTCAAAATCTAAATTGAATGTTTGAAGTATTTCAAGGATGAGATTAATAACATTGTTTGCTTCTGATTCAATTTGATCAGGACGGAGAAATAGATGCCCATCATCTATAGTAAATGCCCATAAACGAGATAGACCAGAAAGTTCCCCCCGTTGTTCTTTTCGATATACTTTTCCATTCTCAAAGTATCTGATTGGTAAATCCCGATAGCTTCGTTTTGATTGGTTGAATATAGTTGCGTGGCCAGGGCAGTTCATAGGTTTTAATGCAAACTCTTCGTCCCCTATATCAAAAATAAACATATCATCACGGTAGTTATCGTAATGACCGGATTTTTTCCATAGCTCTGTTTTGAATAGGTGAGGGGTTTCTGTGGGCTCATATCCAGATTTCATGTTCAATGAATCAACATATGAAGACAGTTCTCGCAAGATATAAGCGCCATTTGGATGGAATAAAGGGAGCCCCGGTCCGGTGATTTCTGGGATGGAAAATAAGTCCATTTCTTTTCCAATTTTGCGGTGATCCCTTTCTTTTGCGAGTTCTCTGAAACGAAGAAATTCATCTAGATCTGACTGTGAATTGAATGCCACACCATAAACACGTGTGAGCATGGAGTTACTTGAATCTCCGCGCCAGTAAGCAGCAGATATATTTAAGAGAGATACTGCTTTGACTTTGCCTGTTGAAGGTACATGGGGGCCTTTGCAGAGATCTTTCCAATCATCTTGTACATAAAAAGAAACCATATCGGATTTGGATGCTTCATTTTTTAAAATATCAGTTTTAAAAGGATTGGATAAATAGAAATTTTCCGCTTCATCTCGGGAGGAAGTTTCACGAGAGATTTTATAATCTGATTTGATTATTTTTTGCATTTCTTTCTCGATTCCGTTTAGACTTTCTTTGTCTATTTCTGCACCTGAAAAATCATAATAAAATCCATTTTCAATTGCTGGCCCTATAGCCAGTTTAACATTAGGGTATAGACGTGAAAGTGCCTGTGCAAAAATATGAGCTGCAGAATGGCGCAATATTTGCACATATTCATCCGATTTTTCAGTGATAATAGATACTTTGTTGTTATTTGAGACTGTATGATGTAAATCGACTATTTCTCCATCAATAAGTCCTGCAATTGCAGCTTTACCTAGCCCTGGCCCGATGGAATAGGCAACGTCCTGTATATTCGAACCTATTGGGACAAGTAAATCGTCTCCATTTGGGAGAATTACTGTGAGTTTTTTTGATTCGGATTTTGACATAGTAATAGTTTAGTGAGACATATTTTTTTAATGAAGCAGATACTATCTTAAAATATTGCCATTACATTGAGTATGACAAGGGGGATATAAATCGGTTGGGCTTTCTTTGATAATACTACCTCGACCCTGAGTGTTTGGTTAAGCATTCAGGAAGCCCAACTAATTGGACAGGTGCTGCATTGTTTGAAGAATGTATAACCATTTGACCAGTGGATAAATGAGGTATTTTTCTGCTTAATTCTTTTGGCATATTAAGAGACTTAATTATATTTGAATCACTAAGATTCAGGATAATTTTTGTATGGAGTTGTTTGAGAATTCCAGGTGAAATATCAGTTGGGTCTTGAGTTATTAAAAAAAGTCCAAGGCGTTCTTTTCTTCCTTGTTTTGCAGCTGAGATGAATTTTTCAATAATTTTATTTGCTTGATCAGTTGCCGCATGGGAGAGGAAATTATGTGCTTCGTCGATGGAGATCAATAAGGGTGTTTTTTTGATTGAAGGATAAATGGGATTGCCAGAAAGTTTTGCATCAATTAATAAGCTAGAAATAGCCAATACTAAAACTTCTTTGTCCTTGGAATTGTTGATATGAGATATTGGAACTATTGAAAGTCTACCAGGTTGTACGAATTCTTCAATTAACTCAGTTATTGGGCTCGCATTAGAATTGTCAAAAGTTGAATTAAACCCGCGTACTTTTCTAGTTATAGCAGCGAAAGTTTCTCGATGAATTTTTGGATTTGGATCCGGGGAAAATTCAGCTATTGTTTCTGGATTTTCGAGGAATTCTATGAATTCTTTGTAAGTCCCTTCGGGGTGTTTTTTAAAGAAATCCGGGATTAATAGATCGATGAGTCCATTTGTTTGAACTTCATTTAATTCACTTCGCGCTAGTAGCCATGCGTTTTCGCGCACAAGAGAAAATGGAATTGAAAAATGGATTTCATCCACCCCTGTTTCGCCTTCATCTATTGGGCATGAAACATACTTTGAGTTCCCAATTATGGGTACAAATATTTTAGTGTTTTCGTGGCCCCCATGCGATATGTTTTTTGACGTGTAGATGTCAGTGACATTCTTTGTTAAATTTTTATTTGGGTGGGCCATCTGAGCATATTCATTTTGTGGATCGAACTGGACTATTGATAAATTCCTAGTTTTGCCGTCGATTGGGTACTCTCGTGAGGGTTCAAGATATTGAAGAAGGATATTTTTTGCCGTGTGAGTTTTTCCAGACCCAGTCCCCCCAGCAACTAGAAAATGAGTGAAAATTGGAGGGTCTTGATTCGGAGGTAGTCTGTCTTTGATTCGATAGTCTATGAAAGAATTTGGAGCGGTTTCTATAGCACCCCTTCCATCTGACACATAACCTACAAATATGTGCTCATCTCCGATAGGGATTTTTAGACCTGCTTTAATTATTTGGTCATCTAAAATAGAATGCACACGGGATTTTGGATATGGAAGTCTATCTGGAACACTTCTATGCATTCCAGTACCATCTTGTTTCTTGTATAAAATTGACATTGGAACAAGTTCAGCAATTGATTTGAAATCGTCGGATAAATCATTGTAATCGTCCCAATTAATCAGATCTTGTGCATAGATATTAGACATATCATATGATCCAAAACTATGAGGAAAATTGGAAATGTAAGATATAGTTTTAATTCTACAAAATAATGTTTCTTCTTCGGGGTTTTCATTTGAAGGGAGTGGGATAATAACGTATTGGCCTATTCTGAAAACCGATCTTTTTTCTGGCTGAATAAGTACATGAAGTGAAGTTGATTTATCGTCTTCTCCAAGTGAAAGTCCACTATCGGTTGCGGTTAGAATACCAATCATATTTTCAGTACCTTCATTGTTCATGTGGTAGTGATAACCCCCCTTTAACATAAAATAGTAGTTTATAAAATTGCATTATTATTTGGACCAGCCCCAACGATAAGAATTGTAATTAACATCGATTCTAGATCCAAAAGAATTTGCAAGAAGACGTCTGAGTAAAAGCCTATCGGTTTTGGATAAACGGGCCAAGTGGTCTGCCTTTATGATTGACCTAGGAGGGCCATTATGAATAGCTATTTCTCTCAATACAAATGTTTCGATTTTTTCACGAAGCGTTGGAGAAATGGAGAATGCATATGGCGTTTCTACGCGGTAAACTATGTCCAAACGCGGATCATATATCATGAAAAATGTTAGATTGTATAAATCTAAGTTTTCTTTTTTCAGAGAGGGGGTTAAATCCTGATCTTTAATACGGCCTATAAATTTTCGATTTAATGAGTTTTTTGAAATGAACCAGTTGGTATAAGACAATGTATTTTTTTCTGGTTCTGATTTATTGTTCGAAGAGTTGTTGGATGAAAGTAATTGTTTAAAGAAAAGTGCGTCAGTGGGCCAAGGAAATTCTATACTACCCATATCCACTGGCCCAGATTCGGTACCGTTTATAGAGTATTTGATTGTTTTTTCAGCAGGATTTTTTACGAAACCTATGAGAGGTATTTGAGATGTATTTTCTTGCGAAAGTTTTGTTATGGACTGGTGGATCAATTCTATATAGTTTGTTAGAGCCATCTGAGATGGGCCTTCATTTTCAAGTAGACTACGTAGGTTGGAATTGGACCAAATTAATAACCCAACTGGAAAAATAGGCCCGTCGAGAATTAAAATGTGTTTTACAGAATCGAACCAGTTTAAAGCGTGAGTACTTTCAGATAAATAAAGTGAAGATTCATAGACCGCATTTGCTTCATTTTGTAAGTTCGATATAGAAATATCGACAGAAGTTGGAATGGATGAGATTGGCGCAGATATCCATCGATTGTTAAAATCGTCTGTGAAATTATGTTCTTTTGGAGAAAGTGAATGGGGTGTGTGATGACAAATTGCAATGGTGTTGATGGAATGAAGATGTTTATTAGAATTGGTAGTTGGCTCTACCGCCATGACAGCCCTAGATAAACTCAATACTTGTCCATCCAATAAAGTTATAGGATCGAGGATTCCAGAATCGATCCCATGTTGAGTTGGGAATGGTGGTTTGGTGGAAGGTGCATCCTTAATGGAAAAATTTTTTATGTAAAGTGAATCGACAGATTGTTTTGACGATGTGCTATTGATTGGCTCCATAATAACTCCGTCTGAACCTTCAAGATGACCTAGCAATTGCCACACACGTTGTGCAGATTCTTCGCTGCTTTTGTTATTGGGAAATACAGGGATTGAAAGTGAATTCAAGAAATTAGTTAAATGCGTTGCGAAACCTAGGGATAGCGTCACATTTTTACATAAGACTTCTAGAGATAAAAATAGAGCAGCAACAGAACGAAGAATAGTTGTGTGCGTGTGGCTTGTTTTTTATCATGGATGTTGCATTGATTATTCTAGATGGGTGGGGAATTTCTAGCGTAAGTGATAGAAATGCAGTACGAGCGGCAAATACACCAATATTTGATGAGATGTGCAAGAAGAATACACATAATACTTTGGAGACATGGGGAAGGTCCGTTGGACTTCCAGAAAATGGAGTGGGAAATTCAAAAGTCGGTCATTTAACAATAGGCGCTGGGAGAATCATAGAACAGGAACACACACTAATAAATGGGGCCATGTTCAGTGGGTCTTTTTTTAAAAATGAAGCATTGAAGTTTGCCATAGATAAAGCAGAAATAAATGATAAACGTGTCCATATAATTGGCCTATTGAGTGATGCAGGAGTTCATTCAGATGATGCCCACATACATGCTATGATAAAAATGGTAGCTGACCGAGGAATAGAAGCTATTACGCATGTGATTACAGATGGCAGAGATACATCTCCAACTAGTTCTAGAAAATATATTGAGCGGTTAGAAGATGTGATTGAGAAAAGACAGACTGGAAAAATAGCTTCAGTTATTGGCAGATACTATGCCATGGATAGAGATAAAAATTTAGAAAGGACATTGGCTGCTTATGAAACAATTATAGAAAAAAAATCAGATTATGTATCTGAGACTGGAAAGATAGCTGTGGAAGATGCATATCACAGGGGTGAAACTGATGAATTTATTAAGCCCACAGTGATAAAAACTGGAGAAGGATTTCAGGAGGGAGATGTTATATGTATGTTTAATTTTCGTGCTGATAGAATGCGGCAGATAACACATATGTGCGGAGAGAAATTACAATTTGATAGAAAAGTAAAGAGCGAGATCATTACACTAACAGAATATGATAACAGAGGTTTTTTTCCAGTTGCATTTGAAGTAATAAAACCAAAAAATACTCTTGGGGAAATAATATCAAAAGAAGGACTTAGTCAATTGAGGATTGCAGAAACAGAGAAATATGCCCATGTTACTTATTTCATAAATGGGGGAAGAGAAGAAATGTGGGATGGAGAAATTAGAAGAATAGTCCCAAGTCCTAAAGTCCCTACTTATGATAAAAAACCTGAAATGAATGCAGAAGGGGTTACTAACGCTGCTATAGATATAATTGGAAAGATAGACCCCAATGTGTTGATCCTTAACTATGCTAATCCTGACATGGTAGGACATACAGGAGTATTTGAATCGGCTGTGAAAGCAGTAGAAAAAGTTGATATTGAATTGGGAAAATTAACAGAATTTCTTATTAATAAAAATACTGAAATAATCATAATTGCAGATCATGGAAATGCAGAAGATATGGGAACTAAAATGGACCCTTGCACAAGCCATACATTTAATCCAGTGCCATGTGTTTACATCAGTGGAAAGGGAGATTCAATGGATAAAAAAATGAGAAGTGGTGGGAATTTATCAGATGTTGCCCCCACAATAATTGGATTACTAGGTATAGAAAAGCCAGTTGAAATGACTGGAGAATCATTGCTAAAATAAGGTGAGAAAATAAAATGATAACGAAAGATTTTGTAATTCTTCTTGACGAACTATTGAGAACTCAGGAATTTAAAGAAATAGATTCTAGCGCGAATGGGCTTCAAGTTGGAAGTGATAAAAGAAACATTAAACATGTGGTTTTTTCAGAAGATTTATCGGTTGAAACCATAGAAATGGCAATTGAATATGAAGCTGACATGATGATAGTTCATCATGGAATCTCTTGGGGGGAAATGAAAAGAATTACGGGGACAACATATGATAGAATAAAAGCATTAATTGATTCGGATATATCCCTATATGTGTCTCATTTGCCACTAGATTCACATCAGGAGATTGGAAATGCTGCAGGAATAGCAGAAATGCTGGAACTTAAAGATAGAGAACCTTTTGGAAAAATGGGTGAAGAATTCATAGGAACTAAAGGTAGAGTTGTAAAACCATATACGCCTGAGGGGTTGCGGTCTTTCTTGGCAGGAGAATTGGAGACGGGGGACGGTAGTGTTAAATTATTAAAATTTGGAAATAAGAAGATTGAAAAAATTGGAATTGTCACAGGTGCAGGGGGGGATTGGTTAAATGAAGCTGTTGAAAAAGAACTAGACGTATTCATAACAGGTGAAGCAAAAGCTAGAATCTACCATGAAGCAAAGGAACTAGAAATGAATGTGTTGTTAGCGGGACATTACGCGACAGAAACATTTGGGGTCCGATCTTTGGAAAATATTGTTTCTGGATGGGGTTTGGACACCACATTTATTTCCTGTCCTACTGGTTTATAAAAATCATGACAGTTGAAGGTGGAAGAAATTTGAAAAGAGATGAGTTTCGGCACGACCCAATAGGACATATAGAAATTAAAAATAAAATGACAGTTGGAGAATTAATGAGTGAATATTCAAATGCAGGTTTTGCAGCAGGAATGTTATCCAAAGCCGTAGATATTTATGCAGAGATGATTGGTCAGGAAGAAGTTATTAATTTTTTGAGTATTGCAGGGGCAATGGTTCCAGCAGGGATGAGGAAAATAATAGTGGGTTTGATAGAAGATGGTTATGTTGATGTATTGGTAACAACAGGAGCTACGCTAACTCATGATACTATAGAATCAATTGATGGGAGACATCACCATGGAAGGGTGATTCGGGATGAGAATGGAAGTACTAGAATGCAAGATGAATTACTACGTGACGAAGAGGTAGATAGGATATATGATGTATACCTCCCCCAAGAGACTTTTAGCAGTTTAGAGAGACACCTTAGAACAAATGTTTTTCCAAAGTTAGATAGACAAGTTTCTATTAGAGAACTCACAACAGAATTGGGCCGTGCCAATTTAGAGAATGATGGTAAGAAAAGTGGTAGCAAAGAAAAAGGGATTGCTGCGATGGCTTATGAGTGTGGAGTCCCCATATATTGCCCAGGGATACAAGATTCCATGATAGGATTGCAAGCATGGATGTATTCTCAAATATCTTCGTTTTCGTTGAATGCCATTTCAGATATGACAGAAATAAATGATATAGCACATAATGCTGAAAAAAGAGGTGCCATGATAGTTGGAGGCGGTGTGCCAAAAAATTATATTTTGCAAGCTATGCTATTAACGCCTCGGGCATATGATTATGCAGTTCAATTGACAGGAGATTCTGAGAATTTAGGTGGCCTTTCTGGTGCATCGTTAGATGAAGCTAGATCATGGGGGAAACTAGAAAAAGATTCTAAGAATGTAACAGTGTATGCAGATGCTACGATTACATTCCCACTATTGGTTGCTGCAGCACGTGAAAAAATTGGGGCTATATAAATAAAAATATAACCGAATTTGGAATTAGTTTTCTAGAAGAATCTTTGATAGGCTAGGGACAAACATTCCGACATCTGTTACTACCCCTAATGCATGAGAAGATCCACGATCTAGAAGTTGAGTGACTGTTGCAGGGTTTATATCAACACAAACTGTTGGCGTAGTTGAAGGGAGGCAATTTCCAACTGCAACGGAATGGAGTAAAGTTGAAAGCATTAATACGAGATCTGCTTTTTGTGCTTGTTCTCGGATAGCATTTTGCGCTTCCACTGTGTCAGTGAGTGTATCTGGCAGAGGTCCATCATCGCGGATGGAACCTGCGAGAACATATGGGATGTCATTCTCAATACATTCATACATAACCCCACCGGTTATCAGTTTTTGATTGACTGCTTCTTTTATGGATCCTGCCCTAACGATTTCAGAAATGGTATAAATGTGATGTTTATGTCCTTTTCTAGGATGAGCTAGTGTTTTTATATTCATTCCAAGAGAAGTACCGTATAAGTTCCTTTCAAGGTCATGAACAGCAAAACCATTGCCTGCAGAAAGCATATCAACATACCCTTCACGCACTAGCTTAGACAAATCATCTCCAGCACCAGAATGAATTACTGCAGGTCCTGGAACAACAAGTATTTTTCCTCCATTTTCTTTTACGTTTTTCATAGTCATGGCTATTTTTTTGATCAAAGATTCAGAAGGACGTTCAGAAGACACACCACCTTGCATGAACCCAAAAGGACCACTCATAGAATCCCTAGGTCTGGAAGGAGGTTTGACCCGTATTCCTGCTTCACCTGTAACAATTAAATCATTAATATCGACAGAGTTGAGTACTTTTGTAAAAGCTCTTTTTTTAACAGAATCTACAACTATAGCCGTATCCATTTCTATATTTTCAACAGAGATCCATGAGCCTTTATAGAGTATATCGGTAGGGTGATTTGTTGTACTATAAAATCCACGTGGAACTACTTTTGGGGAAGTGGGAGATTCTAAAGTTGCATCTTTTGGATCTGCAACGGTTGCCCCATTTTGATGAAGTTCATGTAGAATTGGAAGCAATATTTCAGAAGATTCTGCAGAAACTGACATGCGACAATATGTAGTAGCGTTTTTATGAGTTCCAACATCGAATTGTTCTATATTGAATGCCCCACCCATGTCCATTATGATTGCAAACGCACGTTGCATTATTCCAGAATCGATGATATGCCCTTCTAGTTCAACGATTTTTTCGTCTGTCATTGGTTCCCAAAAAGCGAAGGTTGGGCATTAGTTTTTCTATGGCAGTTACAAGTTGAAAATTTGGATAAATGGTACTCTAAATGAATGTTATTGTAAAATTTGATTGATGGCCATATGAACTTCTGAAAAGTCTTGCAGAGTTATATTATCAGTTGTTATAAAAAAACCAAAATCGTTTTTGAGTATTCTTAAGAGATATCCAGACTCGAAAATACGTATTGTGTATAGGTATTCGCCTAGTTCGGATCCATGATAGGCTATTGGTGCCCCGCCTAGTCCTCTAGATTCTAGGTCTGTGAATCCTGCTAGATCTGCATCTTGATCTAGATCCGATCTGAGATACACTTGAATATATTCGGAGCTAGTAAAATATGTAATTGAACGGAGATGGTCACCGACTATTGCTCGGCAAACTCCGATAAGGTCATCAAAAGAAATTTTTAATAGAGGGAATTGGTCGTCCATAATATTTGTATGCCTGGCTTTGACTTATGTTTCTCGTTGGTAATTTTGTAATATAGTTAGTTTTTTGTATAAATTTGGAAATGATTTTGGCCTTGTTGGTTATAGATGGGTTTTCAAAGTGTCCAGGTTTATAGTTAAAGTGGCCAATGACGGATAGAGATTCAGAGCTTGGTCCCAGGCTGTGACGAACCCTATGAGTACGGAGGCCAAGATTAACTAAATTAATATGCAATTATACCAGTAACGTTTAGCCAGAGAGTTGTTAAGTTATGCATAATGGTGAAAGGACAAGTTTCTGGAAGTGAAATACCTAGATTTGAAGACATTCCTCTGATAAAAGGTGAAGGCAAATATACTGATGATTTTCATCCAGAAAGACTAGCCTATGCTGCGATTCTAAGAAGCCAACATGCCCATGCTAAGATTTTGTCGGTTGATACAAAAGGAGCAGGCGGAATGGATGGTGTGATAGGTGTTTATACTAGTAAAGATTTAGAAATTGGAGGAGTTCCAGGCATATTCCACATACAAGGTTTTTTCGAGGGGCAAAAGAGTAGTGAATTTTCTATATTGGCTCAAGAATATGTGAGATACACAGGAGAACCTATTGCAATAGTCATTGCAGAGGACAGATACGTTGCTCACGAGGCTTTATCTAAAATAATAGTCAAATATGAACGGCTGAAGAGTTATGCTAATATAAAAATTTTAGTTGAAGGAAACTCTCAAAAAGTGGATATGGATAGTATTGATGAAAATAATGTTAATTTGAATTGGGAATATGGAGATAAAAATGCCACAAAAGAAGCATTTGAAGAGTCAAGTTATGTTTTTGAACTGGACATGGTTAATCAAAAGCTTCATCCTGATTCTATTGAACCACGTGGCGTGATCGCAAGTTATAGTGAAGAAACAAGAAGAGTTACACTGAGAACTTCCACCCAAACACCCTATGGTGTTAGAAAAAACGTGTCTGTTGCCTTGGGAATGCCTGAGAACCGTATTCGGGTTATTGCACCGATGGTTGGAGGAGCTTTTGGAAGTAAAGGCGGAGCACCATATATTGAGGACCCATTAATTGCCTGGTGTTCGATGAAATTGAAACGCCCTGTTAAATGGATTAGTAGGAGATCGGAAAGCCACCATTCAGACCACCATGGGAGGGGGTTTTTTGTTAAAGGGCGAATAGCAGTTGAGAAAGACGGAGAGATAAAGGCGATAGAATTTGATGTTACATTTGATGTAGGGGCATACCTAGTTTGGGGAAAGACTCCAGCTTCGAATTTTAGACACTTGTCTTCTGGGGCATACAAGATTCCAGCGATATATGGGAGTGTATTGGGCGTGTTTACGAATACTGCACCTATTGGACCTTACAGGGGAGCTGGTAGACCCGAGGCAATATATGCAGTTGAGAGACTTATAGATTATGCGGCACATGAACTAGATATAGATCCGGTAGAATTTAGGCGAAAAAATTTGATTCCTGCAGATTCGTTCCCATATGAGAATGCAGTAGGGATAACTTACAATAGTGGGAATTACGAACCTGCATTGGATAAAGCTTTAGAGATTCTAGATTATGAAAATGCCAGAAAAATGCAGTTGAGATTACTGAAAGAGGGGAAATATATGGGAATTGGATTTTCAACTTTTGTAGAAAATACAGGTACAGGCCCATCTGTACCAGAGAGTGGGAAGATAATAGTTCATGAAAATGGTGATTTAACAGCTTATTGTGGTACTGCAGATCATGGCCAGGGTCACACCACAGCATTTCGACAAATTCTATCCGATAAGTTGGGGGTAGATATGGAGTGTATTGAAATACGAGAGGGAGATTCTGATGCGCTAGAACATGGAGTTGGAACATTTGGGAGCAGAAGTATCGCAGTAGGTGGAAGTTCACTTGTAAAATGCGCAGAAGTCATAATTGATAAAATTAAATTTATTGCATCGTGGCATTTTGAAGCACCCGTGGAAGATATTAGGTTTGAAGATGGAAAATTATTTGTAGTTGGGTCGAAGGACAAATCAATTGGAATAGAAAAAATAGCTAAAATGGTTCATGGAAATGAAAATATCCCAGAGAACATAGATACAAAATTAGAGGCTGAAATGAAATATGATCCAGTCAGCAATGCATATTCATTTGGAACACATATCGCAGTTGTTGAGATTGAAAAGGAGACAGGTGAAGTAAAATTAAATCGGTATATTGCTGTTGATGATTGTGGTGTTCAAATTAATCCTTTATTGGTAGAAGGGCAATTGCATGGAGGTATTGTTCAAGGCATTGGGCAAGCCCTTTATGAAAAAACAGTTTATGACGATACAGGGAATTTGCTTACAGGTACACTTCAAGATTATGCACTTCCGCGAACATTTCATATACCAGAAATTGAATTAGCATCGACGATAACACCTTGTCCCCATAACCCACTTGGGGCAAAGGGTGCAGGTGAATCTGGAGCCATTGCAGCCCCTCCGGCAATTGTAAATGCCGTTATTGATGCCCTTAGACCATTGGGAATAAAATCTATAGATATGCCAATTACAGACGAATCTGTTTGGCGAGCGATAAAAAATGCAGAAGACAGAAATTAGTCGTTTAAAAACATCTTATCGTAGAGATATACTGCGAGTAATGCCCCAGCTATAGGTCCAACTATGTATATCCAAGCGTGGGCCCATAATTCAGAAGAATTGGGATGTCCATATATAGTATTTAATATATAAGGCCCAAGAGATCTAGCAGGATTAAACGAAGCCCCAGATATATTTCCTGTTGCGAATATTCCCATTGCTATGATAGAACCTATTCCAAGTCCAGCTAGGTTTGATGGTGCACGAGAATCCACTGCGAATGCCATAATACCGAACATTAAGAAGAATGTTATGATGAATTCTGCTATAAGGGCTTGTACAGGCAATACACCTGGAAATGGTGCTGTTGCACCCATTCCACCAATTGAAACTGCAACAGTTCCGCGTATAAGTATGAAAGCTAATCCAGCAACTAATGCCCCGAGAAGTTGTGACAAGATATAAACTAAACTTGTTTTTGTATCTATTCTGTTAGTTGCACGAAAAGCTATAGTTACAGCAGGATTTAGATGGGCACCAGATATATTTCCAAATAGATATACAGGAATTCCTACTGCGAATAGATGTGCTATAGCTATTCCGGTCCATCCAATTGACCCATGGCCTAGTCCTTGTAGGACATATTGTCCGGACTCGAAGTTTGCAGGTACAGTTAAAAAATCAATTATAACTGCCCCAACACCAAAGAATAATATTGAAAATGTTCCAAGAAATTCTGCAACCGCTTTTTGAGTTAATGTATAGGTAGATGACATAGCCTAACATAGGAAAACTGCTTCAATATATTTTAATATTCGGTATTGAAAATTTTAAAATCGTTTTCTTTAAAGATATCACTACTCCCGCTAAATAAGGTAGAATGAAGCATCCTAAAATAATATTAATTGGGCCCCCAGGATCTGGGAAAGGGACCCAAGGACAGCAGATTTCAGAATATTTTAATATCGCACACATAACAACTGGAGGTGCCCTGAGATCACATATAGATATGGAAACTGAATATGGAACTCCAGGAGATTTTATAGAACGTGGAGAATTAGTTCCAGATTCTGTAGTAAATAGAATTGTTGAGGCTGAAATTGAAGAATCAGAAGGGTTTGTATTGGATGGATATCCTAGGAATTTAAATCAGGCAAAACATATTGAAACTATTACAGATATTGATAAAATAATATACCTCAATGTAGAGGATAATGAATTGATAAAAAGATTAGTGGGAAGACGTGTTTGTCAGAAGTGTGAGAAAAATTATCACATTGATTTTAGCCCCCCTAATAAAATTGGAGAATGTGATAACTGTAGATCTAAATTGATACAAAGATCGGATGATTCTAAAGATACTATTGTGAATCGTCTCGGGGTTTTTTCTCAGCATACAAAACCTGTTTTGAAGTATTTCAAAGATAGGCCTGAATTTATAGAGATAAATGGAGAGGGTAAACTAGAAGAAGTATGGTCACGGATTGAAAAAATAATAGATACCGGTTAATAGTTTGAACATTATGGAGAATTACATAGGAAATGAATTTGGAGTTAATTGATGGTTAGAATTGAGAAAAAAGTAACAGATCTAATTATAAGGGATGCGGGGATAGTTGAATCTATACAAATAATACTAAATAAGAGTGATAAGGGGGAGAAAGAAATTGATTGGTTGGATGTCAAGGGTGAAATTACTAGCGGGCATTGGGGGAGATTAATTGAAAATGGCATATTGAAAGAGGGGAAGAAAGGATTTCTTGTTGATGATGCATCTTTAGTGAAAGAAACTGTAGAAAACTTTGGAGGTGTGAGAAAGAAAAAATTAGAAACTGACGAATCTACTAAATGGACTAAATGGGACAAAGGTGCAGCTGTTGTTGCAGTTGGATTATTTGCAGGATACTCTTTTGCAGGGGTCAGGGGCGTGATTGGGAATGCCATTGATATAATTGTAGGTCCACTGGATGAACTACTTCCATTTTATATAGTAATAATGATTCTGGCTATGTTTACCGGATTGTACTCCACGCTTATACAGGCTAATTTGATGGACATGGATAAAATGTCTGAATATCAAGCTGAAATGAAAGAGATTCAGAGAAGACAGAAAATGGCCCAAGAAGGAGGTAATAAAGAAGAGATAGAAAAGGTGAGAGAAGAACAAATGGAAGCCATGGGAGATCAGATTGGGTTGTTTAAATTGCAATTTCGACCTATGGTATGGATAATGATTTTTACAATACCCGTATTTTTATGGATTTATTGGAAAATACTTACAGGGAATATTGATAGTTCTGAGATGGAAATTGTAATTCCGTTTGCTGGGAGAACTAGTTGGATAGATGGCATATTGGGACCACTTCAGATGTGGATTTTATGGTATTTCGTGTCGTCCATGGCATTTACTCAAATTGTTAGGAAAACCCTAGGTATTCAAACAACAGCGGCTTAGAATGTTCTTTGTTATAAGAATTAACTGCGGGAAGTTAAAATGAATTAAAGTGGATATTTGAAACGGAAGAGAAGGGATCTCTTTTTAGTTTAGAACCGCAAAGATGTGATATGCTACTAACTGTTTCTGGACCCCCAGGTAGCGGCAAGAGCACTGTTGCTAAGGCTATATCAATAGAATTTGATATGGAATACATAAGTGGGGGTGTTGTTTTTAGAGGAATAGCAGAGGATAGAGGAATATCTGTTGGAGAGTTAAATAAAATTGCAGAAAGTGATGATTCAATAGATCGAGATATGGATCAGAATATAGAGAAGATTGCACAGACACTAGATGATGCAGTTATTGAATCGAGGCTAGCTGGATGGATGGCTGGAGAAAATGCAGATATACGAATTTGGATTGATGCACCTATTGAGATTAGATCTGAGAGAATTTTTAAGAGAGAAGGCGGATCTGTAGAGAAGATTTTGAGAGAAACTGCGGAAAGGGAAATGTCTGAAAAAAAAAGGTATAAAGAATACTATGGCATAGATTTTGAAGACTTATCTATATATGATTGTGTAGTTGATACAGATAACAAGGATGCGGAAACTGTGATAAAAATAGTGACCGAATTTATCAATAAATTTGATTTGTGAGAACTACAAAGGAGATATGGAGATAAATTAATGAAATTAAGAAATTCACCAAGTGATCGAGATATATCAGAATTATTATCATTTGGCGTGATAAATGTGGACAAGCCTCCTGGGCCATCTTCACACCAAGTATCAGCTTGGGTTAGAGACATAACAGGTGTTGAAAAGGCAGCCCATACTGGGACATTGGATCCAAAGGTCACAGGGAGTTTGCCCATATTACTAGGAGATGCAACTAGATTGTCAGAAATACTATTAGGTAAAAAAGAATACATTGTTGTTTTAGAAATTCACAAGCGTTTGAAAAATAATGATGATTTAAAACAGGTATTGGAAGATTTCATAGGTGAGATTTATCAAAAACCACCTAAGAAAAGTGCAGTTTCTAGGAATTTGAGAGTGAGAGAAATAGATGAGATAGAGCTTATAGATTATGAAAAAAAAAGAGTTTTGTTACGAGTGAAATGCGCGAGTGGGACATATATTAGAAAACTTTGTCACGACATAGGCTTAGTTTTGGGAAGTGGAGGGCATATGGGAGATCTTAGGCGGACTATGAGTTTTCCTTTTACAGATCAGAATTTGGTGAAAATGCATGAAATGGTTGATGCCATAGATGCCTGGAAAAATGATGGTGAAGAAGATGAATTGAGGAATATTGTCCTTCCGGGGGAAGTCTTATTAGAAGGAATACCAAAGATAATAATTGCTGAAAGTGCAGCTAAAAATGTAGCTAAAGGGTCACCCATATATGCCCCAGGCATAATATCTATTGAAATGGAAAAAATTTCAGAAGATAGTAACAGAGTAGCGTGTTATACTCCGAATGGTGCTGTTGTGTGTCTTGGGAGATATGTTGGAGGAATTGGATTGAAGAAAGAGAAAGTAGTAGAACTAGAACGCGTATTGGTGTAAAATTCAATAGAACTAAAAATACATTCGGAGGGCTTAATATCCGGATATGCTTATTGTTTTTTTATGGGGCCGTGGGGTAGTTTGGTATCCTCGGCGCATGGGGTGTGTCGGACCTGAGTTCGAATCTCAGCGGCCCCATTCGAGAGATATTGTAGTAGTTTTGAGATGAAATATTTTTATACGGATTGGGTTAGGTTAGAGTGAAAGGTACTGTTATAGCTTTGGATACTTTTTTCGTGGTTTCATCCCTCAAGAGAACTTTTGCCACATAGTTTCCTGGACTAAGAGATTTGCTGGAGAAACGTATTGCATATACAATTATCTGCGTTGAATCAGCAGAACCTTCTTGCTCTGACGTTTTAGATTTTCTTTGTAATTCGTTAGAATTAGAATCCGACAGAATGACTTGTTGCAATACATTTGTTTTACCTGTTGAGTGAACCAATGCACGATACTTAAAAGCGATTAGAAGTGAATCCCCAACTTTCGCACTGGTTAGTTTCTTAGAAGTTACATCACCAATAGAGGTTAATTCTGAAACAAGATTCGCAGCTTCTAAGAGAGGTAGACTATAGGTTGAAGATGCAGGGGGTGAAGATGCAGGTGCGGAGACATCAGAGTTTGTTTATACGGCGGGATCCCAAGCAGCGTAATCTTTTGCGTCAGATCCGCCGAG
>Ga0115002_10002645_pt1 | contig 23206 bp, 14 predicted proteins | sample ArcticOcean_MG_C_8_FD_89576 | JGI IMG/M metagenome (GOLD analysis project Ga0115002, IMG submission 89576) | Marine microbial communities from western Arctic Ocean - ArcticOcean_MG_CB11_86 | ecosystem: Environmental > Aquatic > Marine > Oceanic | place: Arctic Ocean: Canada Basin | collected... | reverse complement strand
CTTGCTCGACCTGTTTCACTCCCCTGCCGATGACACTCGGCTCATTCTGCGGTTGCAAGCGATGTGACATGGCGTGTGTGCGAGATAGCCGATTGCCGTTGTGAGTCGGTTTTCGTGTGTGTCATTAAAGCTTGATCTGCAGGGCGAACGTTTGATCGGGGCTACGGGACCGATGAGATTGAAACGGGCGGGTCTGCTGGCGTGGGTTCGGCGTCGCAGGAAGGACCGGAGTCCCCTGACGTTCCGCAGCGTGCATCGGTTGTGATCAATGAGTCGGCGATGCGACGGCTTGGATTTTCATCGCCTGATACGGCGGTTGGCAACGCCCTTCGCGCTGAACTATTTCGTGTCCACGATCTGACCATCGTCGGTGTGGTGCAGGACGTGTATTTCTGCTCGATCAAGTTTGGCATTCGGCCAACCGTTTACCTGAACCATCCGGGGCTCATGCAGGTGGCGACCATCAACTACGCGCCGGGCCGATCAGCCGACATCATCAACGGTGTGGAGGCGGTGTGGAAGCGCATCGTGCCGAACGCGCCTGTCAGTCATCAGTTCTTGCCGGACATGATCCGCGCGCAGTACCAGGCCGAGGAAGAACAGGCGAGCGTGTTGGCGGTCTTCTTGGTACTTGCGGTCGTTATTGCGTCTCTTGGCCTGCACGGGCTCGCATCTTTCACGGCAGAACGCAGGATTCGAGAGATTGGCATACGCAAAGTGATGGGTGCCCGGGTGCAGGATATCCTGAGGCTACTCGTTTGGCAGTTCTCACTGCTAGTGCTCGTTGCGAACCTGATCGCGTGGCCGGCCGCGTGGATATTTTTGAATCGTTGGCTCGACGGTTCCCAGTACCGGATCGATGACGTCTACATCCTTTTGGACTGCCTCGTTATCGGCACCTCAGCGCTCGCGATTGCGTGGTTGACGGTAGCGGGACGTGCCTATGGCGTCGCTGTAGAAAACCCGATTACTGCGTTGCGACACGAGCGATCGGTGCCCAAGGGGATTACTCCCTATCCGGAATTTGCTTGCAGCTCGGACCCACTCGTCTTTATGCGGATCTCGCGTCTGATCACTCGCCGCAGCCAGAAGTACGCCCATATACCCACGATGATGCTGGTGAAGCTGGTCGCGATGAAAATGCCGACATAGCCGTAGAGCCAGTCTGCTAGTAAGGCGAGCGGGACGTAGAGAACGGCCATCCTTGCCATCGACAGGATCATCGATGGCAGTGGCTTGCCGAGCGCGTTGAAGGTGGATGACGCGACGCTCATCAGGCCCATGAAGCCGATGGAGATGGGGACGATCAAGAGGTAATGCGTCGCCGCGCGCACAACTTCCGGGTCCTGGTTGATCAGGAGCACGATGGGCTCGGCGAAGAAGAACATCAGGAGGAAGCACCCGGTCCCCCAGACGACACAGAAGCCGTTGACCATTCGGAGCGACGCGAGCACGCGGTCGTATTTCGCTGCGCCCCAATTCATGCCGACGAACGGACCGAGGGCCGACGCGGAAGCCATCAGCACCATCATAATGAACATGTCGGCGCGCATCGCGATAGAGAACCCGGCAACGACCGCGGCGCCGTGGCCGGCGAGGAGTCGTGTGATGATCCCCGAGGCCACAGGGCTGACGAGGCTGGTCGCCATCGATGGTAGACCGACATGCAATATGTCTCGCCAGGATGTCCAGATTCCGGTGAGTGACCAGCCGATCAGGCGTTCGCGGATCACCAGCCAATACATCGTGATCGACAAAGAAACGACTGCGCCGACGACAAATGCAATCGCAGCGCCCTTGATTCCGAGCTCGGGAAAACCGAGCAAGCCGAAGATCAGAAAGGGCGACAATATCATCTGGATGACCGAGCCGAGAGCCATGACGATGCCGGGAACAGAGGCGTTCCCGGTGGCACGCAAAAGATTGGTGTTGACCGTTGATGTCGCAAAGAACGGAATGCCCAGGAACCAGATGAGCATGTAGTCATCGATCAGGACCCTGATGTCGGGTGTCGCCCCGAGCAGGGCGAAGAGTCGTGATGAGAAGGTGATGCCGAGAGCCGCAAAGACGATCACGATGGCGAGTCCAAGCAGGATCGAGTGCGAGCAGAGTCGTCGCACAGATTCCCTGTCGCCGGCTCCCAGTCGTCGCGCGATCACTGACGACGCGCCGATCCCAAGACCGTTGGCGACACTCATCATCACCATCGTCACGGGCATGGAGAAGCCGAGTGCAGCCAGGGCGGGAGTCCCGAGCACGCCAAGGTAAATCGCTTCCATCATCGACGCGAGCACCCAGGACAGGAAGCCGAGCGACATGTAGGCGCTCAGCTTAACGATGTGCCGGTGTACGGGGCCTTCGGTAAAGCTCCCGATGGTCGGGGGCCGGGGGGGTGTCGGCGCGATGTCGGCTTGCTCCTCTCCCTCGGTGGAGCGCTGGCGCGCGTCGTCGACATGCTTGGTCGAATCGGGATTCGAGCTCAATTCGGTCATTCGCCACCCTACCAGTTTTAGGGCCGGTATTTGGATACTATCTGGCGTCTCCGCGGGCAGGTGTCTGCTCATCAGGCCGTCAACTGGGGATATTGTGTCCAATGCTTAAAAAACTTCTCATCGCCAACCGGGGCGAAATCGCTATTCGTATCGCACGCACGGCTTCAGACCTTGGGGTCGCGACCGTCGGCATCTATGCCGATGACGATGCCCAGTCGTTGCACACTCGACATGCTGACGAGTCGTGCGGGCTGGGTGCGCTCGGTGTCCCGGCCTATCTCGACGGCGAGCGAATCATTGCGATAGCCCGCGAAACCGGCTGCGACAGTGTGCATCCGGGATACGGATTTCTGAGCGAGATCGCGGACTTTGCTGCCGCCGCAGAGGCCGCCGGGGTGACCTACGTTGGGCCGACGGCGGCGACACTGCGGCAATTCGGTGACAAGGCGCAAGCCCGCACACTGGCCGAGTCCTGCGCAGTTCCGGTGCTGCCGGGCTTGAGTCGTGCGATCACGCTGGACGAAGCCACCGGGTTCTTTGAGAGCATCTCGGACGGAGGCGATGGCGCAGTGATGCTAAAAGCGATCGCGGGTGGAGGCGGCCGGGGGATGCGGCCCGTGGATCAGATCGCAGACCTTGCGGAAGCGTTTGCTCGCGCCTCATCCGAGGCCGAGCAGGCCTTTGGTTCCAGTGCCCTTTACGTCGAGGAATTGTTGCCGCGCGCGAGGCACGTGGAGGTCCAGATTGTCGGCGACGGATCCGGGGCCGTCAGCCATTTGTGGGACCGGGAGTGCAGTCTGCAAAGACAGCGCCAGAAGCTGGTTGAGATTGCGCCCGCATTCGCGCTTTCGGATGCCGTTCGGCACGCGATGCAGGCGGCCGCGGTCAAGATCGGTAGTGCAGCGAAGTATCGCGGCGTCGGGACGATCGAATTCCTCATCGATGTGCGCCCGGGTGCTGACGAGCGCTTTGTCTTCATGGAGGCAAACGCCCGTCTGCAGGTTGAGCACACGGTCACGGAGGTTGTGACCGGACTGGACCTGGTTGCGCTGCAGCTAAAGATTGCAGCCGGTGCGACCCTTGCCGACCTTGGGCTCGAACAGGCGTCAGTGCCCGCCCCGCGCGGTGTCGCGGTGCAGACCCGGGTTAACCTCGAAACGATGATGGCGGACGGCAATTCGAGGCCGGGTGGGGGCGTGCTGACCGTCTATGATCCACCCGCCGGTCCGGGAATTCGGGTCGACGGCTTTGGTTACACGGGCTACACGACGAGTGCGCGGTATGACTCGCTGCTAGCCAAGCTGATCGTCCATGGCGATGACCTGCCAGCGGCGGTACGCAAAAGCCGGCGTGCACTCGCCGAGTTCCGCATCGAGGGTGCCCGCAGCAACATCCGCTTTCTGCAGTCGTTGCTCGCCGCGGCGCCGTTCGTCTCTGGTGACATCTACACGCGTTATGTCGAAGATCACATCGGGCCGCTGCTTGCGAGCGATGCGGAACGCGCACGCTATTTCGAGGCACCTGATCGGGAAGTTGGGCGCGCCGGTACTCGCGTCGACCCGGACGATCCACTTGCGGTGCTTTCACTGAAAGGCCCGGCGGCAGCACCGGTAGCGGAAGCGACGCCTGCTTTTGCCGGGGGCCCGGATGGCACCGTCGCGGTTGTCGCGCCACTGCAGGGCATGATCATCGACTTCTCCGTTTCGGTCGGGGACACGGTACTTGCGGGTCAACCGGTCGCGGTGCTGGAGGCGTTGAAGATGGAGCACGTGGTGCGTGCCGAAGTCGGTGGGGTTGTCTGCGAGATCGCGCTTGAGATGGGCGACACGATTTTCGAGGACACGCCGATCATGTTTCTGGAGCCTTCCGACGTCGAGGGTGAATACGACTCCGGCGAGACGATCGATCTTGACAGCATCCGCGGGGATATCGCGGAGATTCTGCACTATCACTATCTGGCCACCGACGAGGCGCGCAAAGAGGCGACGGCAAAGCGCCATGACGCCGGAAAGCGCACGGCACGGGAGAACATTCACGATCTGGTCGATCCGGGTTCCTTCTATGAATACAGCCCCATTACGACGGCAACGCGATATCGGGACGACACTCCGGAGCAGCTTGAGGAGCGGGTGATCAAGACTGCCGCCGATGCCATGGTGATGGGTGTTGGTCGTGTGAACGGGGATCTGGTGGGCAAGGACAACGCCCGTTGCGTCGCTATGTCGTACGACTACACAGTGCTCGCGGGGACGCAGGGCGGCAAGAACCACCAGAAACAGGACCGCATGTTTGGTGTGGCTGAGAAGTACCGGCTGCCGGTCGTGCTCTATACCGAAGGCGGTGGCGGTCGCACCCACGGCGGTCCGCGCAGTCGGGGCGGCCCCCAGGCGGGGTCCATCGGCGGCCTTAGCACGCGAACCTGGCGGCAGCTTGGCAAGTTGTCCGGGCTTGTGCCCCTGATTGGGGTCAACTCGGGCTACTGCTTTGCGGGCAATGTGGTACTGCTTGGTGCGTGTGACGTAATCATTGCGACGCGGGATTCGAGTCTTGGCATTGGTGGGCCGGCGGTCATTGAAGGTGGCGGCCTCGGCGCGTATGCACCGAGCGAGGTCGGCCCCGTCAGTATTCAACAGCCGAATGGCGTTATCGACATATTGGTTGAGGATGAATTCGAAGCGACGGCAACGGCAAAGCATTACCTTTCCTTCTTCCAGGGCCGCTTCAGTGACTGGGCCGTGCACGATCAGCGGATACTGCGTCATATCGTGCCGGAAAATCGTCGGGCGGTTTACGACATCCGCAAGGTGATCGAGACACTGGGCGACGTGGATTCAATGCTGGAGTTGCGACCGAAATTCGGCCTTTCAATGGTGACGGCGTTCACGCGCATCGAAGGGCGACCGATCGGGGTTATCGCCAACAATTCCAATTCGCCGACCGGTGGCGCGATTGACTCCGACGGTGCCGACAAGGCCGCACGATTCATGCAGTTGTGTGATGCGTTTGACATTCCCATCCTCTCGCTGGTCGACACCCCGGGCAACATGGTGGGCCCTGAAGCCGAGAAGACCGCGCTCATTCGTCATTGCGGGCGGATGTACGTGGCGGGTGCCAATATCACAGTGCCGTACTTTGTTGTCGTGCTGCGCAAGTCCTATGGACTCGGTGCGCTCGCGATGGCGTCCGGCAGTTTTGACGAGACCTTCTTTGCGATCTCCTGGCCGACGGGCGAGTTTGCGGGCATGGGACTTGAGGGGTCAGTCAAGCTCGGTCGTCGCGCTGAACTCCTGGCGATCACCGATCTTGCGAAGCGCAAGGCGCGCTACGATCAACTGGTCGCCGATGCGTACGCTTGGTCACGTGCGTTGAACGCGGCGACGGTCTCTGAAGTTGACGACGTCATTGATCCGGCAGAGACGCGGGGCTGGCTCGTCATGGGGCTCGATTCCATGCCGCCCGTGATGCCACGGGCGGGGAAGAAACACGATTGGGTCGATACCTGGTAGCAGAGTAGGTAGCGGACGCACGGGACTCGCCAACGGTGATCAAGCGGGACGCGATTGACCTTTCCGTTTTTCTGGTTCGCCACCCGGCGTAGCGGCTTTGTCCGAAGACAAAACGGAACGACTCAAATTAGCGTTTTAGATCCGGTAAAGTCAGCGCTCTGAATCAATATTGAACCTAGGCCGAAAGGCCCCAATCAGCCTATCTTCCTCGAAGAACCTCTCGGCAATCGGATTGTCTGGAAACTCTGTTCTATACGAGAAACCTACAGACGAGACTATTAGGTTGAGCGGGTCGTTCTCGTGTGGGAAGACATGCTCGATCCCGAATCGTAGCTGGCAAGATGTGGTGGCGGGTTTGGCTTTGGTGTTGTCGGGATTCCAACCGTGAAGGCGACCGGTCGTACCTCGCTTAATATGTTGCGAGAATCTGTTTTTCATATTCGTAGACTTGCCGACGTATAGGCAGGGGTAAACTAAATCATCCGGCCACCAGTCTTGATACTCAACGTCAACTGGGGACCCGCCTGGACCTTTTAATACGATGTATGTGTTCGCTTGCATGAGCAGGTCTTTACTTGAAACCCACCAAAATGCGTATACACCGGGTCGCTCAGGCAAGTCGATTCGCCCAGAACCGAATATCTCGAAGATCTCATTGACCGGCCGTACACTGTCTTGGGTATGCATTGGTGTCTGTCGAGAAGGATATTCGGACATTGTCCAGATAGTACGATCAGATGCTTGAGTGATCGTTTTGAGTGATCAGATTACTGAGTCTGGTAGCCACTAAGACCAGGGTTGCCAAGTCTGAGAGGTGAGAACAGAAGCTTGAAACCTAATGGCTCGGCCCCTGTCAGACTCGGAGGCTATTGGTCCAGATCGAAATGGATAATTCGAATCAAACAGTCCTGAAAGGATCAAGTACTGAAAACCTAAGGTTCAGCGTGGGTATTCGGTCCAGATCGAACCGAATTGAACAGGAAAGTGGCACAGGAGCAGGGACCCGAATCGGGCCCCTCCCACATCGTCATCGATCGATTCGTGCCCCCGCCAAAGCCTGCGCGACATTTGCGGGAGTCGGTCTTCCCCCGGCTGCTAGTCGTCGGTGACGCCGTAGCCGTCCTTGCCCGGACCCTTGCTGTCGATGGGCGTCTCGCCCGCAAGTGCACGTTCCTTGGGTGCGCTTTCGCGTGCACCGCGGAAGTCGCGGAACGGTCCGTCGCGCCATTCAAGTGCAGCTTTCAGTCCCTCTTCGCGGACGCGCTTGCCAAACTCGGGCGCTGCGGGGCGGTGCTTCGACATCGCTTCGACATCGGTGCCGACCATGAGTCCCGTTCGTATACCCATGATCTCGTACTGACGTTTGACCGCGCGCTTGTTGTAGTTGAGTTGGTCATTGTCGATGTGGCCCAGGCGTCGCGCGAAGTTCATGGTGAACTCATCGAGTTCGTCTGCCTCGACGGCGTAGTTCGCCCAGCCATACGTTGCCATTTCCTCGCCTGAGAACCAGTCGCCGGTATAGGCGAACTCGTGTGCTTTCGCGGTTGGCAGGAACCAGGGCGCCCACATCATGTCCATGGTGCCCATCGCACGTACGGGCGGGTAGCCTACGCGGGCGTCCTTGGCTACGATACGCATGTCGCACATGCTGGAAAGTTCGGTGCCGCCTGCAAGGCAGTAACCCTGTATCTGGCAGACAACGGGCTTGGCGAGTTCCCAGATCATCCAGTGACCCATCAGCGCGTGGCGCGACCAGTCATAGTGCTGGGGATGGGTGCTGCCCGTGTCAGGCATGCCGGAACGTGGGCTTACGTACTCGCTTTCTTCGGGCTGCGGCGCGAGGTCATAGCCGGCCGAGAAGGCGCGCCCGTTCGCCTTGAGGATGATCGGTCCGATCGCCTTGTCGTGCTCTGCTTCCTTCATCGCGTCGTAGACTTCGCCGCGCAATGCGTGGGACAGCGGGTTCAGCTTCTCGGGGCGGTTCAGGGTGATGATCGCAACCCGGTCGTCTGTTTCGTAGGTGATGTTGTTGTAGGTCACGGGTGCACTCCTTAGCCGTGTGGATATGACAGGTCTGACGACTCAGTTCTGTTGTTCATCTTCTAAATGAACGGGGAGCCTATACTGTTCGAGTAGCTGAGGAATGTCTAGCTGGCACGGGCGCAGGTGGTTTGTGAGCTGTGGGCGTGGTTTCCCGCGCTAGAAGTTCATCCGCAGGAAGTCTGCAAAGGAAATGCCGTAGCGCTCGTTGTAGATATAGTAAGACGCAACGATGACGACCGCGCACATGGCGAGACAGTAGCTGACGATGATGTAGGTGACGATCATCGTTTCGTTCAGCAGAAGCAGGCGCAGCAGTTTCATAGCTGGCATTCTAGCAATGAACCTCGGCGCGCCGCCTCCGCTGGGTGTGGTCAGGAGGCGTGCTTATCCTGCGCCTTGATTCAGGCCGGCTCGAGTGCACGTTCAACGCCCTCATGGATGAGTGCCTTCGCCTCATTCTGATCACCCCACCGGTCCAGCTTCACCCACTTGCCTGGCTCGAGATCTTTGTAGTGCTCAAAGAAGTGCTGGATTTGTTCGACGGCGAGGCCGGGCAGATCTGCGTAGTTCAGGACATTCTCGTACCGGTGCGTGAGTCGGCTAACCGGTACCGCCACCACTTTTTCGTTCTGTCCGGCTTCATCTTTCATGATGAGCACGCCGACCGGTCGGCAATTGACCACGGCGCCGGGGATCAGCGGCCGGGTGCTTGCGCCGAGTACGTCGTTCGGGTCGCCATCGTCAGACAACGTGTGTGGCACGAAGCCATAATTGCCCGGATAGCGCATGGGCGTGTACAGATAAGGGTCCACAAAGAGCGCATTGGATGCCTTGTCCAGTTCGTATTTGATTGGCTCGCCACCAACCGGGACCTCGATGATGACATTGATGTCGTCGGGCGGATTGGTTCCGGCGGTTATCCGATCGATATTCATGGATCGGTGCTCAGGGTGTGATGTGCACTACATCAGCTTGAGAGGTTAGCTTGAGAGAGTGCTGGAGAGGTTTTGGTGCAGGGTTCGGGAGCGCAGGTCGCGCGCCGTCTTCTCCGGGCGCCGCGGATCCGCGCACTAACAGTTTGCTGAAAAAGTGCTCTCCTGCACTTTTTCAGAGTCGTGGGCCTCAACCCGTTCGCGACAAATCAACGACTTACGTCGTCGATTGCGGCCGATACTATTCACGGCTCGGGAAGCGAACGTGAAATTCACGGCTCGGGAAGCGAACGTGAAATCCATGTATCGGTCCATCAGGCTGCTTTTTCAGCAGCCTGATAAAGAAGAGTAGCCACGCATTCTGGTAGTGGCGTCAGGTGATGCGCGCGAATCGCAGGCGGCTTGCGTTCGCAACTACGGTCAGGGACGACGCGGTCATCGCGATGCCTGCAAACACCGGACTGATCAGCACGCCGAGTAGTGGATAGATGGCGCCAGCAGCGACTGGAATCAGTATGATGTTGTACGCGAAGGCAGCGAAGAGGTTCTGGTAGATGTTCGCGAGGGTCTTTCGCGAAAGCGCAATGGCGTCGGCCGCGCCGCCAATACGGCGGCCGAGGAGCGCGATGTCCGCGCTCTCAAGCGCAACGTCCGTGCCGTCCCCCACCGCAAAGCCGACGTCTGCGGCTGCGAGTGCGAGCGCATCATTGATGCCGTCGCCGACCATCCCCACGCGTTCCCCGGCCGCCTGCAATGCGTGAATCTGCGCCAGTTTGTCATCGGGCATCGCGTTGGCGACGACGTGTTCGATGCCCACGTCTCCTGCGATCGCATGCGCGGCGCTCTCGTTGTCCCCGGTCAGCATCATGACCTTTAGTCCCGCAGCTTTGAGGCGCATGACATCGGTGCGGGCATTGGGTACGGGTTGATCTGCGAGCAGAAAGTGGCCTCTGATCGATGCCCCCACGCCGACGTAGACGGCGGTCGCGGGACCGGTTTCAGCGCCCGAGCCCTGCATGCCGAGGTGGCGGGTCAAAAAGTCGTGGTTGCCAGCGGCAACCAGTTCGCCGTCCAACAAGGCCTGCACGCCCTGGCCCGGACGGGCGATGAAGTCGTCAACGGCAACCGGTTCGATGTTCTTTGCGAGGCAGTACGCGGTGATGGCGCGCCCGAGGGGGTGTTCGGACCTGGATTCGAGCGCGAGCGCCAGGCCCAGAATGGCGTCGTTGTCGTGGGCCAGAACGTTCGGCTCGCCGGTCGTGATCGTGCCCGTCTTGTCCAGCACAAGGGTGGTTAGCCCCGCCGCCGCCTGCAACGATTCGCTGGTGCGGATAAGGATGCCGCTCTCTGCGGCACGGCTGACGCCGGTCATGATCGACATGGGAATCGCGAGCCCCAGTGCACAGGGACAAGCGATGATGAGCACGCTCATAAAGACGACGATCGCGTACGAAAGCGCAGGCGCGGGCCCAAACGCGAACCAGCCGACGCCCGCCAACACCGCGATGGCGATGACCGCAGGGACGAATACCGCGGCGATGCGGTCGGTCATGCGCGCAATCTGGGGCTTGGAGTTCTGGGCCGAACGGATCTGGTCGATCATGCGTCCGAGCACCGAGCCTGCACCGACTTCAGTTGCTTGAATCGTCAGGCTGCCGTCGAGGTTGAACGTGCCGCCGGTGACGGCGTCGCCTGGGGCACGACTCACTGGTAGCGGCTCGCCGGTCAGCATCGCTTCGTTAATGCTCGCGTTGCCGAGCGTGATCACGGCATCAACGGGGATTGTTTCGCCCGGGTAGACGCGCAGCCGGTCGCTGCGACTAACCTGAGTGACCGGAATCTCGGTTTCGACGCCCTCGACGTTCCCCTCGCTGTCGCTGACGAGAAGGTGCGTTGTCTCCGGCGCGAGATTGAGCAGACGGGCGATGGCAAGTGATGACTTTCCCCGAGCGCGCTCTTCCAGCGCTTTACCCAGGCTGATGAAGCCAATGATGAAGAGCACTGCTTCGAAGAACACGTGGTGAGACATCGCGGGCACCAACTGGGGTGCCAGGACAACGAGCATGGAGAAGCTCCAGGCCGTCGATGTGCCGAGCGCAATCAGCGTGTCCATGGTGGTTGCGCCGTGTCGGCCGGCGTTGAAGGCACCCCGAAAAAATCGGCGTCCGGCGGTCGCCATTACCCCGGCGGTGAGGACGCCAGCGACCGTCCAGAACCACTGATCTGTGATGGGCGGCAGAACGCCGGTGGCCATACTGGCCATCAGCGCGGCGCCGCTGACCAGCGCCGTTGATGCGTGTAGCAGTGACCGCCGGAGATTGCGTGCCAGGTTCTGCTCGCGGGACGCGGGCGTGTCGTCTGTGATGTACGTTGCGCCGTAGCCGGCGGCAATGATCGCGCGCGTGAGCGCGGCAGGGTCCACAGGGCCTTCGACACTGGCGGACTCGTCGGCGAAGTTGACGTTTGCGGCTGTGACGAGCGGCACCTCCGCCAGCGCCCGTTTGACCGCGCCGACACAGCTTGCGCACGCCATGCCGTTGATGCGCAGGAAGTGTTGCGTGCTCGCCGATATCCCGGCCTCGCTGGCGGACTCCGGGTCCGGGGCCTCGGGCGCATCCTGTGTCTGAGCAGGCCCGTCGCCGAATCCCTGAATGGCGTAACCGGCGTTGCCAATCGCACCGGATAGTGCGCTGACGGCGACGACACCGGTTACCACGCCATCAGCTGACTCGAAGGCGATGTCTGCCGACGAGACGCCGGGGGTGTCGACAAGCGCGGCCTCGACTCTCCGGCCGCAGGCGTCGCAGGACATGCCCGTGATGGGAATAGCCATGCGGCCGTCTAGTGTGACCTCGGTCGTGCGATAGCCTGCTGATTCGATGGCGCTGTTGATGCGGTCGATGTCGTGCCAGTCCGATACGGGCAGTTGTGCGGTACCGGCGTCGAGATCCAGGGTCGCGGCGACTGACGTTGCTGCATCGATGGCGGTCGCCACCCGCGCGGTACACCCATCGCAGTGCATCCCGTCAATCTGAACGAGTGCGATCGCGCTTGTTGTCCGGGTGTTGTCCATGGGCGCATCGTCGTGGGTGAAGTGGCTTGTAACCGGTGAAGTAACTAGGCGTGGGTGAACTACCTTAGCTACTACACAAGAGTCGCGGGTGAAGTAACTACAGAGTAAAGGCCTGTCGGCTCCTGGGCCAGATGAATGCGAGTTTTTTGAGGACTGTCATGTTGCCAAAAAAAGTGCTCTGCCGCACTTTTGATACCCGCTTGATACCCGCGTTCAGAGCAGAGTACGAATCTGGATCGCGTCGATGCCTGATCCAGCCAGGACGTCTGAGATAACGACGACTTTTTCGCCACTCACGAACCCGGCCCGGTCTTTGAGGACATCGAATGCAATCTGCAGGGTCTTCTCGGGATCGTTTGAAAATGCGGTACGGAACGCAGAGTCGTTGCTGAACGCGAAAATGCGGGTGTGCCTGGGATGGCAATTGCTCACGTAGTCGGTCATCAGACCGCGGCGCGTGATGACGACGATGCCGCGTGCGCGCAGTGTCTCGGCAAGCTGCGTCTTTAATCTACTTCGACCGGGCTGACGCGATTACCGTCCGGTCTCTGATGCCGAACGTGCGCTGGCCGGTGGGGATCGTACCGGGCTCGATGTAGAAAGTGGCGCCCGCATCGCGGGCCGCTTCCAGCAGCGGGGCGAAGTCCGTCGTCGTGAGGTTGAACGCGCTCTCTCCGGGGGCGTTGCCCATATCCCGGTCGAGACCGAGATGGAGTTGGGCGCCTTCCCGCGCCAGCACGGCGTAGTTCAGCGAGCCGTCGTTCGGAGCGCCCGCGTTGCGATACATCACCGTGAATCCGAGCAACTGTGTGTACCAGTCGAGCGCGACGTAGACCGAACGGACAGTCAGGACAGGAGCAACACGATCCATGAGGGCCCCCGAGTGGTTTGGCTGGCCTCGAGCGGTTTGGCTGGGAGGTCTATCGGATGATCTTACGCCGCTTGCACCGTTTGCTGTCCGGCTTGCGCGAGTGGCCGAAAACGAGACCACGTTGGCTTACAAAGCTGACACCGACCTGCTTTTAGTCGCTCACTCCTTCACTCCTTGAAGTGGCTTCTAAGGAGACCGCGCCCAGCGGGTGGCACACGATAAATCACAGCTTCCTGACATCGACGATAACGCGTTGGCATAAAGTGGCGAACGGCTTGCGTGTCGATGTCGTTGGCGAATGTTAGCTGTACCGCACCTTGTCGTTGCCGTTCTCCGCCGCTTGCTTGCAGCCTTCGCAGTCTTAATGTGGTGTTTGCGATCCTCGTGAAATGTTTGCGTTGTTAATGAAATGACGGCGGGTTGCGTTGATCGGTCGGTGACCCGAGCAGTTGCGAGGTCCATTCGTCCCGCAGAATCTCAACTGCACCCTCGGCTGAACTTTCGCTACAAATATCAATAGACTACCGGCCACGTGCGGGTGTCGTACCGATTCTCCCCGATTGCCGTCCACTCAGGTGGCACGGAAAGTGAAAGCACGTGTAGGAGTGGATGACGATCAAGCGTGCATCACCGACGGGTGGAGGCTTGGATTGGCGGGACCGCGCGCGGCCAATGCTGCGCATGCACGCTGGACAATGGGAGTGCCGACCTTAAGATGTTGACATATTATGTCCGCGAGCACGTCCGTGAGCATGTCGATGAACAACTCGCCCGCCGGGCAGGTTTGAGTGAATTGGATAAGGGGATTTCATGGGCGAAACCGCAATATCAATGAATCCGTCGAGTGTCCAGGCCCTCGAGGTCAAGGGTCTGAACCACCGGTATAAGGACGGTCACCAGGCGCTGACCGACGTCAATCTCAGTTGCGGTGCCGGCGTGTTTGGTCTTCTGGGGCCCAACGGTGCCGGCAAGAGCACGCTGATGCGCATCCTCTGCGCGCTCGTTACACCGAGCGAAGGCAGCGTTCGTGTCGGCGGGTACGACGTTGTGACCGACGCGCCCAGCGTCCGCCGCCTTCTCGGTTACCTGCCCCAGGATTTCGGTGCGTGGCGATTGCATCGCGTGGAGGAAGTGCTCGATACCCTTGCTCAACTCTCCGGCATGTTAAAGAAAGCCCCGCGACGCGAGCGTGTTGCCGAGGTGCTTGAACAAGTCGGTCTCGCCGATGTTGCGGATCGCAAAGTGCGCAAACTCTCAGGCGGGATGTTGCGCCGTCTGGGTGTGGCCCAGGCCCTGGTGCACCGGCCGCAGATACTGATCGTCGATGAGCCGACGGTTGGGCTTGACCCGGAAGAGCGCATTCGATTTCGCAATCTCATGGCTAGCCTCGGTCGTGACCGCACGATTCTTTTATCCACCCACATCGTTGCTGACCTTGGCGCCGCCTGTCGTGAAGTCGCGCTGCTTGATTCGGGCCAGATCATTTTCCAGGGACCGCCCGCAACGCTCGTCGCAGAAGCCGCCGGGCAGGTGTTCGAGGTCACCGCGGTTGAATCGGAGATCGACGGTTTCGAGGCGGAATTCGACATCGTCTCGTCCACGGTGGCGGACGGGAAAATGGTGCTGCGCGGTGTCGCCCGACAGGGTCATGTGCCCGCGGGTGCAACGACGATTGCGGAACCAACGCTCGAAGAGAGTTACATGGCCTTTATGGCTGCGCGCGGGCGTGCTGAGGCGGTCAGAGAGAGCCAGCGAGAAGACACCGGCAAGAAGCGGCGCAAGCGGCGTCCCGCACGCAAGGGCCGTAAACGCGGCAAGGGCGATGGGCCCGATGATGAAGAGTCGGGTGGGGAGTCTTAGATGGCGGCGGCAGGCGAAACGCGAGCCCGTTCTTTCAACGCGCGCATGATGTGGGCGATTGCCGGGGCCGAAATGCGCTCGACGCGCCGGCTCGCACGCTACTGGGTGTTCTCGGTTCTCGCGGTCATCATCGCGCTGCTGATATACGCCTACACGTCCGTTTTGCACGGAATGTTCTCGGCGTACTCTGGCACCGTGGGTTCCATGTCGCCTCGTCTGCTGGTCGCCGCGTCCGGTATGTACATGCTGGTTATATTTCTGGTCGGTCTGATCTTCCTTGCCTTTGATGTCCGCGCGCGAGATGAGCGCGAGCGTATGGCAGAGGTGCTGGACGTGCGGCCGCCCAGTAATAGTGAATACATTTTCGGGCGCAGTCTGGCGCTCGTGATCATGAGCTGGATACCGGTGCTGGTTGCTCTCGCGATCATGCAGGGATTCGGTGGGCTCTCCAGGCTCAACGGTTGGCCGGTGGGCGACCTGTTGCAGCCGCATTCGATCGTCGGCTTTCTGATTTACAGCGTGACCGCGCTCGTTGTCTGGTGTTCTGTCGTTATCTTCATCTCGGTCGCAGTGCGCCATCGGTTGGGGGTCATTGTCGCCTCGTTGGGTGCGCTTGGACTCCAGTTCTGGGTGACCTTTCAGCTACCGGTTTATCTGCAGCCCGTCTTTTCGATCTTGCCGACCTTCGACATGGCGTCAGACATGGTGCCGCTCGTCTTGCCCCCGGGTACCGCTTTGCACATGGGTGCGCTCTGGTCCCTGGCCGCTGCGCTGCTGATGCTCGCGGCCGCGTTGTTTCCTCGCAGTGATGGCGGTTCAAAGCAGCGACGGCTCGCGATCGGCGGCGGTCTGCTCACGTTGTCTGTCGCCTGTTTCGGTCTGCATACGTTCGAAGTGCGCGGACCCATTGACGAGCGGCGTGCCTGGCTTGCCGTGCACGAGCAGCACCAGAACGACCCGCGGATGGACATAGAAAGCATAACCGGTCGCGTCGTCCTCGATCCGGGGCGCTCGGTCGCAATCGACATCGAACTGCGGGGTCACAGCGGCAGCGAGGCGGGGGACAGTTTGACCTTTGCCTTCAACCCGGGATTCACGATCACGCGTCTTGCCGTCAATGGCGCCGCCGCCGGTTATCAGCATGCGGATGGCATCCTGCGGGTGACAGCGCCTGCGGGCGGCAAGCGCGCTGTTTCGGTTGCGATCACGGCAGCAGGGCAGCCCGATCTGACTTTTGGCTACCTCGACACCGCGTTCGACTTTTATCTCGGTGACCTGATGAGTTCGCAGCTCTTTCTTCTCGGTTACGAGATCAGCAATTTCTCATCCGAAATGGTTGCCCTGATGCCCGGCAGTCGCTGGCTGCCCATTGCAGGCTCCGACGTGCCCTCCGACGATCCACGCGGGCGGGCGACCGATTACTTCAAACTTGACCTTGAGGTCGAGGTGCCGGATGGCTGGTTGGTCGCAGGGCCTGGTCGTCGTGATCCGGTCCCCGGAAAGTCCGACAGCTTTCGCTTCAACCCGAAAGGTTGGGTGTATGACATTGCACTGATTGCATCCGAGTTCGCGCGGCGAAGCGTCGAGATTGATGGGCTGGAACTTGAAGTGCTGGTACATCCCGACCACGTCCGCAATCTTGAGTTCTTCAGTGATGCCGAAGGCGCCATCAAAGACCGTGTACAGGAGATGATGACAGAGGCGCGAACCTTCAATCTCGCCTATCCATACGAGTCGCTGACGCTGGTTGAGGTGCCCAACCGGCTGCGCGGCTATGGCGGCGACTGGCGCATGGACACGGTGCAGACAATGCCGGGCATGCTGCTGCTCCGGGAAACCGGTTTCCCCACCGCCCGGTTCGATCGCGGCTTTGATGACCCTGCGAAGTTTGAAGACAAGGAAGGCGGCATGGCCGGAGCGAAAGTTGAGGTCATTGAGCGCTTCTTCGAGAACGACTTCAGCGGTGGCAACCTCTTCACCGGCGTCTCACGGCATTTCCTTCGCAGCCAGACGAGTGCCGAGGGCGATGGCGCGATTGCGCTCAACTGGGTGCTGGACGAGATGGCAAGCCAACTCTTGACGGACAAGCGGGGCTATTTCTCTGCGCATGAGTTTGCGTCCCAGGCGAACATCCTGATCGGGAAAACCATGGTGGACATGGGCACCGGTCGTGCCGGGTCAGTGGCAGAAGCGCTGGTCAGAAACGTGACCAACCGGCCGACCGTCTGGGATCGTGCATTGGGTGACGCGCTGGCGGATCTCGACCCGCATGATCATCCGGGACAGTCAATCAACGTGATGGCGCTGAAGGGAAGCGCCGTCGCCCGCTCCATCATCGACGGTATTGGTCGGGGAAAGACCGGCCACCTTTTGGCGTCGCTTCGATCGCGATATGCAGGCGAGACGTTCACGACGACGGAGTTCAATAACCTCGCCGTCGAGTTGGGGATCGATCTGCCCGCGTTGCTGGGTGACTGGCTGCGGGATGCGGCCTTGCCGGGGTTTCTGGTGTCAGAGCTTGAGGCCTATCGTCTGGCGGATGACAAGCTCGGCAATCCGCGCTATCAGATGAAGGTTAGTGTGCGCAATGACGAGGCGACGCCGGGCTTGTTCACGCTTCGCTACGCGCACGGGGCCCGCAACAAGACCATCCATGACTCGACCGACCCGATCCGTGTGCCCGGCAACTCCAGTGTGGATGTTGGTGTGATTACGAGCTCGCCTGTGCGCGAGGTGTGGATGCGGCCGTACCTGTCGCTCAATCGCCATCAGGTGCGAGTGCCGCTCCCGCGAGGTGCGCTTGACAGGGGACGCGCGACGTCTGATGTCGCCCGTCTGGTTGAAATCCAGTCTGACGCGGAGCCCTTTTCGGGCGTCTTTCCCAGTGACTGGGAGCCGCCCCGGACCAGCGCAATTGTCGTTGACGATCTGGATGGGGGATTTGTGGTGCATTCGGACCGGTTGATGGATGGCTCCATGGGCGGCGCCGCAGACCTGCAGGGATTGAAGCTGGATCTGGATCAGGGCTTGCCGGCGTTCCATCCGATGTTCGGCCCGCCGCAGGTCTGGAGTCGCTTGGAGGTGGCCCGCAGCTTTGGAAAATACCGTCACACCCAGGCGATTATAGGCAAGGGTGACGGTTCACAATCGGTGAGTTTTAGCGCGGACCTACCGCACAGCGGTCAATGGGCTTTGTCTTTGTACCTGGACCTGTCGAAAGGAACCAAAGGGGCCGCCGGTGCACTCGATCTCGGTGCGATCTTTGGTGCGGACAGGGGTCGCCAGCTTGGCACCTATGATATTGCTGTCATCTCAGCACAGGGTGATCGAGAGACCGTAGACTTTGATGCGAGCGCGGCTGAGCCTGGTTGGAACACGCTTGCGGAACTGGATCTTGGCGCGGGCGAGGCTCGGGTCGAGATCACCAATGAGACGACGGGTCTGGTTGTTATTGCCGATGCAATCCGTTGGCAATCTTCGCGCGATCAAAGGTAACTTTGTATGACTCTTACGATCGATCGGGCGCGCCCGCTGACAGCACTCGCCTTTATATTCGTCGCGGGGTTGCTAGTGGCGGGCTGTGACGCACCGACGCCGCCGCCCACGGTTGAGTTTCGTATCCCGGTTGAGGTGGTGGAGATTGAGACCGGCAGCGTAGAAGACATCATCGTAACAACCGGGACGTTGCGGACTCGTGAAAGTGTCATTCTCAACGTTGAGACCCCGGGATACCTCGCCGTCGGGCGGGATGCGGCCGGCAATCGGTTGAGCGAGGGCAGCGTTGTCGCAGTGGGCCAGTTGATCGCCGAGAGCATCGGTGAGGACGCCCGGCTAGCCGCCCGCATCAACGCGACACGCGAACATTTGCAGGCGATGAAGCAGGAACTCGACCGCCGCACCCAGTTGCTCGCGCGCAAGCTGATCGCGGAAGAGGAGTTGTCGCGCGCGAGGGCCAACTACGAAACGGCGTTGCACGACTACGACACCAGCAAGCGCACGACCGAGAAGGCGAAGATTCATACGCCGATAACCGGCGTCATCCTGCAACTCGCGCGGGACGAGGACGGCATGCCGGTCGCGGATGGTCAAAAGGTCAATCCGGGTTTCGAGGTTGCGCGCATCGCGCCGATCGATCGGCTGATTGCAGATGTCGATCTCGTTGGACCGGAGTTGGCACGTGTCAGTGTCGGGCAGAACACGCGGATCAGGCACTACGCCTTTGAGAAAGTGCCGATGCCGGGCCGGATCCTGCGGCTCGCGCCGTCGATGGACCCGCGCACCCACAGTTTCCGCGCGGAGGTCGATGTCGACAATGCCCGTCGGCTGCTGAAGCCGGGGATGTTTGTCGAGGTCTCTATCGTCGCCGAACGTCGCACGGACGTGCCGGTCGTGCCGCGTGAGGCGGTCACCCAGCGGGCCGGACGCAATGTCGTCTTTGTCGTTGAGGGTCAACGCGTTGCGCGGCGGGATGTGTCGCTTGGACTGGTTGATGATGATCGTATCGAGGTGATTGATGGTTTGACGCCGGGCGACCGGGTCGTGATCAGGGGTCTTGAGACGCTCACGGATGGAACCAAGGTGCGAGTGATCAGCTCTTGAGCCAGGGTCCGACCACGGGCTTTGCCGAGTCGGTTGCAGCGGTTGCAACCCGGCGGCCGGTGGCGGTCACTGTGCTCGCGGTCGCTATTGCGCTCGTCGGTTACCTCGCGCTGTTGCAGCTTCCTGTTGACCTGCTGCCGGACCTGCAGAGCCCGACCGTCGCGGTTTCGGTGCGATCGGGCGATCGCCCGCCAACCGAGATGGAGCGGTTGTACGGCGAGCAGCTTGAACGACTGCTCTTTACGGTGCGGGGCATCCGCGAGGTTTCACAGGTTGCAAGAACCGGCAAGCTGGTCGCGACCGTTGTTTTTGACTGGGACTCGGATCTTGAGATCGGGCTGATCGACGTCCAGAAAGCGGTTGGACCGATGTCTGCGGACCCGGCAGTCGACGAGGTGTTGGTGCGCCGGTTCGACCCGAGGCAGGCCCCGGTTATTACCTTTGGACTTCTCGCGCCTGGCGGCGACCCGGACCTCGCCGAGTTGCGGCAGTTAGCGCGGCGGCAGATTGCGCCGGGGCTTGAACAACTGGCCGGTGTTGCGGAGGTGCGGGTCACGGGTGGGCGCGACAAGGAAGTACGGGTGCAGCTTGACCGTTATCGGCTCGAAGCCTTTGGCATCACGCTCGGTCAGGTGGAAGCGCGCTTGCAAGCGGAGAATGTCGACATCACCGCCGGGACGCTGGAGGAAGGCAACGAGATGTATCTCGTCCGGGCCATGTCGCGGTTTCGAGCGCCCGAGGACGTAGGGCGGGTTGTGATTCGCTATGTGCCGGGAGAGGTAGAGGGCAGTCGTCAGGCCGTACGTGTGCGTGATGTCGCCGAGGTTGCGATGGTTGACCAGGAGATCGATCATCTGGTCCGGGTCAACGGCGTTGAGGGCGTGGGCCTGAGTATTTACAAGGAAGCGGGCGCGAATACGGTCGAGGTATCGGAGGTCGTACGAGCTGCGATCAGCGGACTTGCCGAAGACTTGCCGAACGTTGAACTGGTGCAGGTGAGTGACGATGCCGCGCTCGTTATCGATGCGCTCGCGGACCTGCAGTTTGCGGCCGTCATTGGTGTGTTAATGGCGGTCGTGGTCCTTGCGATCTTTCTGCGATCGGCAGGCGCGACCCTGGTTGTGTCGGCGGCCGTTCCGGTCTCGATTCTGGCTGCCCTCTTCCTCATGCGATTTGGTGACCAGACGCTTAATATTGTGACGATGGCAGGTTTGGCGCTCGGTGCCGGCATGCTGGTCGACAACGCGATCGTCGTCGTCGAGAGCATCTATCGTTGCCTCGCGGATGGCGAACCGGCGGACACCGCAGTCGCGCGTGGCACGGGCCAGGTCGCCGGCGCGATCACCGCGTCAACGCTGACCACCTGTGTCGTCTTTTTGCCTGTTCTGTTTGTTGAGGGCCTGGCTGCCCGATTGATTGAGGGCATCGCGTTTACAGTTATCGCGTCCTTGCTCGCTTCGCTGGCGGTGGCGGTCCTGCTGATTCCGGCCCTCGCGCGCTGGTTCATGCCGCGGCACGCGGGCGGCAAGGATGCGCAAGCGATGCAGGGCAAAGCGGATACGTTGCCGCGCTACAGGGTTTCGCTCGAAGGCCTCGTGACGCGTCTGCTCGGGCGCCCGCTTTTGACCGTATCGGTTGCGGCGCTGACCGCGACCGGCGCGATTTATATGCTGGCCGGACTTGGCACTGAACTGCTGCCGTCGGCCGATCCCCGTCAGTTCTCGATCCGCGTCGTTGGCCCGTCGGGTCAGCGGGTAGAGTCGACCGCGCGGATGGTTGAGGGGCTTGAATCGATGCTTGATCAGGCAGCGCCGGGCAGTCTGGCGGCGGTGTTGTCAGAGATCGGGCGTCTGCCGGAAGACAGCCGCATGGTGCGCACCGAACTGACCGAAGAGAACACGGCCCGCCTCATCGTACGGGTGACCGAACAGGGCCCTTCGGGCCGTCAACTTGCGGATCACCTGGCGCCCCAGCTTGCTCATCTTGAGACGACGAATATTGATTGGGAGGTCGGCTCTTCTGCGCTCGCGAGTGCGCTTGGCGCTTCTGGGCCGCCGGTGGTCGTTGAGATATCGGGTCAGGCGTTGCCAGACCTGCGTCGGGGCACAGAGATACTCAAAGAACGGCTGCTCAAACTCGAACAGTTATGGAACGTAAAGACCTCGTTTGAGGGCGGGCCGCCGGAGTTGCGCATTGAGATTGACCAGGCGATGGCCGACGGTCTGGGCGTCGATCAGGAGATCATCGCGCGTGTGCTGGAAGTCAGTCTGGATGGACGGGATGTCACGATGTTGTCGTTGGGCGACGAGGAGCGGCCGGTCAATGTTCGGCTCGATACCCCCGCTCGCGAGGATCTTGCCAACATCGTCTTCCAGACCGCTGACGGCCGCCGGGTCGCCGTCGGCGAGATCGCTAAATTTGTGGAAACAGAAGGCGCCCGCGAAATCTTTCGGCGCGACCAGCGGCGGACTGCGCTTGTCACAGCACACCTTGCAGAAGACGTTGACTACCCGGCGGCGGTCGCGGCGGTTGAGGAAGCGTTGCTTGAGCCGTTGGTGCCAGGCCTGCGGGCGCAGATGCGCGGCGAGGAAGCGGAACGCATCAAGACGTTTGGCGAGTTGAAGCTGGCCGGCGCCCTCGCGCTGGTGCTGGTGCTGATGGTGTTGTCCGGATCGTTCGAGTCGTTGATTCATCCGCTCACGGTACTCGCCGCGATTCCGATCAGCCTGACCGGCGTTGCGCTGGTGTTGATTCCGCTGGGGGAACCGATCGGTGTCATGGCCATGATGGGTTTGATCGTGCTCGCCGGGGTGGCGGTCAACGATGCGGTCCTGCTGCTATCGACAGCCCGGCAACGCATCGCTGCGGGTGAGGATCGGGTGAAAGCCCTCGCCGGTGCTGCAGGGGTCCGCCTGCGGCCAATTATCATGACGACCCTGACGACAGTGCTCGTACTGTTGCCGCTGGTCTTTGGCAACGGCGAAGGCGCCTCGTTGCGTGCACCGATGGCGATGACGATCATCGGCGGCATCCTGGCATCCACGGTCGGTTCACTCATCGTGCTGCCGAGCGTGTATCTCTTGCTTGATCAAATCCGCTTCACCGTGCGCGGCCCCCGGCCCACTGATTCCCGACTCGCCGCTGCGGATCTGCGATGAATCCGCTGATGCTGCCGATCCAGCGACCTGTTGCGATTGCGATGTTCTTTCTCGGCGTCGTGCTGCTGGGTGTGATTGCGTGGTATCGGCTGCCGGTTGAGCTATTTCCCAACCTCGAAGGCGATCAGCTCCGGGTGCAGTTTCACCGTCCGGGTAGTGACCCGGAGGTGGTGGAACGCGAGATCCTGCTACCGATGCAGGCGCGGGTTTCGGCGTTGTCCGATATCAATGAGACATTTGCCGAGATTCGTGGCCCGGGCGGTTACTACATGATCAAGCTCGAACCGGGCGCCGAGCTGAAGGTCCGTGAGCTGGAGTTGCAGCGGATCATCAGCGATATCCAGAAAGAGCAGCCGCTCGGCACGCAGATGTTTCTGCAGCCGTCCGGGACAGGTTCCTTCTCCAGCTTTGCGATGATGGTGAATGTCACCGGTGACACCGAAGACAAAGACGCGCTGTTCGATGTGGTTGAGCAACTCGTCGCGCCCCGGTTCGCTTCGGTGCCGGGTGTTAGCCAGGCGACAGTGACGGGGGGCGCGGGCCGCCAGGTGATCGTCACGGTCGATCCGGCGCGGGCAACCGCGCTCGGCGTGACAACCGACGCGGTGTCGCAGGCGGTGCGCAAGAACGTCGGCCGATTGCGTTACGTCGGCAAGCTGGAGGATGAGTCAG
>Ga0115002_10002644_pt1 | contig 23208 bp, 26 predicted proteins | sample ArcticOcean_MG_C_8_FD_89576 | JGI IMG/M metagenome (GOLD analysis project Ga0115002, IMG submission 89576) | Marine microbial communities from western Arctic Ocean - ArcticOcean_MG_CB11_86 | ecosystem: Environmental > Aquatic > Marine > Oceanic | place: Arctic Ocean: Canada Basin | collected... | reverse complement strand
GGTCTACCGCTACAAGCTGATCGCGTTCGTCATCGCCGGCGCCATCTGCGGCGTTGCCGGCGTGCTGCTCGCCAACCGGACGGACTTCATCAGCCCCGACATGATGCATTGGACGCGGTCCGGCGACCTGATCATCATGGTCGTCCTGGGCGGCATGGGAACGCTGTTCGGGCCGCTCTACGGTGCCGCCGCCTTCCTGCTGGTCGAAGAATTCCTCTCCGGGGTCACAGAACACTGGCAGATCGTCTTCGGGCCGCTGTTGATTCTGGTCGTGCTCTTCGCCCGGGGCGGGATCGCCGGTGCGATACGGGCCCTGGAGAAGCGCCGTGACTGAGCCGCTGCTCCAACTCCAGGACCTTACCAAGCGGTTCGGCGGGCTGGTGGCGACCGACTCCGTCGACCTCGATGTCGCGGAAGGCGAGATCCACGCCATCATCGGCCCCAATGGCGCGGGAAAGACGACCCTGGTCGGCCAGATCAGCGGCGAAGTACGCCCGGACGCCGGCAGCATCTCGTTCGCCGGAAAGACGATCACGAAGAGCCCGGCGCACGCGCGCTCATTGATGGGTATCGCGCGGTCCTTCCAGATCACCAGCTTGTTCCTCGATTTCACGGTCCTGGCCAACGTCGCGCTCGCCGTTCAAGCGCATGCGGGGCATTCGTTCCGTCTGTGGCAGGACGCGACGACCGATGCGGCGCTGCGCGATCCTGCGCGGGGGTTCCTCGAACTAGTCGGCCTAGAGGGGCGCGCCGATGACATCGCGGCCACCTTGAGCCACGGCGAGCACCGGCAGCTCGAACTCGCCATGGCGCTGGCGACGAACCCGAAGCTGCTGCTGCTCGACGAGCCGACGGCCGGTATGGGCGGCGATGAGTCCGCCCGGATGGTCGAGCTACTGCAAAGGTTCAGGGGGAAATTCACGATCCTGCTGATCGAGCACGATATGGACGCGGTGTTCGCCCTCGCCGACCGCATTACGGTGTTGCATTCAGGGCGCATATTAGCGAGTGGCGCCCCGGAGGATATCCGCGCGGACCGGGCGGTGCGGGAGGCATATCTCGGTGAGGCAGAGGAGTGAGGGTGAGGTTGACCAACCTTCACTAGTTTAATTCCTCCCCCCTTGATGGGGGGAGCTAGTGGGGGGTGTGTTTTATGTTTCGGACTTCCGGCGAGTGTCATCCTCGCCTACCCAATGCATTTACGTGAGTCACCCCCACCCAACCCTCCCCCATCAAGGGGGAGGGGGTTGTTGTTCTAACGTTCCAACTTTCTAACCTTCACCTTTCTTCCCCCTCCCCCTTGATGGGGGAGGGCTGGGGTGGGGGTGTGTGGTATTGTTTTACTTCTTGGTTGGAGGCTTCTGACGTGGCGAAAACCCATCTCACGCTTTCCCTGAACGGGCGCAGCGCGACGATGTCGTGTCGGACAATTTGCTGTTGGTGGATTATCTGCGCGAGATCGCAGGACTCACGGGGACCAAGATCGGCTGCGACGGCGGGGAATGCGGGGCGTGTACGGTGCTGGTCGACGGCACGGCGCGCCATTCGTGCCTTACGCTCGCCGCCACCCTGCAAAGCCGCGAAATCGAGACGGTAGAGTCGCTGGCTCATAACGGCCGGTTATCTGCCATCCAGCGCGGCTTCCACGAGCAGTTGGGGGCACAATGCGGCTTCTGCACGCCGGGCATGATAATGGCCGCCGAGGGGCTGCTGCGGGAGAACCCAAATCCCAGCGACGCGGAGATCCGCCACGGCATGGCCGCCAATATCTGCCGCTGTACGGGATATGTGAAGATCATCACGGCCGTGCAGACGGCGGCGGCGGAGCCTAGCGAATGAACGAGGTGCGCGCCGTTACCGCGTCCATTGGCGTGCCGACGCCACTGGTCGACGGCCCCGACAAGGTCAGCGGACGCGCCAGGTTCGCCGCGGACTTCGGAACGCGAGAGACGCTGGCCGCGCGCATCCTGAGGTGTCCCGTGGCCCACGCCGACATCGTCCGCATCGATACCTCGAAGGCCGAGGCATTGGCGGGCGTCCGCGCGGTCGTTACGGGCGCGGACGTGGCCGCGTCATACGGCGTTCTGCCCATCGCCATGAACGAATACGCGCTGGCCCGAGACCGGGTGCGCTATCGCGGCGAGCCGGTGGCCGCCGTGGCTGCGGTCGATGTCGACACGGCGGCCCGGGCGCTCAGCCTGATCGAAGTCGAATACCGGGAATTGCCGGCCTATTTCGACGCGGCGGCGGCCCGGCGCGACGACGCCATGCCGCTTCATGAAGACAAGCCGGGCAACATCGAGCGCAACGTCGAATTCGAGCTCGGCGATGTCGCCGGTGAATTCTCCAGGGCCGACCTCGTCCGTGAAGAGACCTTCCGCAACGCTGAGGTCTGCCAGGTCCAGAGTGAACCGCACGCCACGTTCGCCGAGTACGACGCTGAGCGCGACCACCTGACGGTGCGGCCGAGCACCCAGGTGCCCTACTACGTCCACCTGATGCTGGCGCGGACCATGGACATGGACGAATCACGCATCCGCGTCATCAAGCCGCACATCGGCGGCGGCTTTGGCTGCCGGACCGAGACCCTCAATATCGAACTGATCTGCGGCCTGCTGGCGCGCAAGGCGGGCGGGGCCGTGCGCCTGGTCGCCTCACGCGAGGAGACCTTCATCACCCATCGTGGCCGGCCCGAGACGGATACCCGGCTGAAGATCGGCATGATGGCCGATGGGCGCATCACGGCCGTGGACTGCGAAGTGGTGCAGCGCGGCGGCGCCTACAGCGGCTACGGTATCGTCACCATCCTCTATGCCGGCTCGCTGATCTACGCGCTCTACGACATCGAGAACGTGAAATATGACGGCTATCGCGTGCTGACCAACACGCCGCCGTGCGGAGCGATGCGCGGCCACGGCACGGTCAACACCCGCTTCGCCTTCGAAAGCCTGCTCGATTCGATGGCCCGCGAACTTAACCTCGATCCGTTCGAGGTCCGGCGCCGGAACCTCATCGAGGCACCGACCCTGACGGCCAACGACCTGCTGGTGAATAGCTACGGCATCCCGCAGTGCCTCGATTGGGCGGAGACGGCCAGCGGCTGGCGCGAACGCAAGGGCAAGCTGGGGCCAAACCGCGGTCTGGGCATGGCGTGTTCCCACTACGTCAGCGGAGCCTCACGGCCCAAACACTGGACCGGCGAGCCGCACGCCACGGTCAATCTCAAGGCCGATTTCGACGGCTCGGTTACCATCCTCACGGGCGCGGCCGAGATCGGCCAGGGATCATCGACAGTGCTGACCCAGTGCGTCGCCGAGATCCTCGGTGTCGACTTCAGCCGCATCCGCCTGATCGCGAGCGACAGTGCCGTCACGCCCAAGGACAATGGCTCGTATTCCTCGCGCGTGACCTACATGGTGGGCAACGCGGCGATCGAAGCCGCGCAAAACCTGCGGGGCATCCTGACCGAGGCAGCAGCGCGCAAGCTCGAGATCCGGCCTGAGGACGTCGAATGCCTGGGCGAGAGCTATCACGGCGGCAGTCAGGATCAGGGACTGACCTTCGAGGAAGTGGTTCGGGAAGCCCTGATCGACACCGGCACATTGACCGTCAAGGGCACCTATTCGACGCGGCCCGAATCGCATGATGGGCGCAAGTATCGGGGCGCGGCGATCGGGGGCACGATGGCCTTCAGCTATGCCGCGCAGGTCGTCGAGGTCAGCGTCGATCCTGACACCGGTGAGATCACGGTCGAGCAGGTCTGGGTGGCGCACGATTGCGGCAAGGCCCTCAACCCACTGGCGGTTGAAGGACAGGTCGAAGGATCCGTCTGGATGGGCCTGGGCCAAGCGATGAGCGAGGAGACGCGCTATCACGACGGCCTCGCGATCACCGGCAATATGCTCGACTATCGCGTGCCGACCATTGTGGAATCGCCGCCCATCGAGGTCGGCATCATCGAATGTGCCGACCCCTACGGCCCGTTCGGCGCCAAGGAGGCGGGCGAGGGTTCGCTGTCGGGATTCCTGCCGGCGCTGACGAATGCCGTGGCCGATGCGATCGGCGTGCGGGCGACCGAACTGCCGCTGACCCCCGAGCGGCTGCTGGAGCTGTTGGAAAAAGCGCCCCGCGGCCGTTCCGCCGCCTGACCTTTGCCATGGAATACCTTCCGCCCCTGCAAATACATCGCCCGGCAATACCGGAAGAAGCGCTCAGCCTGCACCGGAATCACCCCGGCGCGCACTACCTTGCCGGCGGGACAGACATGGTCGTCAACGTGCGGCGTGGTATCGAGCAGCCTGCGGACCTCATCGATCTCACGGGCATCGAGGAGCTATCGAGCATCAGCGCGACCGAAGACGGATTTCGCATCGGCAGCGCGGTGACGCTGAAAACGCTCGCCGCCCATAAAGGGATCGTCGCGGCCCATGCGACGGTCTCGGCGGCGGCCGAGGCGGTGGCCGGCCCGACCCACCGGGCCTATGGCACGGTCGGCGGCAATCTTTGCCTCGATACACGGTGTCTCTACTACAACCAGAGCGAATGGTGGCGGGAGAGCAACGACTTCTGCCTCAAACTCAAAGGCGAGGTCTGCCATGTCGCGCCGGGCGGGACCTTTTGTTTCGCGGCCTTTAGCGGTGATCTGGCCCCTGCTCTGCTGGTGTACGCGGCGGAGGTGGAAATCCTCGACCCCAACGGCCGCCGGCGGATGCCGCTGGCCGACCTCTACCGCGACGACGGCATGGACCACCTGACCTTGCATCCGGGTGAGCTGCTCATGGCGGTTCATCTCCCGCGGCATGATGGCAACGACCGCTCCGGCTATGCCAAATCCCGCGTGCGGGGTGCGATCGATTTTCCCCTCGCGGGCGTTGCAGTGCGGTTGCGCATGGACGGCGGAATTGTGGCCGAGCTTGCCGTAGCGTTAACCGCCGTAGCGCCGCAGCCGTTCCTGGTCGACGACCTCGGGAGCCTGACGGGTCGACCGGTCGACGAGACCTGGCTTGAAGAATTACGCGATGTCGTCAGGGCCCAGGCATTCCCCATGCGCACGACGACCACGAAACCCTGGTACCGCCGCCGCGTCGTCGGCGCCCTCGCCGCCAAAACCGCCAAACGGCTGGCGGCGGCATAAGTCATGACGTTTTCGTCGAAAGCAAATTATCTTTGGGTGCTGATCGCACCTCTCATAGCTTTTTCACAGATGGGTTGCGCGACGGGCACGAATTCCATCTCCCCATCAACTCCCGAATTCCTCAGGGCGGCTGAACTCCAGCGCACTCTGCTCGACAATTCGCTCTACCGCCATGGACGGCTGCTCTTCCGCGTTTGGGAATACGCCAGTCGCCACAGCGAAGACGGCAGCATTACCGCCCGCATCTGGTGGTCAGATGGTCATGACGATGCCGCAGGCACGTGGGAAGTCACACCGGACGACCTATATTGCCGGACTTGGTCGAACAACTGGGGCAACGGGAAACGGGGCTGCTTTCGTGTCCATCGTGAGGCCGCAACACTGGTGTTTGATCACGTCAGTGGGTCACGCGGAGATGCCGATCGATACACATATCTTCTTCTGCCTGGAAATCCTCACAACCTGTGACGTGCGGTCGCTCACTTGACCCAATCACAGCCTTTGTTTCGTGCCACCACACGGGCGCAATTGTCCTCTTCTGCGATCTACTTGAATCTTGTCGAATGGAGATCGCGAGGCGGCTTGCGCCGCCATTCCACCAGCGAAATATCGAGATGATCCACGAGTTTAGTGGCCAGAATACCCATGTCGTCGAGCGTGGCGTCCCGGCGCACAAGCTTCTTGTAGCGCCACAGGGCATAGCCGATAAGCTGGATCAATTCGTCACGAGGCAGGTGCATCCCGCTAAGTTAATTTGAGAACAAACAGAGAACAACTAACTCCCGGCAGTTTGCAACCCAAGCAAATCAACCCCACCGCGTGCCGACGGCCGAGGACATGCGGACACCCACAGCGCGCATTTCTTTGAGTCACCCCCACCCGGCCCTCCCCCATCAAGGGGGAGGGAGTTGCAAGCGGCACCGCCCTTCGTTCCTCCCCCTTCGATCGAGAGGAAAGGAGACCGCACCTCACCATTTTTCCCCTCCCCCCTTGATGGGGGGAGGTTGGGAGGGGGGTGTTTTGTTTTTGTCTCCCCTGACCGCGCATTTCTTTGGGTCACCCCCACCCCGGCCCTCCGCCATCAAGGGGGAGGGAGTCAAAACCTGGATTAGCTTCGATACCGTTCCCGCAGGACGTTCTTCCGAATCTTGCCCACGGCTGATTTGGGTAGCGCCTCCACCAGTTCGACGGTGTGCGGGATTTTATGGAAATTCAACCTGGTGGCACAGAACTCGAGGATGTCCTGCCGGGTCAGGTCCGACCCTGTCCGGCAGACGACATGCGCCGCGGGCACTTCCCCCAACCGTTGGTCCGGTACGGCGAATACGGCGCAGTCCCCGACACCTGGCAGTTGATAGATCACATCCTCGATTTCGGTCGGGTAGATGTTCGCGCCGCCCGAAATGATGACATCACGAGTGCGGTCGACAAGTGTGACAAACCCACCTTCATCGACTCGGGCGACATCGCCCGTGGTCACCCAGCCTTCACCAAACCGATAAAGCGCGTCCGTTTCCCCTAAATCCCCGGCATATTCGATCAAAGCACCGGGACTCCGCACACAGAGTTCTCCGGTCTCTCCGGTCGCCGCTTCCGTACCGGAGTCCATCATCACGCAGACCTCAACACCATCGATCACCCGTCCGACGCTGTGGGCCTTGAGGGGAAGATCGGACCCGCGCCGCACCGTCACCGAGCCCAGCTCCGACTGACCGTAGTTCTCGATGAATTTGATCCAGGGCAATGCCTGCATCGCCTGTTCCAACACGGCAGGCGGCATGGCGGCACCGGCATGCACGACGCGGACAACTGGTATCAATCGTTCGGGTGAAAATCCGGGAAGGTTCAACAGATCGATCAGCTGCGTCGGGACCATCATTAGGGCGCTCACGCGATGCTCTTCGACCAGCTGCATCAGCTCTTCCGGATCCCAAACATGCTGAATCACGCAGGTCGCACCGACGGCAATCGCCGGTTGGAACTAGACCAGCAGTCCGGCGACGTGGAACAATGGTGTCGCGACGCAAATGACGTCCTGGGAGGAAAGCCCGAAGCTGCCCGCAATGGTGCCTGCCATGCCGCAACGCGACCGGTGACTGACCAGGACGCCTTTCGGTGCCCCCGTGGTTCAACCCGAATAGGTGATGCACAACGGATCTTCCGGCGAGAGCGCCGGAAAGTCCCGGCCGGGCCGCATCATCTCCAGAAAACCGGCCAGGCCTTCCGCCAGGAATACGCGGCCGACGTCGTGTTCGACCGTCTCGCAAGCCAATTGCGCCAAGACGCCCGAACCATCGTCGTGAAAGAGCAATCGAGACTTGGTCTGGGCGAGAATGGCCGCTACCTCTTCGGGCGTGCTCCGCACTGAAATATGTTCCGGAACCACCCCGGCACGCGCGGCCCCGAAATGGAGCACGGCATATTCGGGGCAGTTTCGGCTGAGAACCGCGATGAAGTCACCCGGAGCAATGCCCGAACCGAGCAGCGACACGGCCAACCTCTCGGCGAAGGATTCCAGCTCAGCGTAGCTGAGGGTTTGCCCAAGCCCGATGATGGCAGGCTTACCAGGATCCAGGGCCGCGCTTCGCGAGAGAAGTTCACTAGCGAGGATGTCGGACCATCCGAAACGTTGTGCCGCCGTGATCTTCCAGTTGTCGCATCACTTGCGACGCCGGACAACGCGCAGCGGTGAAGAATTCCCACTCTCAGGGTCTCCCCAGCGCCGGACCTGGCCGGTGTCGATATCGAACAGGTCCAAGGCACGTCCGACCGTGTGATCCACAATGTCCCCAACGGTCTCCGGTCGGGCATAGAATGCGGGTACGGGCGGCATGATCACCGCACCGATTTCGCTCAACGCCAACATGGTGCGCAGATGACCGGTATGAAGCGGGGTCTCCCGGACGAGCAGAACAAGCCGCCGGCGCTCCTTGAGCGTCACGTCGGCGGACCGGGTCAAGAGGTTGGACGTCACCCCCGTCGCGATCTCCGACATCGAACGAATTGAGCAGGGCGCCACGATCATGCCGTGTGCGGGAAACGACCCGCTGGCCGTCGCCGCCCCGATATCCCTGACGGAATACGAGACATCGGCAAGGGCCTGAACATCCGCGACCTTGTAGTCGGTCTCATAGGCCAGCGTGACTTCGGCTGATTGAGTCATGATCAGATGGGTCTCGACGCCAAGCGGCTTCAGTGCTTCTAATAACCGCACCCCGTAGGCCGCGCCCGATGCACCACTGATTCCGACGATGAGCCGTTTATGCCCTGACATTGACCTGAGTCACCTCTGATTTCGCGCGCCATTCGAAGGTAGGGCATGCGAGCGGCAAACAATATCTCCCGTCCAAAGCGGCAGCAACCAATCAGCCGGGCACGACATTCACCTGATTGTATTTCCCGGTCTGATTTGGTCGACACATCACGCGCTTCCCGGCATCATGCGCCCCGCGGTTTAAGGTTACGACTCTTCCCGAAAGGTGAGAACACTGTCCAGGCAAGAGCTCAAGAAAATCCTCTACATCGAGGACGATTTGGATATTCAGGAAGTTGCGCGAATGGCCCTCGAGGTCGTCGGAAACTACGATATCGCGTTGCGCAGTTCCGGCCGCGACGCGCTGCAGGCCGTAACGGAATTCCTCCCTGACTTGATCCTGCTGGATGTCATGATGTCCGGCATGGACGGCCTGAGCACCTTGGAAGCGTTGCGGACCATTCCCGACATCGCGGACACGCCGGTCGTATTCGTCACTGCCAAGGTCCAGGCGAACGAAATTGCCCACTACCGGAAACTGGGCGCAATCGAAGTGATCGCCAAGCCTTTCTACCCGATGACCCTCGCGGATGATATTCAAGAGCTGTGGGAGCATCATCTCGATGACGACGGACGTTCGGCGCCTGACGGCTAGGGAGAAATTTTGCTGTAGAACAGATCGGGTTTAAATGGAATCACTATGTGATCCAATTTAAGCGCGTGAATCTGATCTACCACATTGATATGAGAGAAAATTTTGCTGAGTTAGAAACGTTTCCGTTTCCAACTCAACAAAATTTTCTCTAAGGAAGAGCGGCCAGCATCTCGTCTATTGAGACAAACTTGCGCCGGGGGGCACCCTCCGGTGCATTCGCGATCTCGATTGCCTCGATGGACTTCCAGTCTCCAAAATCGGTCCGCCTGATCTGGCGTTCGGCGAGCAGTGACTCCAATGCCTGACGTCCCAGCTTGCTGCCGTCCTGGAATTTTTCGGCGATCTGGTCCGAGACCATGACGGCATCGTTCCGATTGGTGGAAATCACGCCCGTCGACCCGCGCATGACCCAGCCCACGGCATAGACGTTGTCTTCCACCCAACCGTCCTGATTGACGACGATCCCTTGCTTGTCATCGAAGGGCACGCCGTCGACGGCTTCCGATTTCGAGCCGATGGCGGCCACAACCAGCCCGCACGCGATCTCGAAGTGCTCGCCGGTGCCAACTGTCCGTCCATCCTCAAGCCGTGTCCGCTCAAACCGCACGGCTTCGACGCGGTCGGCGCCCAAGATTTCCACCGGCGAGGAGAAGAACTGAAAATGCACACGCTTCGACTTTTCCGTAGGGTCGACGCTGTCGAATCCCCGCATGGTCCCCAGGTTCTTCTCGCGGAGACGGCGGTCGCGGTCGGACCAATCGCCAGTGACCTCCGCGGGAAGCAAGGACGCGTCGATGATCGGCGCACAAATTTCAAGCTCACCCATCTCCCGCAATTCGACATTCGTGAATTTCGCCTCGACCGGACCGCGGCGGCCGCACATGTAAACGTCCATCAACGGCGAGGCCTCGATCGCCTCGACCGCGTACTCCGGAAGGTCGGAGTGCGCCATTTCCTCGCGTGTCTTCACGAGTACCCGGGCGACATCGATGGCAACGTTGCCGTTGCCGACCACGACTGCCGCCTCGATATCGAGATCGGGGTTGAGATCCCAGCAGTCGGGATGTCCGTTGTACCAATTGACGAACTCGACGGATCCGTAAACGCCTGGAAAGTCTTCGCCCGGGATGCCGAGTTTCTTGTCCAACCGCGCACCCACGGCAAGCACGACGACATCGTAGGCCGCTTTCAGTTCATCGAGCGTGACATCGCGTCCCAATTCGACATTTCCGAAGTACTGCACCTCCTCGCGCAATGCCGTCTTCTCGAAGGCGCGGGAGACATTCTTCGTGGTTTGATGGTCCGGCGCGACGCCGTAGCGGATCAGCCCGTAGGGTGCGGGTATCCGGTCGATGATGTCGATCTCATAACTCAACCCGGATTTCAGAAGCACGTCGGCCGTGTAGAAACCGCTGGGCCCTGCTCCAATGATCGCAACCGTTACTGGCATGAATTCAATCTATTCGATGACCGTCTCAGACAGTCCACGTGTGGCCGCGACGGAGATATTCGTTGAGGTCCGCGTCGGGAACGCGTTCCTGCGCGTCTTCAACCTGCGCCAGAACGCTCTCGTCGTAGGTGGGAGCCGGGTCGCAGTACAGCACGCCCATCGCAACGGGAAAATCAGGCGGCTCCATCCCGGCCAGCATCGTCGCAAGGGTAGGATTGGTCTCGTCGTGAACCAGAATGTCGGACTCAGTAACGCCGTTCTCACCGATGGAGACGACTTCGAGCGCCAGGCGCTTCGTATCAACCCGAAGGCCTTTGTCCTGATCGGCGCCGAAGATCAGCGGCTCGCCGTGAGTCACATGAACCTGCCGGTCAGGTGCGACATCCTTGGCGGTGAATTCGGCAAACACATCATCGTTGTAGACGATGCAATTCTGCAAAATTTCGACGAACGATGTCCCCTGGTGCTCCCACGAACGCTGAAATATTCCGGGCAGATGCTTCTGCTGGGTGTCCACGGACCGGGCCACGAAGCGGGCACCGGCGCCAAGCGCGAATTGGCATGCGGAAAGAGGCCGTTCCACGGATCCCAACGGCGTGGACGGCGACCGAGTCCCGATCCGCGAGGTCGGGGAGTACTGGCCTTTGGTCAGGCCGTAGATCTCATTGTTGAACAGCAGGAACTGAAGGTTGACGTTGCGCCGCAGCAGATGAAGGAGATGATTGCCACCGATCGACAGTGCGTCTCCATCGCCGGAAACAACCCAGACATCCATTTCCGGTTTGGCAAGTTTGATACCCGTCGAGACGGCCGCAGCACGCCCGTGGATCGTGTGAAAGCCATAAGTCGACATGTAGTAGGGAAATCTTGCAGCACATCCGATGCCTGAAACGAACATCGTGAATTCCCGCGTCGCGCCGATATCGGCCAGCGTCTTCTGCATCGCCTTGATGATGGCGTAGTCACCGCATCCCGGGCACCACCGGACCTCCTGGTCCGATGCGAAATCCTTGGCTTTAAGCGGATCGATCTTCGTTGCGACGTTCATATCAACCTTCCAAAATCTTCCGCACGGCGTCCTTGATCTCCGTAGTCTTAAACGGCAATCCCGAAATGTTGTTGAGGCCCTCTGCCGGCACCAGAAATTCACTTCGCAGCAAGGTCAGAAGCTGGCCCGTATTCATCTCGGGGATCAGAACGTGTTCGAAGGAGCTCAGCAATTCACCGAGATTACGTGGCAGGGGCCAAATATGACGCAGGTGAATATGCGCGACAGCCATACCTTCGACACGCAGATCGTCCACGGCCCGATTGATGGGGCCATATGTCGATCCCCAGCCGACAACCGCTACCGAGTCGTCTTCCGAACCCAGCGCGATCGTTTGCAGCGGAATATCATCGGCGATGCCGTCTATCTTAGCCTTCCGCACCATTGTCATGCGGTGGTGGTTCTCCGGATCGTACGAGATGTTTCCGGAGTCGTAGTCCTTCTCCAAACCTCCGATCCGGTGCTCCAAGCCCGGTGTTCCGGGAAGCGCCCATACCCGGGCGAGAGTTTTCTCATCCCGCAGGAACGGATGAAAGCCCTCGGGGTCGGTGCGGAATTCAACCTTATGGTGCGGCGCGGTTTCGACATCGGGTATCAGCCACGGCTCGGCCGCGTTGATGATGTAGGAGTCCGCCAGGAGGAAGACGGGTGTCATGTATTTCGTTGCGATGCGCACCGCCTCGGCTGCCGTATCGTAGGCATCCGCCGGAGAGGACGCCGCGAGCACTGGAACGGGCGCATCGCCATTCCGGCCGTAGACGGCTTGATAGAGATCCGACTGCTCCGTCTTTGTCGGCATTCCCGTCGACGGTCCGGAGCGTTGCGAGTTTACAATGATCAGCGGCAACTCGGTGCTGACCGCAAGGCCGATCGCCTCCGTTTTCAATGCGATCCCGGGGCCCGAACTCGACGTGATCCCCAATGAACCGGCGTAAGAGGCTCCGATCGCGCAACACACGGCCGAAATCTCGTCTTCGGCCTGGAACGTCGTCACACCGAATTCCTTCATGCCCGCGAGAACGTGGAGCAATGCCGATGCCGGCGTAATCGGGTAGGACCCGAGGAACAGTTTAAGTCCCGAGAGTTTGGCACCGGCAACCAGGCCATAGGCCAGAGCATCGGCTCCCGTCACGGTCCGGTAGAGGCCTCCCGGCATTTCCGCCGGCGGGACGAAGTACCCTTTGATCTCCTCGCCCAACTCTGCCGTCTCGCCGAACGCGTGTCCTGCGTTGATCGCGGCGATGTTGGCATCCGCGATTCCCGGCAGCTTTCCGAATTTCTCATTCAGCCAATCGATCGTGGGTTGGCGGTTCCGGCTGTACAACCAATAGACCAATCCCAGGGTCCAAAAATTCTTGCAGCGCAAGGACTGTTTCTGAGACAGGCCAAATGCCTCGACCGAGTCGAGCGTGCGTTTCGAAATATCGATCTCGACGACTCGGAAGTTGTCCAGCGAATGGTCTTCCAGCGGGTTGGCCTCGTATCCCGCCTTCTTCAAATTTCGATCGGAAAACGTCCCGACATCGAGAATGACAAGGCTACCGCCCGGCATATCACCGATATTGACCTTGAGTGCCGCGGGATTGAACGCCACCAGCACATCAGGCTGGTCCCCCGCGGTGCGGATTCGCCGGGCCCCAAAATTGATCTGGAATGCCGACACGCCATAGGTCGTTCCGATCGGCGCTCGTATTTCGGCCGGAAAGTCCGGAAACGTTGCGAGGTCATTCCCGGCAATCGCCGTGACCTGTGTGAGTTGTCCGCCCGAAACCTGGACACCGTCACCGGAATCGCCGGCGAACCGGATCACAACCGATTCGAGCTCCTCGCGATCTTCGATCGGCTCGAGAGTTTCAGCAGTGCTCGCGGCTATCGACATTCTTCTGTAACTCCTTTGCCGCCACAGATCCTTAGCGGTTGTGCTGATTTGGCCTCGTCCAGCCGGACCAGCTCAAGATGTGCCAAGAGAGGATATGATTATGACGGTGATACCGTTGGTCAACCGAGTTGAAACCGCAGGCCTCGCGATCATGTGAAAATTCAGCGAACACCCGTGTTCTGTTGGCGAACGCAATCGGAAGCGTCCAATTATACAAAGGCATCGGGGGCCAAATCAATCAAATCGGACCCGTGCATCGATATTCTTTTCGGAGAGACGCCGTGCTGCATCGATGATTTGAGGCGGTGTGGAAAACAGATTGCTGTGGAGCGCGGCGCGCGGCGAAACCGGATTGGTCAGGCCAGGGATTGGTCAGGCCAGATTGAAGCGCATGTGCTCACGGGCAACGATCGCGCCTTCCCACATCTGGTGTGCGACGCTTTCAAGCTGATCCATGAACAGATCTTCGTGGTCCGGATCGTGGTGGAATATAGCGAGGTTTTTGGCCCCTGCTTCCTTGCAGAGCCGAACCCCCTCCTCCCACGTCGAATGTCCCCATCCGACTTTCCTCGGAAATTCCTCATCCGTGTAGGTGCTGTCGTAGATGACGAGGTCGGTCCCTTCGATCAACTTGAGGATGTTTTCATCCAGCTTCCCCGGAGTGTGTTCCGTGTCCGTGACGTAACACATCGATTTGCCGTTGTATCCGATGCGATACCCGGTGGCGCCATCAGGATGATTCAGTGGCGTAGTCGTGATCTTGACGCCCGGAATGATGTCGAGTGAATCGCCGAACCTGAAATCCTCGAACAGGAGCTCGCCGCCCATCTTCTCCAATGGCACGGGGAACGTTGGCTGCGCCATTTGCGTCGCCAATACGTTCTCGATGCCATCTTTGTCCGTGAGATGGCCCGCCATGATCGTGAACGAGTAATCAGGCTTGAACGCGGGAGAGAAAAACGGGAACCCGTTGATGTGGTCCCAATGGGTATGCGACAGCAGGATATAGGCCCGCCTCACGTCCTTCTTGAGCAGCCAATGGCCGAGGTTCCGAATCCCCGTCCCAGCATCGAGAATGAGACGATCGCCGCCCATCGATACCTCGAGGCAACTGGTGTTGCCGCCGAACGACATATGTCGCGGCGACGGACACGCAATGCTCCCGCGTACACCCCAGAACTTGATCTTGAATGCCATTGCGTCGCGTTCGCTATCAACCCAAGAAAAATAGATTTTGCATAAGGTAAGCTATTGCCTAGACTCTCGATGTTCTGGCGCTAACGATGCTTAGCCGCCTTCGAAACCACGGGCGCATAGTTAGTGAAATTCTCAAAAATAACAACCACTTGTCGCAAAATACAGGAAACAATTGGTGACACACGTTACAAAATGGAACGTTCGTAGAACCTCTACGAATTGCTTTATTATTTTTGCACCTAAACAACCTCCTCCAGCATTTGATGTGTCCTTCACGCCGCATGCGAGTCCGATTTGGACTTGGATCCTCAAATTCCTGTTGCCCTTTCCCCGCTATCTGCGCCTCCAAAGACGTCGCAATTCTTCAAACAGCGCGCCGGGCCTTCCAAATAGCTGATCGGGGACGGGGATGGCGCACTCCGAGGTGACGTATAGGCATGTATGCACCTGCAACATGCATGGATCGCGGCTGAGCGCTTCGGTTACGGCGCAAGACCGAACGAACTGGCACGGATCGCAAAAGACCTCAAGGGCTGGCTTCGTGCCCAAGTGGATGCTGAGTCCTCCTCCCCTCCAGGCTTGAAGCGCCTGCCGCTAATCGCCGATATGCGCGGTGTGTTCAAGGGCTTGCTGCGAGACCATCTCGGCCTTGACGAGGAAATCTTGGAATCGCCGGTATTTCCCGGGAGCCGCGATGTCCCGACCTACGAAAACCTCGTCCGTGCCTAGTCATCCCAGGACACAACGTCCGAGGGCGGTGTCCCGATCAGGGTGACCAAGCCTCCGAGAAGTGAAGCAAAGGCGAGGGGCATGAGGATTTTTGCAGGAGCATATCCTCCGCGATAAGCTGTCCGGAGCGCCACCGGCAGCATGAGGGCCATCGCACCAACGTTGTTCATAAAGGCCGACAACACGCCCACGGTGGCCGACTGGGCAGCGAGCTGGCCCAATTCCTGTCCGCGCAATGGCGAGAGCGCACGAACCACAACATCGATGATGCCGGCGTTTCGCAGGGCCCGGCTGATGACCAACACCGACGCGACCGTGATGACTGCCGGGTGAGCGAATCCCGAGAACGCGTCCCGTGCCGGTACCAGACCCAATGTCACCACGGCAAGCAGAGCCACGAGTGCCACCAGGTCGTAGCGCCATCGTCCCCAGACGAAGAACACCAGCGCGCCGCCAATAGCGGAAAAAGCGGAAATTTGGTCAAGCGTCATTGAGTCACGAGAATAGCTTTCCGATGACACCATGCAATGCGAAGTCGACCAAGAAATCCATTTTGGAGATATGATGCCATCGATATGGCCAATCCCGCCTCAAAGAAAGTCATCTACGCGGCTCTGTTCGGTAACGGGCTGATCGCGATCGCCAAGTTCGGCGCCAGCTTCTACACCGGTAGTTCGGCGATGTTGAGCGAGGCCGTGCACTCGGTCGTCGACACCGGCAATCAGTGGCTCCTGCTGTACGGCATTCGCCAGTCGCAAAAGCCCGCCGACGACTTGCACCCGTTCGGCCATGGACGCGAGCTCTACTTCTGGACTTTCGTCGTCGCCATCATGATTTTCGCCGTGGGCGCCGGTATCTCCTTTTACGAAGGGTACAGCAAGCTCCTGAATCCCCATCCCATCAGCGATCCTATTGTTAACTATGCCGTCCTGCTGTTCGCGATGGTCTTCGAAGGGATTGCCTGGACCATGGCCTTCAACCAATTCAAGAAAACCAAAGGAGACCAGGGGTGGATTGAAGCCGTTCGGCACAGTAAGGACCCAACGTTGTTCACGGTCCTGTTCGAAGACACGGCTGCCATGCTTGGGTTGTTCGTTGCATTTGTGGGTATCTATCTGGGCAATGCGTTGGGCATCCCGGAACTCGATGCTGTCGCATCCCTCGCAATTGGCGCGATCCTCGCCTTGGTCGCCGCTCTGCTCGCCTACGAGAGCAAGGGCTTGCTGATCGGCGAGCGGGCTGGACGGGAAGTCGTCGCGGGCATTCGGACGATCATGGAGCAACAGTCAGGAGTCCTCCAGGTCAACGAACTGCTGACCCTGCACCTGGCGCCCGACGATGTCCTCGTCAACGTCAGCCTAGACTTCGGTGATCAGCTTTCATCCGTCGAGGTGGAGTCCACGGTTTCCGGTCTGGAAGCCGACATCAAGTCAGTCTTCCCGGAGGTGAAGCGAATATTCATCGAGGCTCAGAGTTGGATTGGGCACACGGCCAGTCAACAAACATCAACCGTGAAGCACGACGATTCTCGGCACCTCGGCTCCTGACCAGAGGATCGAAGAGAGTCAGTCTTCACGTGCTCCTTATCCACACAGCCTTTCCCTATGGGCTTCCCACCGCTGGTCACCGTGGCGGTCAATCAGGTCAATGAGCCGCTTAGCCGCCGACGCCCGACGTTGAACCAAGGCTTCTTCAGCGTCATCACTTACCGCTCGGCGCGCGAGGTCGTCGTAAAGAATTGTCGCTGACTCCAGAAAAAACTGACCGGCGATATTCTCGAAAGTTGGCATCAGGTCGCCGTATTCAAGGTCCACTCGACGATGCGGCGCAGAACCTTTCCAAGCGCTTCATCAAATGCGCGCACGATATCGCCCATGCTTCCGCTGGCAGCCTGGACTTCGGATTCGAAGGCCTGTGAGGCGACGATCTGCCGACGCGGCTGCTTGATCAGCTTGGCATTGATGCGGACGCGCGCGGTGGGCGCGGTCCCACCCTCCCGGTATTCGGCCTGAAATTCCCTCAAATCACTCTTCAGATTGTAGTCCGATCTCAATCCGATCGCCTGGCGGCCAACCGCAATGATCTTTCCCGAATTCTCGAACGATTCGACGATCAAAGTCTGTACCATCTGAGGTGCCCGTTCAGCCCATCGGGCGTCCGCGTAGTACTGAAGCTGGATGGGATCTCGGGTCAGCGCGATATTGGGCGTGGCGAGTCCGCTCGGCGCTACGGGTAATTCCACAACAAGCTGCCATTTCACGTCCGGCAAATCGACCGCAAACGTGCTTTTGGGCGACAGCATATAGAGCCGGGCCGGCGTACCCATTCCCGGCAAATCGACACAGCCGCTGAGTGTTAGGACCGCGGCTCCAACCATCCCCGACAACACGACGCGACGCAGACCTCGTCTCTTCATTTATTGAGCCTCAAATCCCTGAGAAGAATCGCCAAACAGGAACTGCGCCGGATCGCTTTCAAGACGGTCGGCGAGTCGGGTGAGATTTCCCACCATAAGCCTCATCTCGGTGACGAGACGGGTAAATTCATAAAGCCCCTCGCCTAGAAAATCGGTGACGGTCTCCTGATTTTCAGCCATCGCACGATCGAGTTGATCACCGACTCGCGCGTATGACTGGGTGACCTTTCGCAGGTCCGCGATGAGCAGGCGTACGTCGCTGTCCATGATTGCGTCGGCATTAGACACCGCGCCGCGTACCACCGACATCGTGGAATCGGCCCCGTCGACGACACGCTCCAGGTCAACGACCAATCTCTCCATTGTGGAATTCACGTTCTCGGCCGCGAGTCGCATTTCGTCACTCGTCTTGGCAACGTTTGTGAGGATGCCGTCGATATCGCCGGAACGCTGAGCCAGCGTCGTCGTCAGCAGCTGCAAATTTGCCAGGGTGTCCGAGATGGCTACCCGGTTCTGCGCATCGAACACTTTCGTGGCTTCAGACAACAAGAGAATAAATCTGTTAATCAGTTCGGGCGCGCCGGCAAATAACTCTTCGAACTGCGATGGTCTGGAAGCGATGACCGGAAGTCGCTCGCCGGCAGATACTTCGATGGAAGGACTCTCCGGACTGCCGCCTGTCAGCTGAACATACGAGACCCCAGTGATACCCTGGAGTTCAAGCTGCGCGACCGTGTCTTCTTTGATCGGTGTGTTCCCTGCAACTTCTATCGTTACGCGAACACGATTGGGATTCCGTGGATCGATACCGATCTCCTGTACGGTCCCAACAGGTATTCCCTTATAACGCACTTCACCGGCGACGCTGAGGCCCGAAACCGAGCCCTCAAAGTAAATACTGTAGCGGTCAAATTCACGATCGATTTCGATCTTCGCCATCCAGATGACAAAGCCAAAAAACGCCACGACCGTGGCCAGGACAAATCCGCCGATCAGAAGGTGATTGGCGCGCGTTTCCATATCGCTTCCCTAAGACTAACCGCCGTCAGGCACCTACGACCGCGCGCGCACGGGGCCCGTGGAAATACTCCCGTATCCATGGATGCGAATACTCAAGCATCTCCGCCATGGATCCAATAACCATAACACGCTTCTCGGCGAGCACGGCAATGCGGTCACAAATCGCGTGCAGCGAATCGAGGTCGTGGGTCACCATGAACACGGTCAGACCCAAAGCCTGCTGAAGTTGCTTGATCAACTCGTCGAACGTCGCCGCACCGATCGGGTCGAGGCCAGCAGTCGGCTCATCGAGAAACAGAATTTCGGGATCGAGAGCCAGCGCCCGGGCAAGTCCGGCACGTTTGCGCATCCCGCCCGAAAGCTCTGCCGGAAACTTGGGTCCCGCTTCCGGGGGCAGCCCCGTCATGCTGATCTTGAGAGCTGCGATCTCATCGATCAAATCTGGCGGCAAATCGGTGTGTTCCCGCAATGGAACCTCAATATTCTCCGCGACGCTCAGACTGCTGAAGAGTGCACCATCCTGGAACAGGACGCCCCAACGTTTCTCCTGTTTTGCACGATCGGATTCAGACAAGCCTGCCAGATTCTGTCCGAACACCTCGATCCGACCGGCGGCCGGGCGGTTGAGCCCAACAATCGTCCGGAGCAACACAGACTTACCGGTTCCGGAGCCGCCCACGACCCCAAGGACCTCGCCCCGGCGTACGTCGAGATCGAGGCCATCGTGAATGACCTGGCTGCCAAATTGATTACGCAAATCACGCACGCGAATGATGACATCTGAATCGCTGGCCGAATCGTTGGCTGAATCGCTGGTCATGATCGAGGTATCAGATTCCGATGAAGGCAAAGAAGATCGAAAATATGGCGTCGACGACGATCACCAGGAAGATCGATTCCACAACGGCCCGGGTCGTCTTCTGGCCAACGCTTTCCGAAGACCCCACGACCTGAAATCCTTCAAAGCAACCCAGCATGGCAATAATGAACGCGAAGACGGGCGCTTTGATGATCCCGACCCAGAACGTCCAGGGACCAAGCGTCGAATGAAGACGCTCAAGAAAGAGTCCTGGTGAAATATCGAGTGTAACCCAAGCCATCAACGCACCGCCGAACAGGCCGATGACATCGGAAAAGAATGCCAGCAGCGGCAGTGTAATGACCAAGGCCAGGACGCGCGGCAACACCAGGACTTCCATGGGATCGAGGCCGAGAGTTCGCATGGCGTCGATCTCTTCGTTCACCTTCATAGATCCGATCTGAGCGGTGAATGCGCTACCCGAACGCCCGGCGATGACGATCGCCGTGAGCAAGATCCCGATTTCACGCAGAATGGAAATCGCGATCAAATCGACGACAAATACCTCTGCCCCAAATTTCTGTAGTTGGCTGGCCCCTTGGTAGGCCAGTACCACGCCGATGAGGAAGGAGATGAGGCCAATGATGGGCAGCGCGTTGAGTCCAACCTGCTGCATGTGATGCACCAGAGGAACCAGGCGCAACCGCTTGGGATGGACTGCCGTACGCGCGAGTGTTGCCACGATGCTGCCGAGAAAACTGACGAGTTGAGCTGTTTCGAGGGCTATATCGACGGCTGACTCGCCGATCTGCGCGACCAAATTTGCGATGGCATTGCCGGTCGGTGGTGCGATCTCGCATGGGCTGTCGTTACGGGCAACTTCTTCGAGCATTTCGGCAACGGAAGGGTTTGCGTTCGATACCTCGACGCTCAGACCTTGTTCCCGAAGGCTCTTGATGGTGCGATGGAGGATCCAGGCACCGGCCGTATCCATGACGGTAATGTCACCGGCATCCACTTGCACCTTTCTGCCAGAGGGTAACTCCAGGGCACGCAACTGGGCGTCGAGGCGGCTGGCTTGACCGATACCCCAACGCCCTCCCGCCCGCAGGAGACTGAGCCGGTCCTGACGCTCCGCCCTAAGCCAGGCCACCTCCTGACCTGGAGACTGTATGGCTTCAGCCTCATTCGCCATTTCTAATCACTTCTGTCTCTTCAGCATCTGGATTCGACGCCATGGACTCACAAGAAAGACCTTAGATCATTCAAAGTCGCATGCTACTCGGCGCTGATCAACAAAGAGCACGCCCGCGAACACCGGTCGAATTCGAGCAGTACGGCCACAACTCTGCTTCTCGATTCACAGACATCGGCGGGAATGGACTACGCGGGTTACTACGTCGACTGGGCGCGCTATTCGAACCAGCCGTACCAGTCGGGGACCCATGGCGGCCGCTACGTCAACAACTACGCCAACGCGAAAGTCAAGGCCTACGGCAAATTCGAAGAAGCGGGAACCATGCCGGTCGGCGCCATGATGGCGAAGGACAGCTTCATGGTTACCGCAGGCGGTAAGACCGGCCCGGGACCACTCTTCGTCATGGAAAAGATGTGGAAGGGCTTTAACGCCGAATCCGGAAACTGGAAGTATTCCATGATCATGCCGGACGGCGCCATGTTCGGCACGACCGGCGGCAAAGGTTCAGCCAATGTACAGTTCTGTGCGGACTGCCATTCGGCGGTGTCGGATCAGGATCACCTGTACTTCCTGCCTGAGGAATATCGGACAACCAGCAATTGATCCTGTTGCCCAATCGTTCGACTTGAGAAACGGCGGCGTCGGGAATCCTGGCGCCGCCGTAGTGTTTGCGGGCAATGAACGATCACACATGGTTTCCATGTAAAACGACCTATGTTACACACAACGGACAAGAACGGACTGTGAGTAACCAGTCCCGCCAGGCGAATTCGATTAGGGAGATTGGTACATGAAGATTCGCAAATTATTTGCCCTCGCCGCAGTGCTTGCAATGGCCGTTGTCGCCTCTCCTGCCTTTGCCGAAGGTGATGCAGCAAAAGGCGAGAAAGTATTCAAAAAGTGCAAGGCTTGTCACACCATCAAACAGGGCGGCAAACATCGCGTCGGCCCGAATCTGCACGGCGTGATCGGCCGCAAAGCCGGAACCGCGGAAGGCTTTAAGAAATTTTCCAAGGGGCTGAAAGCAGCCGGGTTTGCGTGGGATGAAAAAATGCTCGACGAATACCTGACGAGCCCGAAAAAGATGATCAAAGGAAGTCGTATGGCCTTTCCCGGCCTCAAGAAGGCCAAGGACCGCGCGAACGTGATCGCCTATTTGATGAAAGAAACGATGTAGCCTTCCAAGACCAAATAACTCTGTAAAAACGCCGCCTCTTTTGGCGGCGTTTTATTTTGGCTTCAGCGACGTCCCGCATATTGCATAGGTTGTTCTAGTCCCGGACGACCATGACCGACACTTCCGCGTGCCTCACGACGCGTGCCGCATTGGGGCCGAGCAGGTAATCCTGCAACTCGGGGCGATGGGATGCCATAACGATAAGGTCGGCACCAATTTCGCCAGCCTTAGAGAGCACTTCCTCGTAAACGGTGCCGTTGGCAACAATCTGCTGAACTTCAACGCCATCAGGCACGTTCCCTTCAACAAGTTTAGCAAGCGCCGCTTGTGCTTGGTCGAGTGCTTTCCGTTCGAAATCAGCAGGGAAAAATCCGGCGACATAGGACGAACCAAAATTCGGCACCACGGTCATCACGTGTAGTTTGGCACCGAATGACCCACACAGTTCCAAGGCGACGGGCAGCGCCTTTTGCCAGGAAGACTCGTGATTGAGATCGAGGGGCAATAAAATGTTCTTATACATGACGCCTCTCCGCTTCAGGCAGCCGCCGGAACGGGTCGGGACCGCCGGCCGCGCTGCAACATGATGATGAGACCGAGCAAGATGAGCGCAGGAATGAACATCAACTGCTTGGGCGGACGGCTTGCCTCCACTTGAATACCCTTGATTTCCCAATCGAAATCCAGGCCTGACAACTCGGCGGGACTGCCGAACACCAGGTTGTCGACAAACACCTTGCCGTCCTCGATCCGCACCTCGATTCCGACCTGACTCAGCCGCTCGAAGCTGCCGGCAGATGGGCCAAGCGGTAAGTTCACGAGCTTGCTTACGCGATTACCATCAAGCGTCTCACCTGCGACCCTTATCTGCAGAGTCCCACCAGCCGGCAATCCCTCCGCGATGGATTCTATCTGCGTTGCCGCCGATCGCCAGCGCCCCAAGCGTGTTACCGTGATAGCTCTGCCGTCGAGCCACGAAATGCCGCCGTTGAGGCTCACCAATTTCGACAAAGTATTGCCGGGCGAGTTTGAGCGCCGCGTCCATGGCCTCTGAGCCGCCGCTGACGAAGTAAACGTGATCCAAACCAGCGGGCGACACATCGACCAATAATTCCGCGAGTTCTTCCTGAACGCGTGTCGTGAAGAACGCCGTATGTACGTAGGCAAGTGACTCGACTTGATCCACGATGGCTCGCCGGACATCCGGATCGGAATGACCCATCACCGAGACAGCGGCACCGCCCGACGCATCG
>Ga0115002_10002643_pt1 | contig 23209 bp, 21 predicted proteins | sample ArcticOcean_MG_C_8_FD_89576 | JGI IMG/M metagenome (GOLD analysis project Ga0115002, IMG submission 89576) | Marine microbial communities from western Arctic Ocean - ArcticOcean_MG_CB11_86 | ecosystem: Environmental > Aquatic > Marine > Oceanic | place: Arctic Ocean: Canada Basin | collected... | reverse complement strand
TTTATAGAAGGATTTTTAATAAATTCAATTATATCATTTAAAAAACCCTTTACTAAAAGTTTAACTGATTCTTCTCTGTTTAATCCTCTTGTCATAAGATAATAAAGAGCATCTTCATCAATATTGCCTGATGTTGATCCGTGGGTACATTTAACATCATCTGCGTAAATTTCTAATTCTGGTTTTGAATTAAATTCAGCATCATCATTAATCAACAATGCCTTGCTTAATTGGTACGCATTAGTTTTTTGGGCAACATTTTTTACATAAATTTTCCCCTGAAATATTCCTTTGCTATCAGAATTGAGAACTTTCTTTATTTTTTGAAAACTTGTGCAATTTGGTGCTAAATGGTTTATGCGGGTTTTAATTTCTTGATGCTCACCTTTTTTTAAAAACAAAGCTGACATTATATTGCAATTACATTTATCCTCAATTAGATCGCACTCTATATCGAGTTTATTAAACTTTAATCCTGAAGAAAAAATAAGGTTCGAGTAATCAGAATTATAAAATAGTTTATTTTTTATATATTTATGAAAGAAACCATTACTTTTATCATGTTGTATATATAAGCTTTTTAATTTTGAATTCTTTTCTAACTCTATATCTTCATGAACATTACTTATAAAGTTAAACTTAGATTCATTAACGGTGTATTCAATAACATGAAGCTCAGAATTCTCATTAATTTTGATTCTATTTTTATTATTTAGTATTTTATTTTTAATGTCTTTAGTAAAATAATTATAAATAATTAGAACTTTTTTAAATTTATAATTTCTTTCAACTTCTAAAAAATATCCATTTTCAGATAAAGCATGATTCAAGCATACCAATGGATTTTTACTAATTTGCTGGTTAATGTCTTTATCGTAGATATTTATTTTAATTTTTTTTTTTTCTTCAAAATTAAAATTACTAGAATGCAAACTTCCATTAACAAGAAAAATATAATTATGATCAAAATCTTTAAGTAGATTCATTTTTGGCGTGTTGTAAGATAAATCTTGAATACTCAGCTCATCAAAATTTTTATTTACTATGTCTTTGAAGTCTGAAAATTTCCAATCTTCAAGTCGTTTATTAGGGAAACCAACAGACTTAAAAAAATCTAAATTTTGTGTTCGAGAATTTTTTTCTTTTTCGGATATTTTTTTTATTTTATCAATTCTACTTGAATTGATTTCAAAATCTTGCATCATTTAATTTAGTTTTTCGTATCCAGTTTTCTCTAATTCTTGTGCTAGTTCGCCACATCCGGTTTTAACTATTTTACCATTAGATAGAACATGAACGAAATCAGGCTTTATATAATCGAGTAGTCTTTGGTAATGAGTTATGACCAAGAAAGATTTTTTTTTATTCCTTGATGAATTAACACCTTTTGCAACAATTTTTAAGGCATCAATATCTAAACCGGAGTCCGTTTCATCTAATATACAAAGGTTAGGATCTAATATTTTCATCTGCAGAATTTCATTTTTTTTCTTTTCTCCTCCTGAAAAACCAACATTTAGTTGACGTGATAAAATTTTTTCATCGATTCCTAATTCCAAACATTTTTCTTTTACTAGTTTTAAAAATGATAGTGTATCTAATTCATTTTCTCCTTTAGATTTAAGAACAGAATTTAATGATGTTTTTAAAAAATTATTTGTATTAACTCCTGGTATTTCTAAAGGATATTGAAAAGCTAAAAAAATACCTTTTTGCGCCCTTTTCTCTACAGGAAGTTCTTTTAGGTCTTCACCTTGAAATTTTAATTCTCCAGAAATTTCATATCCATTTTTTCCTGAGAGAACATTTGCTAAAGTGCTTTTTCCAGAACCATTAGGTCCCATTATCGCATGAACTTCGCCAGGATTAATAGATAAATTTAATCCCTTTAATATTTTTTTATCGTTTATAGATGCTTCTAAATTTTTAATTTCTAACATTATCCAACACTTCCTTCTAAACTAATTCCTACTAATTTTTGAGCCTCAACAGCAAATTCCATAGGTAATTGTTGCAGAACTTCTTTGCAAAATCCATTTACTATTAAACCTATTGCTTCTTCTTGGTTTAGGCCTCTTTGATTGCAATAATATAGCTGTTCTTCATTAATTTTTGATGTTGTTGCTTCATGCTCAACAATAGCAGAAGAACTTTTATTTTTTATATAAGGAACTGTGTGGGCTCCACATTTATTACCCATTAGCAACGAATCGCATTGAGTATAGTTTCTTGCATTTTTAGCTTTCTTGTTTATATCAACTAAACCTCTATAGGTATTGTCCGCAAAGCCTGCAGAAATCCCTTTAGATATAATTTTACTTTTTGTATTTTTTCCAAGATGAATCATTTTTGTTCCTGTGTCAGCTTTTTGATGATTGTTTGTAATCGCTATTGAATAAAATTCACCAACAGAATTATCACCTTGCAAAATACAACTTGGATACTTCCACGTGATTGCAGATCCCGTTTCTACCTGCGTCCATGAGATTTTAGAATTTTTTCCTCTGCATGCACCTCTTTTTGTAACAAAATTATAAATTCCTCCTTTTCCATCCTTATCGCCAGGATACCAATTTTGAACTGTTGAATATTTTATTTCAGCATCATCTAAAGCAATCAGTTCTACATTAGCCGCATGAAGCTGATTTTCATCTCTCATTGGAGCGGTACACCCTTCTAAATAACTAACATAACTTCCTTTGTCGGCAATGATTAAAGTTCTCTCAAATTGTCCTGTTTCTGAAGCATTGATTCTAAAATAAGTTGACAACTCCATAGGACATCTAACTCCTTCCGGAATATAAACAAATGATCCATCAGTAAAAACAGCTGAATTTAAAGTGGCAAAGTAATGATCGTTTACCGGAATAACAGTTCCAATATATTTTTTTACTAAGTCAGGATGCTTTTGAATTGCCTCTGATATAGGACAAAAAATAATACCTTTTTTTGTTAATTCATCTTTAAAAGTAGTTGCTACTGACACTGAGTCAAAGACCGCATCAACAGCTATACCGCTAAGTTTTTTTTGTTCTTGTAAAGGAATTCCTAGTTTTTTATATGTTTCTATTAATTTTGGATCTACCTCACTAAGATCTTTTGGTTTATTTTCTACACTTTTTGGCGCAGAATAATAGTATAAATTTTGATAATCAATCTTAGGATACTTTGGTTTTTGCCAATTTGGCTCTTTTAAATTTTTTAATCTTTCATACGCTTTAAGTCTCCAATTCAACATCCATTCTGGTTCTTTTTTTATATTAGATATAAATTTTATAACATCTTCATTAAGCCCTTTTGGAGCTCTTACACTTTCTATGTCAGTAGTAAAACCATATTTATACTCTTTTACTTTTTCTAACTCTTGTTGCTTCATTAATTGACTTCCTTTTGATTGTTTTTATTTTCTCTATAAAGAATATCCTTGATTGTATTTTTTTCAAAAAAAATATTTATATGGGTTTCTAACTCGTCCCACAGACTGTGCGTAATACACTTAACTAACTTTCCATTGCACCCTCTTTTTGCTTCCTTTTTACATCCAACAGTTTTTACTTTTTCATCAACAGCTTTAATTACACTTGATAATTTTATATCTTCAGGGTTTTTTGCTAAAGAATATCCACCACTTGGACCTCTTGCACTTTTCACTAAGTTATCTCTTTTTAACTTTAAAAAAATTTGTTCTAAGAACGCCACAGAAATACCTTGTCTTAAAGATATGTCAGATAAGCTTGTAGGTTGATCAGTATTAGATTTAGCTAAATCAGCCATGGCCATTACTGCGTATCTTCCCTTGCTTGTTAGTTTCATATTAAATAATCTTTCTATAACAAGGATTATTTAACAATTCCTACTAAAAAGGTCAAGTATATAATAAATAAAATTCTTTGTGTTTAAACATGTTATAAAACTTATCTCTTTTTTGAAAATAATTATCATTATTAGTTTATTTATGAGAAACGAAAGTAAAGAAATTTTTATACCCGGTCCTTGTGGAAGAATCCAAGCAAAATATGTTCAGTGCAAGCAAATTGGCGCACCGATAGCTTTAGTTTTACAACCTCACCCACAATACGGAGGAACCATGAACAACAGAATAATATATGAAACTTACAATGCTTTTTATAAAAATGGATTTTCAGTTATAAGAATAAATTTTAGAGGTGTAGATAAAAGTGATGGAGTTTTTGATGATGGACAAGGCGAACTGTCAGATGCTGCTGCTGCACTAGACTGGATAGAAAAAGAAAATCCAGGATTTAGTCAATGTTGGATTTCAGGATTTTCATTTGGTTCATTGATTTGCATGCAACTAATTATGAGGAGACCAGAAGTAAATAATTTTATAGCTATCTCTCCCCAGCCTAATGTTTATGATTTTACTTTTTTAGCACCATGTCCTATTTCAGGTTTAGTTTTATATGCTAAAAATGATGAGCTGGTTTCAGAAGAAAGCTTATTTACTCTGAAAAAGAGATTAGACTTACAAAAAAATATTGATGTTAAATTTGATCCAATTTTAAATGCTAATCATTTTTTTAAAGGTAAGGAAAAAGATTTATCAGGTAGAGTAAATGATTATTTAAAAGAAAAAATTACAATAATTTAATTTTTAATAATTACTCCACCCATGCAAGGGCTGCTTACACTTGTAGTTTCTGGAAAAGAAATTGGTAAATTAAGCCACGATCTAATAGCGAGATAAGCAAATGCTTGTGACTCTACAAAATCTCCATCTATTCCGTAATCATCTATAAGTTTTACTTGTTTATCAAAATTTTTAATCATGTCTACTAAAAATTTATTTTTCCTCCCGCCCCCACTTAAGATTACTTTTTCTCCTACGTTGTTTTTTTTATTGATCAAAAAAAAATTAATTAATATGTTTGCTGTGAGATAAGTTAGAGTAGCGGCTCCATCTTGTAAAGATAAGCCTTTAACAAACGAAATATCAAAATCACTAGTATCGTATGACCTTTTATTTAAATTGGAAGCGTGAAAGGAATCCTGATATTGCTCTAAAATTGTTTTATTTACCTTTCCAGACTTCGCTATATCTCCATTATTATCATATTTTTTTTCAGAATTAGTTCTTATCCATTTATCTATTAAACACATTCCTGGACCTTCATCTTTTGCAGATAGCTTTCCATCGCCACAAATAGTTGTTACGTTTAATATTCCTCCTATATTAAAAAAACTTACTGGTTTAATATTAAATTTTTTTTCTAACATTTGATGAAATACAGGTGTTAAGGGGGCACCTTCTCCTCCATTTTCTAGATCGTTTTGTCTAAAATTATAAACAACTGTTTTATTTGTAATATTAGAAAGGAGTTCCCCATCACCTAATTGTTTTGAAAATTTTTTTTTTGCATTATGAAAAATGGTCTGACCATGAAATCCTATGAAATCAATATTTACTCTTGATTTTTTTATGATTTCAGTTGAGACTTTTCCGTGGAATAAGGTGATTTTTTTTTCAATTTCTATTATTTCTGTAGACAGCTTTTTTAGATCTTCAAAATTTCCTATTTTATCTCTAAGAGTAATTAAATCTTTATAAATAACGTGCGGATATTCAAAATACTGATCTACAATTACCTTATATTTTGTCTCACCATCTGATTGAATTATAGAGGCATCAACTCCATCCATTGATGTTCCGCTCATTAGGCCTAAACTATAATAACTTTTGTTCATAAATTATATTTAATTTAAAAGGAATCTTGTATATTACAACTCTAAAGAAGGTATAAATCATGCAAGATACATTTCTAATAGAATTTCAAAAAAGAGGTTACTTTAACCAATGTACTGATCTTAATTCTTTAAACGAATTGATGTCAAAGTCAAAAATTAAGGCTTACATTGGTTTTGATTGTACCGCTCCAAGTCTACATGTGGGAAGTTTAATGCAAATAATGAGTCTTCGTTTATTACAAAAAAATGGGCATCAACCAATTGTTCTGCTAGGTGGAGGAACAACTCTTATAGGCGATCCATCTGGAAAAGATGAAACTAGAAAAATTCTTGACAAAAAAGAAATTAACAAAAATATTATACAAATAAAAAATGTTTTTAATATTCTTTTAAAGACAAAAAATCCAAAAACAAAACCAATTTTTGTTAATAATTATTCGTGGTTAAGCAAATTAAACTATATAGATTTTTTAAGGGAAATTGGGAAACATTTTACTATAAATAAGATGTTAACTTTTGACAGCGTAAAACTGCGATTAGAAAGAGAGCAATCTTTAAGTTATATGGAATTTAATTATATGATGCTTCAAGCTTATGATTTTTATGAATTAAATAAGAGACTTGAATGCTCTTTACAAATTGGAGGCTCTGATCAATGGGGAAATATTGTTAATGGAACCGACTTAATAAAAAGAAAAAGCAAAGTTCAAACTTATGGATTAACAACACCACTGATAACAACTTCATCTGGAGCCAAAATGGGAAAAACAGAAAAAGGAGCAATTTGGTTAAATAAAAAAATGCTTTCTTCCTATGAATATTGGCAGTTCTGGAGAAATACGGATGATAAAGATGTTATAAAGTTTTTAAAATTATTTACAGATTTAACTCTAAATGAAATAAATAAGCTGGAAAGCAACAATCAAGATATAAATAAACTTAAAATTATACTAGCTAATGAAACAACATCGTTACTTCATGGAACTAAAACTGCGAAAAGCGCTGAACTAACAGCAGAAAAAACTTTCAAAGAAAAATCTTTTGGCAAAGATCTTCCCACAATAAAACTAAATAAAAATGAAATAAAAAGTGGAATCAAAGTTCTTGATCTTATTTTAAAAACAAACCTCGCTAGTTCAAAAAGTGAAATTAGAAGAATGATAATGAATAGAGGATTTAAAATTAATAATGAAATTCTGCTAGAAGATACTAAAATAATCTATGAGAATAATTTTGATGCAGATGGTAGTTTAAAAATTTCTCATGGCAAGAAGCAACACGTTCTTATAAAAATTATTTAGATTATTCTTCTTTTCTTTTTTTCATTTTTTCTACAGCTCTTACTATGAATCTGGGTGTTAGAGTTTTAATGGGATTTACCGTAGTTTTAATATCTGTTGGATGTCCCTTCATTTTAAAGCTAACACCAACAACACCTTCTCCAGTTTTCTTTCCTACAAGAATATTACCAACAACTGGAATAGATGCTATAATTTCATTCAATTTAGTTGCAGGAACCAGTGTGCCTCTTAAGCTAACAAGTTTTCCTTTATCAACGTATCCGCTAAGAAGAATAGATACGGCCGGACCAATTGCTAGGACATCATCAATATTCATCATATTGCCTTTTGTATTTGACTTCATTTCAAACGATTCAAAACTTATGCCTTCACCACTAAGCGTGTCTGCGATACCTCGTAAAGATGCTAGTGTCAATAGTTGAGCCAAAGCAGGAACTTTGGAAACTTTAAATTCTGATATCAACAAAACTGATTCTGATTTATCCTTTAATATTGTTGATTCATATACCAACTTACCGCCCTCAAAACCTTTTATAAAATCAAAATTTTTAATGAAAGGCTTTGCTCTATCTGAGATTAATTGAAATGTTTTTTTTTCAGCATCACCTTGATAAAGTGACATTTCAATTATTTCTTTTTCAGAAAAGTTTCCTTTCATGCTCAACTTGTTAAATGAACCATTTTTTATTGAAGCAATCATGGCAATATCAACCAAACTATCACCTGGTCCCGTTATAGCTTTTTTAAAACTAATTTTGATATCGCTAGTAAATTTTTTACTAAAAGCATTTCCTTTTGTTTTCTTAAAAAGTGCTTTTAGCAATGGACCTGCATCAAATACATCGCCATAAACTGAAATTTTATCTCTTTTTTTAACTATAAAATCATTATTTTTTAAATTACTTGCAAAAGTTACTATTTCAATTTTTTTGAAATTATTTACCTCAAATTTCTTATTTAATTTTAAATTTAAAAGAATTATTTTGTTGTTGTTGGAGATGAACCTAAATTCATGTATATTATAATATTTATTTTCAATAAATTTTACATCAAATTTTACTTCAGTTTTTTTCCCATCCTCTTTGGTATAATTTAATTGAGGTATCAAAATTTTAGAATTTGTTAAATTTACGGTGCCATTAACACTTGAAGTATTTTTTTTGTAATCATAAACAGTATTTATTTTAAAATTATCAAAACTATTTTTCACTTTTGCGTAGCCGTCTATATCAACCAATCTTTTTTTTTTATTTTTTGTTATTTTAACTTTAGTATTTTTCATTGTTATATTTGAATCATAATCTGGCAAATATTTTTTAATAATTTCTTTTTTAGCAGTTTTAACTTTTAGATATAAAATTTCACCTTCCGTTGAATAAGATAAATTTTTTATATTAAATATATTTTTAAGGTCGAAATTAACTATAGTTGTTAAGTTGAAATTACTATTAACATCTTTTAAATAGTCAAGATTTATAGAAAGTAATGATGATATTTTTTTTACTTGTTTGTAGTTTAGTTTTCCTGCAGTTTTTAAATAACTTTTAACATTAGTTACACCGTTATCAAGTTTTAGATTAATCAAACTATCTGCTAAATCAATATTATATATAGAACCTTTTTTAATTTTTATCTCGATCAAATCTTTATTATTTTTATTTTTAGTTTGATCAATCTCAGTTGATAAATTTTTTATAACAAGTTCATTTGTTAAATTAAGCGTGGCGTTTAAAATTTTACCAGAAAAGCTATAGTTGCTGTCTAGATTGCCATCTAGAGTAAATGGTATCGTAAATTCACCGCTTAAAGTACCTTTGCTGAAAATTTTATTAATTTTTTTAGCTATTATTTTTGGTAAAAAAGCATTTACAATTTTTGTTAAGTCTTTAATGTCATTTTCAACAAAGCCAATTTCAACTTTTTTTAACAAAAAATCTGAGTTAAAAAATGATTTTACTGGTAAAAATAAATACAGTTTTGATAAAGAAAATTCATTGTTTTTTACTAAAACTTTAGGATTTTTTAATTTTACCACAAGACCTAATTCAGATGGGTTAAAATATATCTTTGTTTTTCTAAACTTTAGAACGGTGTAGTTATTAACCTTGTTGGCTTTTTCTTTGATCAAATGGTCAAACTTGTCTGTCTCTATACCAAAATAGCTGATGTAAACTGATGCTACAATTACAGCAGTTAACATAAAAAAGAAAAATTTAATAAAAAACTTATACATAATTTATATTCTTAATGCTTTGTATTAAAAAGCGCAGCTTCTAAAAAACTATCCAGATCTCCATCTAAAACACTATCTGGATCAGTATTTTCTAAATTATTTCTTAAATCTTTAACTAGTTGATAAGGTTGCAAAACATAAGATCTGATTTGATGACCCCATCCAATATCTTTTTTTGATTTGGCTAGACTTTCCGATGCTTCATCTTTTTTTTGCATTTCATGTTTGTACAAGCGGGCTTTCAGCATGTTAAAACAAGTATCTTTATTTTTGTGTTGAGATCTTTCATTTTGACATTGAACTACAATATTTGTTGGTAAATGAGTTATTCGAACAGCACTGTCTGTAGTGTTTACGTGTTGTCCCCCAGCACCGCCAGATTTGTAAGTATCTATTCTTAAATCTTTTTCTTGAATGTCAACATTTATATTGGCATCAACAACTGGGTATATCCAAACACTCGCAAAGCTTGTGTGTCTTCTTGCGCCAGAGTCAAAGGGTGAGATCCTAACTAATCTATGAACCCCTGATTCAGATTTTAACCACCCATACATATAACTCCCAGCAGCTTTAATTGTAATAGATTTAATTCCAGCTTCATCTCCTCTATGTTCATTAACAATAATAAACGAACATTTCTTTTTTTCTATCCATTTAGAATACATTCTTGCTAGCATTTGGGCCCAATCCTGACTCTCTGTTCCACCAGCTCCCGCATGTATTTCTATATAAGTATCTAAATGATCATTTTCAGAAGATAGAAAACATCTGATTTCAGTTTTTTTAATGTACTTTAATAAAAGATTCAATTTTTTTTCACAATCTTTTATTACAATATTATCATTTTCAATTTCAGCTAATTCAATGAGATCTTCTAAATTTTTTATTTCATTTGAAGCTTTTTTAGAATTATCACAAATATCTTCGAGCGATTTTTTTTCTTTAGTTGTTTTTTGAGCAGTTGCTTTATTTTTCCAGAAATTTTTTTCTAATATTTGATTCTCTAAAATTTTTATTTTATCTTCAATATTGTTATCATCAAAGATACCTCCTGATGTTATCAATAACTTTCCTTACTTCTAAGATTTCTTTTTTTAAGCTTTCCATAATTAATAAAATCTCAAGACTTTAGTTCGATCTTCAGAATCATACCCTATTAATGTATCTTTATTAGTTAATTTTTCAAGTCCAGCTAAATAATTATCCTCAGGCTTAAATGATTCGTATATTATGCTTTTGCTGCTATTTGTTGGTGGTAAACCGGTATCTACATCAACCATAACAAATTTTATATCTTTAGGTATTCTAAAAGGCAAAGCATCTTGTTTTTTCACAACCGATTGAACAAATTGTTTAAAAATTGGTAAAGCGGCTTTAGCGCCAGTTTCAAATTTACCTAAGCTTTTAGGCTCATCAAACCCCACATAAACTCCAATTACTAATTTGGATGTAAAGCCTAAAAACCATGCATCCATATTTTTATTTGTTGTTCCGGTTTTTCCAGCTAAATGTAAATTTAAATTTTTTAATCTTCTTCCCGTTCCTCTTTTAACTACACCTTCTAACATCGATGTAATCTGGTAAGCGGTTTCTGGAGATATTACTTGTTCTCTTTCATCTTTTATTATTGGTATCTCATTTTTTAAATAAGATATTTCTTCACATCCAACACATTTTCTTTTATCTGCTTTGAATATAGTTTTGCCTCTTCTGTCTTGAATCCTATCTATTAAAATAGGTTTTACTTTTTTTCCACCATTAACAAAGGTGCAGTATGCATTGGTTAATTTTATTAGCGTTGTTTCAGCTGATCCTAACGACACTGATAACAGTTCTGGTATATCATTATATATTCCAAGACTATTTGTGATTTTAGATATTTTATTTAGTCCAACTTGTTCAGCTATACGAACTGTCATTAAATTTCTCGATTTTTCAATACCTTTTCTTAATGTAGATGGGCCATAAAATTGTTTTCCATAATTTTCAGGCTTCCAAGTTTTGAGTCCTTCGCCCTGGTCTATAACGAAAGGAGCATCCAAAACTAAAGTTGAAGGCGTAAACCCATTTTCTAAAGCCGCAGCATAAACAAAAGGTTTAAAAGCAGATCCTGGCTGTCTTTTTGCTTGTGTTGCTCTGTTAAATTCACTTAACTTAAAACTAAAACCTCCTGCCATTGCAAGAACACGTCCTGTATATGGATCCATAACTACAATAGCTCCATTAACTTTTGGTAATTGTTTTAGATTCCATTTATTTGTGTTAATTCTTTTTGCGTAAACAATATCATTTATCTTAAATATTTCTTCTAATGATTTTTTTCTTGTCCAGCTTGCATTTTTAAAATTTATAAATCCTATTTCTTTATCCTGAGTTTCTATTTTTGCAGTTAATTTTTTTACTTCTATTATTTTAGCAAGTTTCCAGTTAAGACTTTTGTCAATTACCAGAAATTCGGCATCTTTTATCCAATTTTTATTTTTTATATTTAATAGCGCTCCTCTCCATCCGTGTCTTTTATCATAATCTTCAAGACCATCTCTTAAAGCTTTAAGAGCTTCTATTTGGAAGACAGAATTTAATGGAGTTCTTATTGATAATCCTCCTTTGTATAAATCGTCGTAACCATAATTTTGATTAATAATCCTTCTAACTTCTTCTGAGTAAAAATTTGCTTCTTCAATCAGCTTAATTTTTCTTTTTTTTAATTTTATCTTTTTATTTTTAAATTTATTATATTGTTCCTTATTAATATAAGAATTTTCATAAAGGTTTTTGAGAACAAAATTTCTTCTAAAAAAAGCTTTTTTTTCATGTCTATATGGATTGTATTTACTTGGAGCCCTAGGAAGGGCAGCTAGCAAAGCTGATTCTTCATAATCTAGTTCCGATACCGCTTTATCAAAATATTCTAAGCTGGCTGCTGCAACTCCATAAGTGCCTTCTCCTAAGTATATTTGATTAAGGTATAATTCCATAATTCTTTCTTTAGAGTAAGCTCTTTCAATTCTAAAAGCTAAAATAGCTTCTTTTATTTTTCGTTTCATTGACACTTCGTTTGTTAAAAGAAAATTTTTGGCGACCTGTTGCGTTATAGTTGATGCACCTTCTAATCTTTTATTCTGGAAAATATTTTGTATATTTTTAATGGTAGCTCTAGTAATGCTTCTTGCATCAACACCGGGATGAGAGAAAAAATTTTTGTCTTCCGCGGATAAAAAAGAATAAATTACCTTTTTTGGAATAGATTCGTATGGAACAAATAGTCTCTTTTGAAGAGCATATTCAGCTATTAGCTGACCATCTCCAGAATGAACTCGGCTTGAAATTGGGGGTTTATAATTTGCTAGTATTTTATAATCAGGCAAATCTGTTGAAAAATACCAAAGAGTTGAAAATGAGAATAGTAAAATTAATACTAAAACACCAATGAATAACCTAAATGTCTTTTTAAACAGAATTAGCACAGATCTTATAAAATAGTTGAATTTTGTCCTTCTTAAGGCATTTGGTTATTTAAATTAATATAAACAGGTCAATAATTTCATATATTTAATAATCTTTTTAAGATATAAATTAGTGACGAGATTCAAAATTATGAACAAAAAAATAATTATAAATAGGAAAAATTTTTCATGGAAAAGAATTTATACATCGATGCTTCGCATCCAGATGAAACTAGAGTTGTGCTTAAGTCAGATAAATATATTGAAGAATACGAATACGAAAATAAGAATAAACTTCATTTAAAAAATAATATTTATTTAGGAAAAGTTGCAAGAATAGAACCTTCTCTGCAAGCTGCTTTTGTAAACTATGGAAAGCAAAGACATGGCTTTCTTGCTTTCAATGATATTCAGTCTGATTATTATCAAATACCCCATGATGATAAAGACAGATTACAAAAAGAAGAAGAAAATTTAAGGCTTGAACTAAAAGAAAAAAGCAAAAATGAAGAAAACGAAAAAGTTTTAGATGACCCCTTAATCTCAAAATTACCTGAAGAAAAAAATAACGAAAATAATATAGCTGAAGAAAAAAATAACGAAAATAATATAGCTGAAGAAAAAAATAAGAGTGAAAATCCTATTTTGGCAAGAAATAATCAATTTAATGAAATGAAAAAAAGATATGGAATTAGAAGATATAGAATACAGGAGGTTATAAAGCCGGACCAAATAATTTTAGTTCAAATCTTAAAAGATGAAAGAGGTCAAAAAGGTGCTGCTTTAACAACCTTTGTATCTCTTGCTGGGAAGTATAGCGTTTTAATGCCAAATACAGCTAAAGGAGGTGGAATATCAAGAAAAATTGTAAATCCCGATGATCGAAAAAAAATTAGAAATATTCTTAAAGAAATAGTTTTACCTTCTTCAATGGGATTGATTGTTAGAACCGCTGGTTTAAATAAAACAAAGAATGAACTAAATAAAGATGTTTCTAATACTATTAACACCTGGGAACAAATAAAAAGTAAAGCTATAGAATCTATAGCTCCATCTTTAGTTTATGAAGAGGGAGATATTATTAAAAGAGCACTTCGAGACATATATGATAACGAAACTCAAAAAATTATTATAGAAGGCAACGAAGGATACCAAAAAGCTAAAAGTTTTATGAAAGTCCTGATGCCCGATAAAGTAAAAAAAATAAAAAAATATAGAGGAAAAATACCATTGTTTCACGATGTTGGCATAGAAAAAGATTTAAATAGAATTTTTGAACCAACTATAAAATTAGATTCTGGTGGATATATTGTTATAAACCCTACAGAAGCTCTTGTATCTATAGATGTAAACTCAGGCAAATCAATTAAAGAAGTTAATGTTGAAAAAACTGCTCTTAAAACTAATCTTGAAGCTGCAGAAGAAATATCAAGACAAATTAAAATAAGAGATCTATCAGGATTAATTGTAATAGACTTTATCGATATGATGAACTTTTATAATAGAAAAATGGTTGAAAAAAAATTAAGGGAAAAATTAAAAGACGATAGAGCAAGAATACAATTTGGTAAAATTAGTAATTTTGGTTTGTTAGAAATGACAAGGCAAAGATTAAGAGAAAGTTCTGTGAAATGGAACATGAACCTTTCTCTCGACTCTTTTGCTTTAAAGGTTGTAAAGAAATCTGAAGAGTTAGCTTTTTCAAATAAAGCTAAAATTATAAATTTAAAAATTCCAGAAAAGGTCAAGCTTTATATAGAAAAAAATCTATCAAAAGAAGTTGCTTATTTTAAACAAACTCATAAACTAGAATTTAATATTTTTGGTGATATTAATTTAATACTTCCAGAATATAAAATAGACTTATTAAATAAAAATAAGAAAATTATAAAAAAAGTTGAAAATATTGAAACTTTAGAAATTAACGAAAATAATAATAATTTTAAAAAGAGCAATTTTGTTAAAAATAAATTTAAGAATCGCTTTAGTAAACCACCTAAATATAAAAAAAAAAGCAATTATTATTCAAAATCAACAAAAAATAATGTAGCAAGTAAAAAAAGTGCTTCTAGTTAGTTTTTTTAAATTTTAAATTAAATGATCTAGTGGAGAGGAAGAGCTTCCATATTTTCTTTTTTTCATCCGCTCTGCTTTAAAAGATTTTCTTCCGGCTATAACTGCGTATTTCATTGCCTCAGCCATTAAGATTGGGTCTTTGGCTTCAGCTATAGCAGTATTTACTAATACACCATCACAACCTAGCTCCATGGCGATGGTTGCATCTGATGCTGTTCCCACTCCCGCATCAACTATTACTGGTACAGATGACTGTTCTTTTATTAGTTCTATATTGACTTTATTTTGCAAACCCATTCCCGATCCTATTGGAGCCCCTAAAGGCATAATCGCACAAGCGCCTGCATCTTCTACTTTTTTTGATAAAATAGGATCGTCTGTGCAATAAACCATAACTTCAAAACCTTCTTTTACCAAAATTTCAGTAGATTTAATTGTTTCAATCATGTCTGGATATAATGTTTTTTTATCTCCCAAGACCTCCAACTTAACCAATCTCCAACCTCCCATTTCTCTGGCTAGTCTTAATGTTCTTAGAGCATCTGCTGAAGTAAAACATCCTGCAGTATTAGGCAAATAGGTAATAGATTTTGGATTCAAATAATCCATTAGTAACGGTTGTTTTTTATCTAAAATATTTACTCTTCTAACAGCTACTGTCACTATATCTGCGCCAGAAGCCTTCACTGCACTTGCCGTTTGTTCAAAATTTTTATATTTACCCGTTCCTACTATTAAACGTGATTTAAAATTTTTGTTTGCTATCGTAAAGGCATCTTCCACAAAAATTAACCTCCTCCTATAAAATGGACAATTTCTACTTTGTCATCCTTATTTAAAACTAGACTAGAATATTTATTTTTTTCAACTATTTCACCATTAACCTCTATGGCTACCTTACTTTTTTGTATTTTAAGGTTTTTTAATAGTTCATTTAAATTGATTCCACCAGAGATTTGATAGGGATGCCCATTTAATTGAATTTTTGACACATTTAAGTTATTCATTTAAATTATAATAACTTATTTAAATGACAAAAAAAATACTAATTATAAATGGTCCAAACTTAAATCTTCTTGGAGAAAGAGAGGAAGCTAAATACGGAAAGATCACTCTAGATCAGCTTAAAAAAAATTGTGAAGAGCACGCAAGCTCGAATAATTTGGAAGTGGTTTTTCAACAATCTAACATTGAAGGTGAAATTGTAACAATGATACAAAAAGCTAAGAGCAAGTTTGATGGAATAATAATTAATGCAGCGGGATATACTCACACGTCAGTTGCAATTTTAGATGCTCTTTTGGCGGTAAAGCTACCTACTATAGAAGTTCATATAACTAACATTTATAATAGAGAAGATTTTAGAAAAGAATCTCTAATTAGCAAAGCGGCTAAAGGAATTATTTGTGGATTTGGTATAAATGGATATATTATGGCTTTAGATTCTATTAAAAATTTATAAAAATAAAAAATGAAAATAAATAAAAAAATTATTGAAGAGCTTACTGGTTACTTAAAAGAATTCAATCTTAGTGAAATTGAGTATGCTGAAGGAACAACAAAAGTAAAAGTTTCAAAATCAATAAGCGCTACAGGCATAATAAATCCTGAAATAAAAAATAATCTAGCAGCTGTTAAAAAAGCAGATGATATGGGTCTAAAAGTAAATTCTCCAATCGTTGGCACAGCATATTTGGCTGCTGAACCAGGTGCTAAAAAGTTTATAGAAGAAGGTCAAAAAATAAAAAAAGGTCAAACCATCTTAATTATTGAAGCAATGAAAACTATGAATCATGTTCCCTCGACACATGACGGTATAGTTAGCAAAGTTTTAGTTAAAGATGGTGAGCCTGTAGAGTTTGGTCAACCCCTTGTTTCGCTTAAATAATGTTTAAAAAAATACTAATAGCTAATCGTGGGGAAATAGCGGTGCGTATAATTAGAGCTTGCAAAGAATGGGGCATATCCACAGTAGCTGTCCACTCTGATGTAGACTCGGACGCAATGCATGTTAGATTAGCAGATGAAAGTATTTGTATAGGCTCTCATCAACCTCAAAATAGTTATTTAAATATTCCTGCTTTAATTTCTGCAGTAGATATTACAGGTGCTGAAGCCATACATCCTGGTTATGGCTTTTTATCTGAAAATGCACAATTTGCAGATATAGTTAATAAACATGGAATAAAGTTTATTGGACCAAGTGCTGATTTAATTAAAAAAATGGGAGATAAAATTCAAGCTAGAAAAATTGCAAAAGAAAATGGTTTGCCCGTAATAGAGGGTTCAATTCGAGATATTAACTCTGTTTCTGAAGCTAAAAAAGTTGCTGGAAAAATTGGTTATCCAATTTTAATTAAAGCTGCTGGTGGTGGTGGAGGAAAAGGTATGAAAGTTGTAACAAAGCCAGAGGAACTAGAAGTGTTACTACCAATGGCAAAGCTAGAAGCAAGAAAATATTTTAATAACGACAAAGTTTATATTGAAAAATACTTTACAAAACCTAGACATATTGAAGTCCAAATCTTATCAGGAAAAAATAGAACAGTTCATTTAAATGAAAGAGACTGCTCAGTGCAAAGAAAACATCAAAAACTTATAGAAGAAACACCAAGTCCTGTTATAAATGAAAAGATAAGATCTAATTTATTAGAACAAACCGTAAAGTTAGCAGAAAATATTGGGTATGAGGGGGCTGGTACAGTAGAATATATATATCAAGATGGAAAATTTTATTTTCTTGAGATGAATACAAGAGTTCAAGTTGAACACCCGGTGACAGAAGTTGCTACAGGAATTGATATAGTTAAAGAACAAATTTGGATAGCAAATACTGGAAATACGGCACTAACTCAATCAGATATTAAACCTAGAGGACATGCTATTGAGTGTAGAATAAATGCTGAAGATCCAAGTAAAAACTTTCAACCTTCCCCAGGAATAATAAGTGTATGTCACCAGCCATCTGGATTTAGAACAAGAGTTGATGGTGCAATTTTTCAAGGTTGTAAAATAACTCCATATTATGACAGTTTAATATGCAAATTAATTGTCCAAGGAAGAAACCGATCTGAGGCCATTCAAAGAATGTTGAGAGCTTTGGATGAATTTGTTATTGAAGGAATAACCACAACAATAAATTTACATAAAAAAATACTTAGTCATGAAAAATTCATTAGTTCAGATTTTGATGTAAATTGGCTAGTTAAAGAATCTTTTTACTAAACATTTTCACAGCTTGTAATCCACAAATCGTATACTGGATGGTCTATAGATTTTAAAGTAGGACTAGAAGCAAATGTCCATCCGTTAAACAAAAAAACTTGATCATTATCTTTTATGGACAAATCTTTCACCTGTATATAAGCCACCGTATCTAAAAAATGACTATCCTCTGTTAGCTGACATTTCAAAGCTTTTATTTCAAGTGGACCAAAGATTTTTTTTTCTCCAACAGCAAGTTTAATAAAAGATGTTTTTGCAGTTATTTTATCTAGAGCTGTTAAATTTATATAAATTTTATTTTTTTTTATTTCTATAGTTTGGTTTAGAATGCTGTTATTGTCGTTAATAGCAGAAGTATCTTCGTCTGTATTTTCTAATTCATCTTTGTCTTCTTCAAAAGTTGGTGACAATTCCTCTAGATTTAACAGGGGAACAGATTGAATTTTTTCTTCAGCATTTATTGACAATGTTAAGAAACCTAAAAAGAAAATACTAGATAAAATAAATTTATGCATTCCAGGATTCATATTTCTTTATATTTTTTTTTGAAGCATTAACTAAGGATCCTTCTGGTCTGTATGCTTTCGATGAACCTGTTAGATTCTCTTCATGTTTTTTTTGCCAGGTGTATTTAATTGCATTATCTGCCGGTTTATTTTGACACATGTAATGCAACCACGAATGCCACTCAGCTGGAATTTTGGAAGATTCAATTGTATCTTTATAAATTACCCACCTTTTCCCTTCAGAACTAATGTAATATTTATTTTCAAACTGATCTTTTCCTATATATTTCCCGTTAATCAACGTATAGATCAATGTTCCTATAGTCTGTTTATGCCACCAGGTAAATATTTGTCTTAAAAAATTAGTCACTAAATTTGATTTTTTTTAATAATTTATTAGACTTAAAATATAATTAGTATATATCATATTAATGTCGTCTATACACAGAAAATCGTTAAATCTTGGAGAATTTATCATATGTCAAAATATTTAGTTGAAACCTTCTACACTTGCACTTTTAAAATTGTTCATAAGCTTGATGAATTAAACGAAAAAAAACTTTCTGATCTTGAGAGCAAAAATGATGGAAAAGTTGAAATAATTGATGTTGTTCTAAATAATAGAAAAACGAAAACAACTTCTAAAATAGAAAGTTCAAATACGCCTATAAAAACTGTTCAAAATCAAAACACGCAAGATGTTTCTAAAATTATTGCTAAAAAATTCATTAATTCTGAAAATCTTGAAAATAAAAAAAATCTTGAAAGTCAAATTATAAAGTCAGAGAGAATAGATAGAAGCAACAATAGGTTCAAAATGCCAGATAGAAGAAAAGGTTATATCCAAAAAGCTACCATTGGGGAGCATAAAGTGTATTTACATACAGGCGAGTATGAAGATGGGAAAGTTGGAGAAATATTCATAGATACAAACAAAGAAGGAGAGCTTGTCAAAGCATTAATGAATAATTTTGCTATAGCAATTTCATTAGGACTGCAATATGGAGTTCCATTAGATGAATTTGTTGATGCTTTTATTGAAACCAAATTTGAACCTTCTGGTGAAATTAAAGGCAATGATAGAATATTAAATGCTTCGTCAATTTTGGACTACATTTTTAGAGAATTAGCTATATCATACCTTGGCAGAGAAGATCTTGCGCATACCCCCTCCATTAGCAAATCAACAAATGATAAACTGATAACTGATGAAGAGGAGGATAATTTTATGAGATTGGTAAAAGATATAACCAGCAAAGGATTTGTTAGAAATAATTATAAAGACAAGCTTGTTGATCTAAGCAATGTGAGGATTAATCTTAAGAGTAAAAAATAAATTTTATTTCTTTTTATCCACAGTTTTTATATTTAATTCTTTTAACTGTTCATCGCTGATCTTAGATGGAGCATTCATCATTAAATCTTGTGCATTTTGATTCATTGGAAACATAGTTACTTCCCTTATGTTTTTTTCATTTGCTAATAACATAACAATTCTATCTATTCCTGGAGCTATACCGCCATGCGGTGGAGCTCCATAACTTAAAGCGTTAATCATACCGCTAAATTTTTCATCAACATGATTTTTATCGTAGCCAGCAATTGAAAATAGTTTGTACATCAATTCAGGTATATGATTTCTAATTGCTCCAGAAGATAGCTCAATACCATTGCAAACTATATCATACTGATAAGCTTTAATACTTAAAGGATTTTTAAAATCAATGTTTTTTAGATCGTCTTGAGGCATAGAAAAAGGATTATGACTAAACTTAATTTTTTTGGTAGTTTTGTCTATATCAAACATTGGGTAGTCTACTATCCAACAAAAAGCAAATTCATCTTTATTAATGAGCTGAAGTTCATTTCCAATCTTATCTCTTGCTAATGATGAAATTCTCTCAACTTCTTCGATTTCACCACATGTAAAAAAAAGACTATCACCAATTTCTGCGGAAGTTATTTTCATAATTTCTCTTAAAGATTCTTCAGAAAATAATTTTCCAACAGGCCCTTTAGCCGAAATATTATTGTTTTTTTCGAAAGTAAAATATGCAAGTCCAGATGCTCCTTCTCCTTTAGCCCACTTATCTATTCCATCAAAAAAACTTCTAGCTTTATCCTTGGTGTTTTTTGTAAGTATTGCTCTTACTTTAGCTCCAGATTTAACTAATTTTTTAAATATTTCAAATTTTACGTCTTCCCTCTTAAAAATTTCTGTTAGATCCAAAATTGTTAAAGGGTTTCTTAAATCGGGCTTGTCAGTTCCATATTTTATCATCGAGTTTTTATAAGAAATTTTTTCAAATTTTTCTGATTTTAAACTTTTGTTTGAAAATTTTTTAAATAAATTTACCATTAGTTTTTCAACAATTCTAAATACATCTTCTTGTGTAACAAAAGACATTTCTAAATCTAATTGATAAAATTCACCTGGGCTCCTGTCTGCGCGAGCATCTTCATCTCTAAAACATGGCGCAATTTGAAAATACTTGTCAAATCCAGCAACCATTATTAACTGCTTAAACTGTTGAGGCGCTTGCGGAAGGGCATAAAATTTTCCCACATTTAATCTGCTTGGTACTAAAAAGTCTCTAGCTCCTTCTGGGCTTGAGGATGTTAATATGGGTGTTTGAAATTCTAGAAATCCTAATTTCATCATTTCAGATCTTATAAAAGTAATTACTCTAGATCTTAAAATAATATTTTCATGAATCTTTTTTCTTCTTAAATCTAAAAATCTATATTTCAAACGAATATCTTCAGCATACTCTTGATCACTGAAAACTGGCATAGGCAATTCTTTGCATTGCCCTAGAATTTCAAACTTTATTATTTTAACTTCAATCTCTCCTGTTTTTAAATCTTTATTAACAGTTTCTTTGGTTCGTTCTATAACCACACCTTCAATTTTAATGACTGTTTCCAATTGTAATTTTTCTAATTCTTTAAAAAAGTCGTTACTATTGTCTATAACGCACTGAGTTAAACCATAATTATCTCTGAGATCGATGAATAAAAGATTGCCATGGTCACGTTTTCTATTAATCCAACCAGATAAAATAATATTTTTATTTTTGTTAGTTAAATTTAATTCGTTACAGTTATGTGTTCTATAAATTTGCAATGCGAATCCTTTTTAAAATTTTATATCATTTTTAATACTTCTTTAATTAATTTTAAATTGGGAGGACTGGCCCTTTTTAAAGAATATTTGTCTAAAATTGAAACAAATTGGGATATTTTTTCATAAGATCTATCTATTCTTTTAATAGCAAAATCTAAGTGTTTTTTGTCAATTTTAATTTGCTTATCAGAAAGCCGTTTGCTCAAGATAACCTTTATAAGCTCATCACTCGGCAATTTAATTCCTATGTTCATGCAGCTATTTACTCGAGACTTTAAATCTTCTAACTTGAAGTTGTACTGATTTACTGGTCGCACAGATGTAATAAGAAAATACTTATTATCATGTAAAGCCACATTCCATAACGAAAAAAGAATTTCTTCTGAAATACTTTCATCAATATTTTTAATTATCAGTAGCTCTTTTGTTTTAAATCTATTAAAGATTTTATCATCTAGAGACGTAGACTCGATCTCTAAAAAAGAAATTTTTTTTTTTAAAATAGAAGAGATATGGCTTTTTCCAGAGCCAGGTGGTCCAAATATATTTGCTATTCTTTTTAACCATTTAGGCCAGCTTACTATAAAATCGTAAGCTTCTTTGTTGCTAGAAGAAACATAAAAATCTTCTTTTAAATAGTTTTTAATAACAGGAAAGTCCAAAATAAGTTGATCATTCATTTAAAATAATTCCCCAATAACCATTATCATTATTCAAGTCATAGCCAAAACTTATCAATTCTAATTTAAGTCTTTTTGGATTTCCATAATAGTAAATTTTAAAATCTGAATCATCAATGCTAAATTTTTCAAGACTAAAATTATTAATTATATTTGCTTTAGAAAGTGCTTTTTTTAAATTATTTAACTCTGTGAGATTTTTATGTTTAAATTTAACATTTATTGATAGTGGCATTAAAAGATTTATTAGATTAGCTTGCTTCCATATGTCCGTAATCTCTCTTTTTAAGTCTTTAAGAATTTTGCTTAATCTTAAATCGTCATCAATATTTTCTAAGTCATAAGAAAAATTTTTACTTATTAAAGATCCTTCAAAACTTGTTTTTAAATATATTTTTAATTTTTTATTGTTATAATTCATTAAAGCAAATGCATAATTTTTTATATCATATTTATAAATCAAACTATCGACTTCAAATGATTTAAAATTATTTTTAATTTTTTTTATTTTAGAAATATCTTCGAGGTCATCTATTGGTAGCAAAAAATTAATTACCTCATGGTCTATTTCGATGTTATTCCAATTTTTATAAAAATAATTTTTCTTAAAGTTTTTTAGATCTTCGTTAATATACAGGATTGGAAAAAAAATAGCTGTTATTGTTTTTGGTCGAGAATAAGAAATATTGTTTTCATATAATAATTTTTTTACTTTATTTTCATCATAATGAATTGCAAATTCTGCATGGTATTGGTTCTTTCGATATTTTTCATCAGTTATTTGAAAACTTTTTATTAGTTTTATTATTTGTTTTTTTTTTATTTTTTTTATTTTTTTTTTGTCATTTTATAATAATATTTTTTCCTTCAATAGTTTAAAGAATAAATTTATTGCTTTTTTATTTTATT
>Ga0115002_10002641_pt1 | contig 23213 bp, 20 predicted proteins | sample ArcticOcean_MG_C_8_FD_89576 | JGI IMG/M metagenome (GOLD analysis project Ga0115002, IMG submission 89576) | Marine microbial communities from western Arctic Ocean - ArcticOcean_MG_CB11_86 | ecosystem: Environmental > Aquatic > Marine > Oceanic | place: Arctic Ocean: Canada Basin | collected... | reverse complement strand
CATCTACAGCAATTCCGTTGGAATAACCAATCGGGGCATCCCAACCTTCTGGAAGAATAACATTCATGATAGCTTTTAGATTATTGATTAAGATTTGAAATATTCATCACATCATTACGACGGAATTACAAGATAAACTATCTTTATTGAGCTAACGAAGTACTTCATTGGAATGATTTCGTAAAGCAGCTAATCATCCCAAAAAGAAAAATTATTCAAATCAAGTTTTTAAACGATAAATTCATGATCAAAGTCACTGACTTCAACCTCAGTTTTAACTTTAGGTGGTTCAAAAGCCGGACGTGTGTCACGAAATAAAACTCCGGTGTAAAAACCGTCATCTGTTGCCAGACGACGTGCCGCCTGACCTCTATCGAATGTAGTTTTTACTGGAGCGCTCCGTACCATATCTTTCCATGCGCGCTGTTCCGGACGGAAGGTGACACACGGGCTGAGGATTTCCACAAAAGAAAATCCCGGATGAGTGACTGCTTCAGCAATCAAATCAGCGGTTCCGTTTGAATCACCGGAAAAACCGCGGGCAATGAAATTAGCTCCGGCTGCCAAAGCAATTACCAAGGGTTGAAAAGGACGTAGATTTGTTCCGCCGGGAGCCATACCGTTGTCCCAGTCAGGTTCAGTAGTGGGCGAAGGTTGGCCTTTTGTCATCCCGTAAACTTGATTGTCCATCACCACATACGTTAAATTGATGTTGCGTCTGCAGGCGTGCAAAAAGTGATTTCCCCCTATTGAGTACCCATCACCGTCACCGCTGAAAACCAGCACCGAAAGTTCAGGATGTGCCAGTTTTATTCCGGCTGCAATCGGTAAAGAACGACCGTGAACTCCATGAAAACCGTAGCATTTTGTGTATGCCGGAATACGTGAAGAACAGCCAATTCCGGAAACAACTACTGAATCCTCGGGATTTAAACCCAATTTTGCCATGGCTTTTGTAAAGGACATCAGTACAGTATGATCTCCGCAGCCCGGACACCAGACAGGCTTAGTGGAGGATTTATAATTTTTTGGAATAAATGAATTGACCAGATTTTCCGGAGGAACGTGGATATTGTTCATTTAGTTGTCCATTCTTGAAGTTTTTTCAGTAACATTGCTGAAGAAATGGGTAATGGCCCAGGTTTGGAAAAGGATTCCGCGCGATCGTCCAATTCAAAATAGCCACGGAGATAGCGGTAAAACTGTGCACTGTAACTTTGCTCTACAACTAAAATTCTGTCTGTATTCTCTAGTGCTTTTTTAAAAATTTCCGGTTGTGCAGGAGAGAGCAGGCGTATTACCATCATCCGGATTATTTTACCTTCCGGATCAATTTGACTGACTGCTTCACGTACATTCCCACCGGTTGAACCCCAGGTAATCACAGCAATTTTACCGCTACCGCTGATTTCGGCCCAGTACTCGCCGTAATCAAAATTTCGCAGTTTCCGGTCTCGCTTTTCCAGTTGTGCGTCATGATCCTCAACCATGCTGGATGGTGTTCCTTGAGGAGTATGCTCAAGACCGTCTGCAGTGTATTGACCATCCGGAGTTCCGGGCAAAGTCATGGGGGAAACTCCGGATTTGGTCAGAGCATAGCGTTGATATTTTTCCGGTACTTTCTTTAAAACTTCACGTTCCGCCTTTATTGCTGAATCCAGCGGACGTTTGGTAACAGCAAGGGTCTGTCCTAAAGATTGATCAGATAAGACAATAGCAGGAGTTTGTAGTTTTTCTGCGAGATGTACAGCCCATTGTGTAGTCCATAAACAGTCCGGAATCGAATGAGGAGCAAGTACCAAATGAGGGGCGTCACCGTGTAGACCGTGCACGGCAAGGTTTAGATCTGATTGTTCGGACTTGGTAGGAATTCCGGTGGATGGTCCGCCCCGCAACACATTGACCACTACCAGCGGAATCTCTGCCGCAACGGCCAATCCTAATGATTCTGACATCAAGGCCAGTCCGGGTCCGGAAGTAGCAGTTAAAGCAGGAACACCGCTGTAGGAAGCTCCGATAGTCATGTTGATGGAAGCGAGTTCATCTTCTGCCTGCAGTAAAAAACCACCAACTTTTCTCAACCGAGGTGACATCCATTCCAATATTTCAGTGGCAGGAGTGATTGGGTATGCGGCCACAAATCTTACTCCGGCACGCAACGCTCCCAGCCCCGCGGCCTGATTACCTGTAATGGCCCAGCGCTCCTCTGCATCAACGTCAGGAGGTGCGAGTTCCATTACAAATTTAGCCTGCGAAGCGGCCTGCACTCCTAGCTCCAATGCTGCAAAACTTACTTCGAGCTCAAGCGCTTTAGCAGAAAATTTGTTTTCCAGCGTATTCTGCACAATTTCAGCAGGACAGCCGATCAATTTTCCCAACAATCCCAATGCAGCAATGTTTGTGCGACTACCTTTAAGTTTTTTCAGCATTGTTTTCAGATCAACATCCCAAACCTTTGCACCAGTATCTGTCACCATCACTGGAAATTCTACGCCAGCTTCTCCACTGATCACCACACTATTTTCATCTAAAGCTATTTCCGAAGCAAAACGCTCTACATTTTTCCAGTCAAGAGCCAGCAAAATATTAAAATATTCACAGGGGGATTCTATAGGACTTGTCGACAATTCGACGTAAGCTGCAGCTTCTCCACCACGGATTTGCGGACCAGAAGAGCGGCGCATCATTCCATACCAACCAGCTTTAGCCGCGGAGCGCAGTAATAATTCACCCACTGTCATCACACCGCTTCCCCCACTACCGACGACTGCAATTGCGATTCGATTGAACTTACCACTTTGTGTGGATGTCATGCTTAAATCTCTTTTAAATATGTAAAAAGGTATCAATATGCATTTTATTTAAATATATGCTTGACTTTAACTAAGCGGATATGTAGAGTCAAGCTTAAATATATATTAAAGTACTTGTATATTGATTAAATAAAAAGTAAAACATGAAACAATCTTTTTTTCATTGGCAGATGACGAAGGTCGGATTGCCATTAATAAGAGAAGAAATTGATCCATTGACTTCCGATGTAGACTTTAAAGTCTCAGCAGGTGAGGTTTTGGTAAAGGTGGCCGGTTGCGGTGTATGTCACACCGATTTGGGTTTTTTTTATGACGGAGTACGCACTAACCATCCTTTACCTCTTACTTTGGGCCACGAAATAAGCGGACGCGTATTGGAAACATCTGCCGGTTCTGAAGAATGGCAGGGAAGCGCAGTGATTGTTCCGGCGGTGATGCCCTGCGGTGAATGTGATCTTTGTAAAAAAGGGCGCAGTTCAATTTGCCGTAGTCAGAAAATGCCCGGAAACGATATTCAGGGTGGATTTGCTTCTCATATAGTAGTTCCCGCAAAAGGCTTGTGTCTGGTGGATGAAGTACGTTTGGAAAAAGCTAAGCTTACGCTAGCAGATGTTTCAGTGATTGCCGATGCGGTAACAACTCCTTATCAGGCTGCAGTACGGGCCGGAGTTGGAGAAGGTGATGTAGCTATTGTAGTAGGTGTCGGCGGTATCGGTGGATATGCAGCTCAGATTAATGCCGCGCTTGGGGCGACCGTGATTGCGATTGATGTAGATTCTGAAAAATTGTCAGGACTCAAAGAGTATGGTGTATCTTTAACTCTCAACTCCAAAGAATATGATCCGCGTGAACTGAAAAAAAAGATTCGTGATTTTGTTAAAGAACAAGGTTTAGCGCCTCAGGAATGGTTTATCTACGAGTGTTCCGGAACCTCTGCGGGACAAACCACCGCATTCAATCTGCTCACTCACGGTGCAACTCTGAGTGTGCTCGGATTTACGATGGAAAAAACGGAAATGCGGCTTTCTAATTTGATGGCCTTTGACGCAAGGGCTCTGGGGAACTGGGGGTGCGCTCCAGAACTTTATGGGGCTGCTCTGGATTTAGTGCTGGACGGTAAAGTACAGCTAGCTCCGTTTATTGAACAATATCCGCTGGACTCGATCAATGAAATATTTGAAGCAGGACACGCGCATAAATTACAGCGTCGTGCGATTTTAGTTCCGGCTTCCTAATCGATATCAGCCAAAGATTTCACGGAAGAAAACGAAAACTAATTTTGTTTTCAGGAAAATCTGAGATCTACTAAGCAAACCTTTTACAAAAACATAGCATGACAACTCAAAACGAATTTGCATTTATTGATCACGACTTAGTTCCGGAACAACCCGCCGAAGGTGTATGTTATGAATTGCGTCTGGCAACTGCTCCGGACGGTTCGGTTGCGGAAGGTCTCTATAATGCCTGGATTTCTCTCGACAATCCCAATCAATACAATTCATATACAACCGATATGGTTAAAGGTGTGATTCTCGCCTTCAGGCAAGCCTCAAACGCACGCAATGTTTCATCTGTTGTTTTCACAGGTACAGGCTATAAAGCGTTCTGTACTGGCGGAAATACAAAGGAATATGCTGAATACTATGCAGGACGGCCCCAGGAATATAGGCAGTACATGCGACTATTCAATGACATGGTTTCGTCGATTTTGGCGTGTGACAAACCAGTAATTTGCAGGGTTAACGGTATGCGAGTCGGTGGTGGACAGGAAATCGGTATGGCTTGTGATTTTTCAATTGCGCAGGACATGGCACGTTTCGGCCAAGCCGGTCCAAAACACGGTTCAGCACCTATTGGCGGTGCTACAGACTTTTTACCGATCATGATGAACGGTGAGCGTGCGATGGAATCAGGGACTCTATGCGAGGTCTGGTCGGCACACAAAGCTTATCTGAATGGAATGATTACCAGTGTGGTACCTGCACTCAAAGTAGCTGACGAGTGGGTGGCAAATCCAATGGTGGAAACTCAGAAAATGTTTGACGATTGGGGCAGATTCTCTTTTGGAGAAAGTAAAAGCGGGCAAGCACTTGCGGAGGCGAAAGCTTTAATCAAGGAAGGGCAAATTGATTTGTCACTGTTGGATCAGGAAGTTGAAAGTCTTTGCGCGAAATTGCTGTTGACATTTCCTGACTGCATGATCAAAACACTGGAAGAACTGAGGAAACCAAAGCTTGAAGCGTGGAACCGTAATAAAGAGGATTCACGCGCATGGCTTGCAAACAACATGATGACAGAAGCACGGGCTGGCTTCAGGGCTTTTAACGAAGGCACAAAAACTTGCAGGGAAGTTGATTTTGTCGCACTCCGTCAGGCTCTTGCTAAAGGAGAGCGCTGGACAGATGATTTTACGGACAGCTTGATGCCGGAAAGACAGAAATGATGAGCCCCATAACTCCGTTAAAAACTTGGCGTGAACAGGATGAGACACTTTTGCGGATCCGCCTCTCGGCACCGAAATCCAATATTATCGATGCGGCGATGGTTGCGGAACTCGCTAAGGCTTTTGCACAGCAGAAGCAGGCTTTCACAGCCTCAGCACAAACAAAAATCAGAGCAATATTACTTGATGCGGAAGGTCCACATTTTAGTTTTGGCGCAAGTGTCGAAGAACATCTTCCCGGACAATGCGTGAAAATGCTCAAAGGTTTTCACACTCTGCTATTGCAAATGCTGAGTTTACACCTACCGATATTGGTGGTAATTCGCGGGCAGTGTTTAGGCGGCGGTTTGGAACTCGCCTGTGCCGGAAGTCGGTTGTTTGTCAGTCCGGAAGCAAAAATGGGACAGCCGGAAATAGTATTAGGAGTAATTGCCCCCGCGGCTTCATGTTTGCTGCCGCTCCGTGTGGGACAGGCTCTTGCTGAGGATATGCTGCTTTCCGGACGTAGTCTTGATGCTGCTGAAGCAAAAGAAAATGGTCTGATTCAAGTAATCGCGGAAAATCCGGAAGCCAGTGCGTTGAATTATTTTGAAACACACTTAAAGTCTAAAAGTGCCAGCTCCATGGGTTTTGCACAACAGGCTGCTCGCATAGGATTGATAGGTGATGTGAAACGTAAACTGGCGGCAGTTGAAGAATTATATTTGAACGAATTGATGAAGACCCATGACGCAATTGAAGGCTTGAATGCCTTTTTGGAAAAGCGGCCTCCTCAATGGAATAACTCATAGTAATTACAAATATGTCTGTCAGACCCTAAAAAATAAAACTCACATGAGCGTCAATACGAAAAACTCAAAACTTCAAAACTTAGACACAAAAAGTACTGCTCCTATAGTGGCGTATTGCCAGGAACTCTTTGATGATCTGGATTTTAAATCAGTAAAAGCCTGGAAGGAAGCACAACCCGGAAGGAAAGCCATTGGTTACATGCCGGTTTATGTGCCTCGTGAAATAATACATGCGGCGGGTATGCTACCCGTCGGAATCATGGGCGGCGGTGATCAACTCGAAGTCATACACGGTGATGCCTATTACCAGAGTTATATTTGCCGTATTCCACGCTCTACTATTGAACTCGGTGTGACAGGCAGACTGGATGTTTTGGATGGTATGATGTTCCCCAGCATTTGCGATGTGATCCGCAATCTTTCCGGAATGTGGAAAATGATGTTTAAAGATAAATACGTGCGTTATTTTGACGTTCCGCAAAATTATCAAGATGAAATTGGAGGAAAGTTCTATATCAACGAAATGCAGCAATTGCGGGATGACCTGGGAAAATTGGTGGGACGTGAAATCAGTGATGATGACTTGCGCAACTCGATTGGAGTTTATAACGAAAACCGTAAAGTAGTCGAAGATCTTTATGGATTTCGGGCGAAGCAACCTTGGAAAGCTCCGAGTACGGAGGTTTACCTACTGCTCCGCGCTGGAATGGTTTTGCCGGTGGAAGATCATACTTTACTAATCCGCGACTATCTTAAAGCAGCGGTCTTAGAGGAACGCCCGGTGCGTGACAACTGCAGGGTGGTAGTCAGCGGAGTGTTTTGTGAGCAACCGCCTTTTAACATGATTAAATCCATTGAAATGGCAGGCTGTTACATAGTGGATGACGATTTCATGCTGGTAACCCGCTGGCTTCTGGAAGATGTTGCAACTACAGGTGACCCACTTGAAAATTTATCTAAGGCCTTTCTGCATCACTCCAATGAAACCGCAGCCAAATATGAACCGGATGTTGAGAATAAAGGAGTGTATTTGATTGAATCTGTCAGGAATAACAGAGCAGAAGGGATTATCTTCGCGGCACCGAGCTTTTGTGATCCTGCTTTGCTGGACCGCCCAATGCTGCAAAACGCATTGGCGGCTCAGGAAATTCCATACACTTCATTTGAGTATGCTGAAAATTCCGGACAGATGCAGCCGATCCGAGAACAAGCCGGAACTTTCGCTGATTCCATCAAACTCTGGAGTGTTTGAGCTGTATGAAATTAGCTTTCTAAGCTGAAGCTGATTAAGTTGATTGACTAGCAAAATAAGGAATTATATTTTGCTTGAATATTTAAAGCGTAACTCAACGTATTAATAACAAAGGAGACAGAATGCCCAAAAAAACAACGCCGACAGTCATCAAAGAGGAGTCGATGGAAATACAAAAAAAGATGATTGCTGAAAATTTCAGGCAACTCTATGATGCACCGAAAAGTGGGAAGAAGGTTGTTTCTACTTTTGTTCCGGGTAATTTGAATGAGTTACTGATGTGTTTTGATTTTGCGAGAAACCTCCCGGAAATAAATGCTCTGCAAAACGGCATGCGCAAAAAAACTGGACGCATGATTATGGAAGCTGAAAGAGCAGGGCATTCCGAAGACGTTTGTACTTATGTTAAAGCGGATTTGGGTATGATGGCACAAGGCAACATCGGACCAACAGGAGAAGTCTTGCCTACTCCGGATCTTCTGCTGCTTTCCTACACAGGTTGTTTTACCTTTATGAAGTGGTTTGAGCTGGTGCGGGAGCAGTACAAATGCGAAACAGCAATGCTGCATGTACCATATCAGGGTGATGGAGTAGTTACAAAAAATATGCGTGATTATGTTGTCAAGCAACTCAAGCAAGAAATTATCCCAACTCTTGAAAGAGTAAGCGGAGTCAAGTTTGATATTGATCGTTTGCGACAATATTTACGGGAGTCCGCAAAAGCCGAAGAAGACTTGGTATGGGTCCTTCAAAGCGCTAAAAACAAACCATCACCGATTGATGCGTATTTTGGTGGTGTTTATTACGTAGGGCCGATTTTCTCATCTTTTAGAGGCAGTGAAGGCGCCGCTACTTATTACGAAATGTTGCGTAAAGAAGTTGAGGAACGTCTACGTCAAGGCAAAGGACCTATCACACCTGAAGGTGAAATGCCGGAAGAAAAATACAGGTTGGTTGTAGAAGGTCCACCGAACTGGACGCATTTTCGTGAGTTCTGGAAAATGTTTTATGAAGAAGGCGCGGTTGTAGTCGCAAGCAGTTACACAAAAGTCGGCGGCGTCTATGATTTCGGTTTTCGTCATGATCCGGACAATCCCATTGAAACTCTGGCGGATTATTGTCTAGGTTGTTACACCAACCTTAATCTTCCGCATCGTGCAGATATGTTGGCACAGTATGTTGAAGAATATGAAGCGGACGGACTTTTGATCAATTCGATCAAAAGCTGTAACAGTTTCTCCGCTGGACAATTGCTGTTGCTGCGTGAAGTGGAAAAACGTACCGGAAAACCGGGAGCATTCATTGAAACTGATTTAGTGGATCCACGTTATTTTTCTGCGGCAAATGTAAAGAACCGGCTGGAAAGTTATTTTCAAATGATTAAACAAAAGCGCGAAGGTAGCGTAGCTTTAGGAGTCGCCGCATGAAATGTTTTATTGGAATTGACCTTGGTTCCACCACGACCAAGGCAGTAATTTTGGACGAAAACCTGAGTGAACTGGGACATGGAATAACCAACTCGCGATCTAACTACGACATTGCTTCGGCGGTCGCTAAACAGGAGGCGATTGTGAATGCGAGGATGAATTTGGTAGAACAGTCACTTTCGGACTTTCCGGAGTTGTCCGGACGTCTGGAAAAAATCCTGGATAGTCTGGAACGGAGTTTCCGTCTGGAACAATTTATGGAATCACTGGCGGATTTAGAAATGGTTTGCCGTAACAATGCTGTCGGGGAGCGCTTTAAAGGTTTTGAGCAGGGCATGGCAGAGGCACTAATAGAAACTTTCCGCAAACTTCGCATGGAAGCTCCGGAACTGTTTGCACCAGGGGCTAAACGCAAATCAGATTTTTTCCGTGACATTGCCGGTTCACGTTATCTGTCCATCGGGGAAACAGTTGCGCAAGAGGCTGGACTGGCTTTTGATTTGATGCTGAATGTCTATGACCGTTCAATCATTGAAGTTGAAAACCGGATCACCGGTGAGAATCTGGAAGAAATGATCCTTAGCGCATTAGGGCGGGCACTGAAAGAATTTACGGAATTGTCCGGAGTTTCGGTTCAAGTTGAAGGAGCGGTGAAAGACGCACTCAAGATTGAGCTGGAGGAAACTTATGTTGTAGGTACTGGGTACGGTCGAGCACGACTGCCTTTTTCCAAGGAGCATATCCGTTCCGAAATTCTATGTCACGGTTTGGGGGCGCATGTTATGTATCCCAAAACGTTGACAGTACTCGACATTGGCGGGCAGGACACAAAAGCGATTCAGGTTGATGATGTAGGAATTGTGGACAGCTTTCAAATGAATGACCGTTGTGCTGCCGGTTGCGGACGTTATCTGGGCTATATTGCTGATGAAATGAACATGGGGTTGCATGAACTTGGACCAATGGCCATGAAAGCTACCCGTACTGTGAGGATTAATTCAACCTGTACAGTGTTCGCAGGAGCGGAACTTCGCGACCGTTTAGCTCTGGGTGAAAAACGTGAAGATATTTTATCCGGATTACATCGTGCGATTATTTTACGGGCCATGTCATTGCTTTCACGCTCTGGCGGAATCCGCGATGAATTTACTTTTACTGGAGGAGTGGCTAACAACGAAGCCGCCGTGGATGCCCTGAAGTCACTGGTTAAAGAAAATTATGGTGAAGTTACCATCAATATCGACCCGGGCTCCATATATACAGGAGCTCTGGGAGCGGCTACTTTTGCGCAAAGAGCTGTTTAGCATTGTCATTCGCAATTTTAGGCTGCGGATTTACACTGATAAACACGTGGAAGAACGCGACTAAAACTGAAATACGCTGATAAACAATTTTAAAGCAAACATTCGCGGCTAAAAACCAAAATCCTAAATTAATAAACTGGACATGATAACTACAATTGGAATTGATATAGGCACGAGTGCTGTCAAAAGCGTTTTGTTTCGTACAGTTGACGGAAAACCCGAATGGCTGGGAAAGCGTGTGTATCGGATCAGGAAACGTGACCCAATGAAACTCGCAACAGAAGCTTATCAAAGTTTATTGGCAGATGCAGAATTGCAGGAGAATGATGTAGATTATGTGGCAACCACCGGAGATGGAGAAAATGTAGAATTTCGTACAGGACATTTTTATTCGATGACTACTCATGCAAGAGGTGCTGTTTTTCTGGAACCGGATGCAAGAGCAGTCATTGATATTGGCGCCCTGCACGGTAGAGCAATCAGTACCGATGAACGTGGCAAAGTTTTGTCTTACAAAATGACCAGCCAGTGTGCTTCCGGATCAGGACAATTTTTGGAGAATATTGCACGTTATCTGGGCGTATCACGAGACGAAGTTGGGGCACTGTCCCAAGCTGCCGATGATCCTGAAACAGTAAGTTCCATCTGTGCGGTCTTGGCCGAGACGGATGTAATCAACATGGTTTCGCGTGGAATTTCAACCCAGAACATTTTGAAAGGAATTCATCTGTCTATGGCAGGTCGTTTGGTAAAGCTGCTTAAATCGATCAAAGCCAAAGAAAGCACAGTCTTTGTTTCCGGAGGATTGGCGCAGGATGAGGGGCTTCTGGCAGCCATTCGTGAGCAGGCCGTGGAACAAAAGCTGTCAGTTAAGGTAAGCAGTCAAGCTGATTCAATATTCGCCGGGGCAATCGGCGCAGCAATCTGGGGAGCATTTCGTCATGAAAAACTTGGAAATATTAAGCAATAGACAAAAGAATTTTAAATTTTTTTCCTTCTTAGACTCCGCTCAGGCATTGATAAATTCCTCTGAGATGAGTTGAAAGTTTAACTTTTGAGCATACACAATTAACTTTTAGCTTTAACCTGAAAATGGCTTTAATGATTACAGAGGACTGTACGGTTTGTGATGCGTGCGTGGAACCATGTCCAAACGAAGCAATCAGCGAAGGTGATGATATCTATGTGATTGACGCTTTACGTTGTACTGAATGTATAGGCACAGACGAAGAGCCACAGTGCATCACTGTTTGCCCGTCTGCTTGCATCCTGCCAATCCTGACTTTGAGGAAAGTGTAGACGAATTACAGGAAAAATTCGATTTTATTCACGGGTGATAGCTTTGCTTATTGTTACTCGGTCCTCCGAGTAGTTCTATTAGATCCTTGTTGGCAAGGAGTTGATACTTAAATTGATTTTTGTCCTGAAATTGTCTCACATCTTCTTGATGCGCATAAAGAGCAACGATTGGGAAACTGCTAGCCAGTACAAAAAACGTACTGAAACTTCTCACATCAGCACGAATTGAACAGAAACCAGCATTATCGTGCAAATTGCCATGATTAAGGTCAATATCAGGCCGATTGGATTAACACTAGGATTTAGAGGAACATAAATAACTAAAATAGAAAAAACTATAAAATGTTAATGATGCGATGAGCTAAAGTAACCATCAGTCTGATTCTCAAACTTTGAAAGTGAACAACAATTGGCTAAACTTAAGTTAAGGGAAGATATTAGTTATGGGAGATTAACAATTTTATTTCAGGATCTGATGTGATCAGTTTCAGTTTAGTTCAAATTCTTGAGTGCACACTGTGTATCTTTTTCCACCAGTTCCATAAATTTAGGATTATGTCCTAATTCCGGATTGGAGCGGTGACGAAGTTCATGTACAAGTGTGTTAACTAATTGCGACTTTTTGGGCCAGCCAAAAAACCAGAAATTTGATCTGTGAATCTTGATTTGCTCTTCTCCCCAGTAAACACCTGCTTCTCCGTATTGGATCCAGTTTTTATGCACTGGACGTTCTCTGGTATAGCGAATTGGTACTGTGCGAATTTTAACTTTCAGGATCGACGGAAAACAAGGGACTTCCAATAACACCTCAGCGTATGCCATTATTTGCAGTTGTCTAGCCTCGGGATTTTCGACAAGAGGATCAAGCAGATGCCAGCGGTCAAGAATAAAAAAAATGGCACTGCCGGCGAGAAGTAAAGCTAACAACCACTGAGCATATTTTGAGAATAAAGGCTTTCTTGAATCGGGCTTATTCAGGTGTCTCTGCTTCCACTTTAGCCATTCTTCCCATTCCAACTGTAGACTTTTGATTTGTTCGGTTTCCCAATTTTCCTGAGTTTCTCCGGTCTGAGACAAGATTTGCTGAATTTCCGGAGCCTGAAAAAACAAATGTTCCTTACAATTATGACAATGAATTTTTACAAAACGTTCACCGTCCCTTCCGGTCATAGGAACAATACCAAAATTTTCTTCTGCGCAGGAGGGGCAATGGAGTGTTACTTCTTCATTTTGGGAGGCAATTGCGGAAGGCATGAGAAAGGCTGAGAATATGATTAAAATGTTTATTAATTTTCCTTTAAGGTTTGGGAAGCAATGATAAGTTTTTGCACTTCAGACGCACCTTCATAGATTCTGAGTGCACGTATTTCACGATAGAGCTGTTCAACAGCGAATCCGGAAACCACACCCGAACCTCCGAATATTTGTACAGCTTCGTCAATTACTCGTTGTGCTGCTTCTGTAGCAAATAATTTTGCCATGGCCGCTTCCTTAGTAATTCTCTCAGCACCATTGTCCTTAGTCCAGGCAGCTCGATAAATGAGCAGGGAACTGGCATCAATATCCAGAGACATTTCACCAAGTTTAGCCTGAATCAGTTGAAGCCGACTCATGGGTGCACCAAACATTTGTCGGGATTTTGTTCTATTCAGCGCTTCATCCAGGGCATGTCTGGCAAATCCCAGAGCAGCTGCACCGACTGTTGAACGAAAGATATCAAGTGTAGCCATCGCCATTTTGAAACCATCTCCGCCAACTCCTATTTGCTGAGTTATTGGAATCCGGCATTGATTAAAGCGAATCCTGGCTAATGGATGAGGTGCTATAACTTCAATACGTTCGTTAATTTCAAGTCCGGCAGTGTCCGCGTCAACCACAAAAGCGCTGATTCCGTGAGTACCGGGAGCTTCTCCGGTTTTAGCAAAAACAGTATAGTAATCGGCAATTCCACCATTGGAAATCAGGGTTTTTTCACCATTCAGCACAAATGAAGCGTCATCTTGTTCAGCAGTTGTTGTTAAGGCCGCTGCATCAGAACCGGCCTCTGGTTCAGTAAGCGCAAAAGCCGCGATTTTCTTTCCGCTACGTACATCCGGCAGATATTTTTGCTTTAGTTCAGCAGAACCAAAAAGTGAAATAGTTCCGCTACCGAGTCCTTGCATGGCAAAGACAAAATCGGCAAGTCCGGAAAAACGGGCTAATGTTTCTCGAATCAGACACAGAGATCGTACGTCCAGACTAGGATTTATTCCTCCATATTTTTTTGTTACACAGTAATCCAACCAGCCGGCTTCAGCCAGCTTAAGTACTAATTCCCGGCAGGCAAGATCAACATCCTCTGGCGTAGAAGAATATTCAGTTAATTCAGTTTCTGCCCAGTTTTCCAGTTCAAGCGCTAATGCTCTGTGCTTATCTTCAAAAAAAGGCCATGTTAAAAAGCTGTGGTCTGACATCAGTTTCCCTCAAAGACAGGTTTTGCTTTCTTAACAAATGCTTCGTATGCCCTGACAAAATCTTCAGTCTGCATACAAATGGCTTGTGCCTGAGCTTCGGATTCAATGGCTTGTTCTATGCTCATACTCCATTCCTGATTGAGCATTGTCTTGGTTATTCCATGAGCGAAATTAGGACCCTCTACTAACCTATCCGCCATCTCAAGAGCTTCATTTAGTACAGTTTTAGACTCATGCAGTTGATTAAAAAATCCCCAGCGTTCTGCTTCCTCACCGCTCATGTTTCTGCCGGAAAACAATAATTCAGCGGCACGTCCCTGTCCGATGATACGTGGAAGAATGGCGCAAGCTCCCATGTCACAGCCGGCCAGCCCGACTTTAGAAAAAATAAATGATATTTTAGCAGATCGGGTGCCAAGCCTGATGTCGCTTGCCATCGCAAGGATTGCTCCTGCACCAACACAAATACCGTCAATTGCGGCAATAACCGGTTGTGGGCAATTTTTGATTGCCTTGACTAAATCTCCTGTCATTCGTGTAAAAGCCAACAATTCCTTCATGCTCATCTTGGTCAGTGGGCCTATGATCTCATGTACATCACCACCAGAACAAAAATTTCCTCCGGCTCCGGTTATTACTACAGCTTTTACTTCCTCTAGATAGACCAGTTCCCTAAAGAGGTCCCGCATTTCCGCGTACGACTCAAAGGTTAAAGGGTTTTTACGTCCCGGACGGTTAAGAGTAATCGTAGCAACTCCACGATTTAGAGACCAGAGAAAATGTTCAGGCTGTTGCTCTAGTACTGTTTTAGTTTTTCCATACATCGAATTAGCTCATCAAGTGGTTTATTTTTGAATTAAACTTATGAAATAATTAATGAATATATTAGTCATATCTTATATTATTACAACGGGCATCTGCTGACATAAGTAGCTTATATGTGGAATATATCTATTTAATGGTTCTTAATACTACAATTTTTTATTCTGCATATAGTCATCGTGGTGTATCATATTTCTACAAATAATTTTAATTAACTCAATAAAACAACATTTGAAACTACTGCTTAAATATGAATCAAATCATATAAATTCTGCTGAGTTAGCTTAAAATATTTAATTTATGGAATAACTGCGGTTGCTTCTATTTCTACTTTTGCCCTGTCTGCCATTAAACTCTTGACCTCAACGACTGTCATTGCGGGGAAATGGCGTCCCACTTCTTCTCTATATTTTTGTCCCAGTAATTTCAAGGAAGCTAAATATTCCTGTTTATTAGTTATGTACCAAGTCATTCTGGTGATATGTTCCGCATTCGCATTGGCCTCAGCCAGGATACTCATAATATTACGTAGTGCCTGTCCTGCCTGTTCCGCAAAGTCATCCGTCTGAAAAGTTGAGGTTTCATCCCAACCAATTTGACCTGAGATAAAAATTTGCCTGCCCTCAGCGACTATACCTTGGGAGTAGCCTTTAGGAGTTTTCCATCCCTCAGGAAGTAAAAATATCATTTTATGGTTTGTTCTTATTGGTTATTAAAAATCTGAAAATGCACTCATTCATTTCTAACATAGGGTAAAATCTTAAGTTTATTTTTGTTAAACTTTATTAAGTATTTTCGCTTTGCTTTAAATGTCCGGCTTGGTAAAAAATCTGAAACCGATGATTTGTCATTTCATCTTTAGAAATAAAATTTAATAAAATTAGTGCTTAACATGAGATAAATATCTCACCGAGCTCAAAATGACACGTTATTGTAATTTATTAAGAGTGAATTATAATGTGACAAACTATTAACTATCCAGACTTTATCGCTTTGCTTTAAAGGATACCTCCTGAGTGTATTCTGCAGTTTAACTGAATTTAACTGGAACCAAGAAAAAGTGCGATATATCATTTAATAAGATATAAAAACCAGATATATAAACTGTTTATTGAGAGATGGTATTATTCCGGGTAATTTTACTGACATTGTTTAATAAACTAACCAGCTGATTCAAATCATCATTTTTTAAATCTTTAAAAATATTGATCAACCACTTTTCATGCTCAACAGCCATTTTTTTAAAATCTGTAACCCCTTTATCGGTCAATTCCACCAGTTTCACACGGCGGTCTTTAGCTGATTGCAAGTGAGTTATCAAGCCTTCACCAACCATTCGGTTCACCAGCCAAGTTACATTACCGTTGCTCACCATCATTTGTTTAGAAAGCTCAGTTTTGCTAAGCGGTTCTTCGGCATGATCCAGAGCTGCTAACAAGTCAAATTGAGGCAAAGTAGAAGAAAAATTCTTATGCAAATGGGTGCGTAAATAACGTTCTATTTCACCTGTGTTTTTTAATAATCCGAACCATAACCGAACTAGCTGTTTTTTGTTTAACGGACTACTGCTAGAAGTGGAGTTGCTGCTATTATTCATGACATTACCTCCCCTCCTGAAATCGAGATTGCCTGTCCTGTGACCGAACCTGTTTCTTGCTGACAGAGCCAGAGGACTGTATTTGCGATTTCATCTGGCTGAATAAAACGTTTCTGAGGATTATTTTTCAGCAATTCCTCACGTGCTTCAGCCTTTGATCGACCTGTTTTGAGACTAATATTATCGATTGCGCTTTCAGTTATTGCAGTTTCAGTGTAACCGGGACAAATTGCATTGACGGTTATGCCGATATGTGCGGTTTCGAGTGCCAGTGAGCGTGTTAGTCCAATAACACCGTGTTTAGCTGCAGAATAAGCCGTTACATAAGCATAGCCTTTTAAACCTGCTGTACTGGCGATATTAATGACCCTTCCCCATTTTTGTTTTTTCATAGCAGGCAGGCAGGCTTGTGTACAATGAAAAACACCGGTCAGATTAAGGGAGATCATTTCATTCCATTGTTCAGCTTTCATTTTCTCAAACGGAACTGAGATGGCATTTCCTGCATTATTGATCAGGATATCAATTACTCCATGCTGTTGAACTGCCCTTTGAAAAGCAATGTTGACTTTTTCTTGGTCTGTTACATCAACTGCTGTTGCAAATCCCTGAGCTAATTGTTCAGCTTTTTCCTGCAAACGTTGATAGTCCCGGCCCATGATGGTAGTCTTTGCTCCTGTTTTGGCCAAAGCTTCGGCAATTGAAGCTCCAATTCCACTCCCACCACCGGTAATTACTACGTGTTTGTCTTTCAGCATTTCCGTTAAATCAAAGTTCCCATTTGCAAAGCACGCTGGGTGTTGACCTCAAGTTGTCTTTTTCCGGCTAGATACTGAACCGGCCAAGCCTGTTCGAGATGGTTTTGCCGTGCAGCCGCGTGTAAAGTCCAATAAGGATTGCTTAAATGCGGACGTGCCAGACAGCATAAATCAGCTCTACCGGCGGCAATGATGGAATTAACATGATCAGTTTCGAAGATTGCACCTACCGCAATTGTCGGCACATTTCCTTCGTTGCGGATTCTATCCGAAAAAGGTGTTTGAAACATACGCCCAAAGACAGGTTTTTCATTGATGTTGGTTTGTCCAGAAGAAACGTTAATAATGTCTGCTCCTGCCTTGTAGAACATTTTGGCGATTAAGACCGCTTCTTCGTCATCAACTCCGCCTTCGACCCAGTCGTGAGCAGAAATTCTAACTGAAATAGGTTTTTGCTGCGGCCAGACTGAACGAATTGCCTGAAAAACTTCCAGCGGATAACGCATTCTGTTTGCCAGACTTCCGCCATATTCGTCTGTACGCTTATTTGAAAGAGGTGTGATGAATGAGGAAAAGAGATAACCATGTCCGCAATGAAATTCGAGCATATCAAAATCACATTCTTCAGCCAGTTGAACTGCCTTGACAAACTGGTCTTGAATTACTCGCATTTCAGGTTTTGTCAGTGCATGCGGAATTTGATCTTTATATGCAACTGCGGAAGGTCCGACAATGGGCCAGCCTTCCTTAAGTGCCGTGTTCTGTCCTTCCCATAATATTTTTGTAGATCCTTTGGGGCCGGCGTGCCCCAATTGCAATGCAATTTTTGCTTCACTTTGCTGATGTACAAAATCTACTATCCTCTTCCATCCCTGCCGGTGTTCTTCGTTGTACATGCCTGTACAACGGGGCGTGATGCGGGCTTCCTTTGAAACATGTGTCATTTCAGTAAATATCAAACCGGCCCCGCCTAATGCTCTTGATCCATAATGAACTAGGTGAAAATCCGAAACTTTCCCATTCTCAGCACTGTACATGGCCATCGGTGAAACCGCGACGCGGTTGACAAGTTCCATTTTCCTCAATGAAAAAGGAGTAAACATAGGTGTAATTGGAGTCTGAGTGGCGTTTCCGCTTGCATTTTCCGCAAATTCAAATTCCATGTTTTCCAACCAATTTTTGTCACGCAATCGCAGATTTTCATGACTTACACGCTGACTTCTGGTGAGTAGGCTGTAGGTGAACTGAGTAGTAGAAAAATTGGTATAACGGGGAAGATTTTCAAACCAGGCAGTACTGTTTCTGGCGGCATTCTGTAGACGCAGGACTTCTATTTCGCGTTCATCCTGATAACTCTTAAATGCGTTTTCTAAATTGCTGTTTTGGTGAATACTTTCTGCCAAACTGATGCCGTCTTCAAAAGCTAGTTTGGTACCAGAACCAATAGAAAAATGCGCCGTATGTACCACGTCACCTAAAAGTACAATATTTTGATGATACCAATGTTTGCAGGTTACCCTGGGGAAATTCATCCAGACTGAAGAACCCCTCAGATGTTTAGCATTTTCCATGAGAGGGTTGGCATCAAGATAATCGGCAAACAAGGATTCCAAGAAGCCAATCGCTTCTTCTTTACTCATCTCTTCGAAACCAAGAGCATTCCATGTTTCCGGTGCACATTCTACAATGAAAGTGCTTAAATCATCCGCAAAGCGGTAAGCATGGGCCCAGATCCAGCCGTATTCAGTCTTGATGAAAATGAAAGTGAATGCCTCAAAAAGTTTGTGAGTTCCAAGCCAGATGAACTTGTTTCGTCGCAGATCTATATCCGGCTGAAAATGTTCTTCGTGCTGGGTCCTGATTTTACTGTTAATACCATCGGATGCAACGACAAGATCGTAATTTTCATAATTATCAGAATTTTCTACCTGAGTTTCATAAACCTGTTTGATACCTAACTTCTCAGCGCGATCCTGTAGAATAGTAATTAAACGCAGACGGCCGATGCCGATAAATCCATGTCCTCCGGAACGAACAACCTTTCCATGAATGTGAACATCTATATCATCCCAATAGGCAAAACTCTTGCGGATTGTTTCCGCGCTTTCCGGATCATTTAGCTGGAGGTTTTCTAGAGTTTGATCAGAAAAAACAATACCCCAACCGAATGTGTCATGCGGTTTATTTTGTTCTACGACGGTAATCTCATGTTCCGGATTACGGAGTTTCATCGAAATGGCAAAATAGAGTCCACCTGGACCCCCACCTATACAAACTATTTTCATGAGATATCTCTGGTTTACTTTACTGACTGGAATTGCTCAAAGAGCGTATTTACTTGCTTGGAATGATTTCGTTTGACTAAGTTTTTGGCAGCTAAAAAAACATAAAATTTTGATTGCTCTATTAAACGCAGCGCAGTTATTGGTTGGTGCTTGAAGAGGTATGAGAAGCATATTAGGTCCTGCATTGACTAAATAAAGTCTAATAACCACGATGCAAAATAATACTATATTCCTATAGATCTCAGGATATATCAAATGGTGTAGCTTATTACATCAACATCCCGCACCTGAGATAAAGTGTTAATTCTCTACAGAAATGGAAATTTTACTTGGACGTTGTGTTGACTTACGAAGAATTAGTGGGGCACTCACAGATGGTGATGTGAATGACCCAGCCAATAGTATTAGCGTTTGAAGTTGTTATTTTCTGTCACTGTCCGATATGTAACTAAAAAAGCATTAGAATACCAGTCCCCAAACTGCTGTTAGAAGACGAATTCTCTTCATGTGTCTTAATTTTATCTAGTAGTTCAGTTCTCAACCTGATTAATCAAATTCGATGACACCATAATTAATATGATATGCAGAAGATTTTCCACTATAATCACATATAACATCATTCCATACGCCGGTTGAATTTCTAATTGTTAAACAATGTTCTTCACTACCACTATTATTTGGTTCTCCTGAGCCCCATTTAAGTGTGCCATCAGGCCATTTAGCTCCTGCGGATATATTATCTGTAACACCTCCGTCATCAGAGGTAGTGCCATTATCCCAGATCCATGTTCCTTCCGTATCCTTATCCTCGGCACCTATCCAAAAATTACCATAAGAAATAAATGTTTCGGTTAACCAATCATTTTCGGCTTTAGTGTTGACTGTACTTAAATATCCTCCCAGTGATGCTGCCTCAATTTTGGCATTCTCCCAATTCATAGCAGAAGTTGTAATAGCGTAAGTATGACCGTCATTTGTTTCTGAACCTTGTATGCTTGCTGAAAGAATAGCACTTCCAACAGATGATAGAGTTCCAGTTCCAGAGGAGTTTACTGCAGCAACCTTGTAATAATAAGTCCCGTCGCTGAGACTGCTGTGAGTATAGTTGTCATTGGTGATTGATGTGATGGCTGTATCACTGCTATCAATTCCAGAAACATTATCCCAGTACAAAGTATAACTAGTCGCACCACTTACAGAAATCCATGTAAGTGTATTAGTGCCGCTTGCTCCGCTGATTGACAAATTGTCTGGCGCAGGGAGAGGAGTAGCAGCACTGACCTCACTGGAAAGATCACTAGAAGTGTTAGCAGCGTCTATAGCGGCAACCTTATAGTAATATGTCGATCCATTATCTAGATTGCTATGGGTATAGTTGTCGTCGCTAAGACCGGTTATAGAAGTGCTGGAAGAACTAATGCCAGTAGAATTGTCCCAGAATACGGTATAGCTGATTGCACACCCGACTGCGTTCCAGTCGAGCGTGACTTGGCCAGCTGATCCATTTGCAGTTAATGACGGAGCAGAGATTATACTACTACAGCTACTATCACCAACAAGAACATCAGTAGTAGCTTCGACAGTATCTACGACAACATCACCAATATCTCCAACAACATCAGCAACTGGATCTACAACAACATCACCAATATCTCCAACAACATCAGCAACTGGATCTACAACAGTACTAACCACATCACCAAGTTTACTAATAGGCTTGGTAACTGTTTCCGTATCATCTGCACTACAAGAGATCATCGTGAAACTAAAAATGGATATTAAAATTATTTGTATAGATTTGTTCATATTATTTACTCATATTATTTACTCATATTAATATGAGATTCACTGTTAGGTGAAAATTAGACGATGTTGTCCAATTAATAGTAACATAACTTATTTTAAGTATAATTTCGAGCGGATTAAATGTCAAACATTATTTTAAGCTTAAAGTAAATTTAATTAAAATGAAATTGTTCTGCTTTAATTTTAAACATTGAAAAGATAATACAAAGAATAAATTACCTTGCGTTTCATCTACATATATAAGACAAATGCGGATAACAAATTCAAAATTAACTTGAAATTTTGTTCTTTAATAAATTTAGGACTATATTTTAATAACACAGAGACAGGAGAAACTCATGGCAGCCAGCACACAAAAAGTATTAAAATCAATTGGAATTAAAGATGCCAAATTATTCCGTCAACAGGTTTATATCAACGGAAAATGGTCTGATGCTGACAGCGGTGAAACTACCGATATCACCAATCCTTCTACCGGTGAAGTTTTAGGTACTGTGCCTAACTGCGGAGCAGTTGAAGCAAAACGTGCAATTGAGGCTGCAAATGCAGCTTGGCCGATGTGGCGCTCCAAAACCGCAAAAGAGCGTGCTGCGATAATGCGCCGCTGGTATGAACTGATGATGGAAAATCAGGAAGACCTCGCTCGTTTGATGACTGCTGAACAGGGTAAACCATTGTCTGAGTCACGAGGAGAAATTGCTTATGCTGCAGGTTTTATAGAATGGTTTGGCGAAGAAGGTAAGCGCTTATATGGTGACACCATTCCGGCCCATGCTACTGATAAACGTATTATTGTGATCAAGCAGCCGATAGGAGTTACAGTAGCCATTACTCCCTGGAATTTTCCGGCAGCTATGATAACACGGAAAGCCGCTCCTGCCCTAGCAGCAGGATGTCCAATGGTCATCAAACCTGCTCCGGATACGCCTTTTTCCGCATTTGCACTTTGTGAACTGGCAGAGAGAGCCGGAGTACCAGCTGGAATCCTGAGTACAGTTACTGGTGACGCAGTAGGAATCGGTAGTGAATTTACCGGAAATCCGATTGTCAGGAAGTTGAGCTTTACCGGTTCAACAGGAGTTGGAAAGCTGTTGATGAAACAGTGTTCCGGAACAGTGAAAAAACTTGCGCTGGAACTTGGCGGAAATGCTCCATTTATCGTTTTTGATGACGCTGATCTTGAAGCGGCGCTACCCGGGGCAATGGCCAGTAAATTCCGCAATGCCGGACAAACCTGTGTCTGTGCAAACCGGATTATGGTGCAAAGTAAAGTCTATGATAAATTCACTAAAATGCTCGCTGTTGCAGCCAAACAGCTAAAAGTGGCAGATGGTTTTGAAGAGAGTTCCGATCTAGGACCGCTGATCAACGAAGCAGCTGTTAAAAAAATTGAAAGCCATGTTAAGGACGCTGTGTCCAAAGGCGCCAAATTACTGACAGGAGGTCACCGTCACAAACTAGGTGGTACTTTTTACGAGCCAACTGTACTCTCTGAAGTTACGAGAGATATGCTGGTTGCCAAAGAGGAAACATTTGGGCCAATGGCGCCTATCTTCAAGTTTGAGACAGAAGAAGAGGCCTTGGAGATGGCCAATGATACTGAATTTGGTTTAGCGGCTTATTTTTACAGCCGGGATATCGGCAGAATATGGAGAGTCGCAGAGGGACTAGAATATGGAATCGTCGGCATAAATGAAGGCATTATCTCTACTGAAGTAGCTCCTTTCGGAGGAGTGAAAGAATCCGGAACAGGACGCGAAGGTTCTAAATATGGTATTGAAGACTACCTGGAATTAAAGTACCTGTGCATGGGCGGAATCGACGACTGAGTCAGAGTGCGGCATCAATATTAATTTTATATGTTGAGAACTAAGAGAGCGAATTCATGTTGAATTAATGGGTCCGCTGGTGGACTATCTACCAGAAGCAGAGCGTGGACAGACAACACAATCTCTTAGAGACGGAGCGACGGTTGCTGACCTGTTGAACGAACTAAATATTAAGAGAAAGGTTGTTGTTGCAGTCAATGATGACGAGGAAAAGGAATTGGAGCATGTGCTAGTCGATGGAGACGAGGTACTTGTTTTTACTGTAATCAGCGGTGGATAGAGCTTAACTTTGAATTACTAAAATTTATAGGAGAAAAATATATGTCTTACGGCT
>Ga0115002_10002640_pt1 | contig 23213 bp, 27 predicted proteins | sample ArcticOcean_MG_C_8_FD_89576 | JGI IMG/M metagenome (GOLD analysis project Ga0115002, IMG submission 89576) | Marine microbial communities from western Arctic Ocean - ArcticOcean_MG_CB11_86 | ecosystem: Environmental > Aquatic > Marine > Oceanic | place: Arctic Ocean: Canada Basin | collected... | reverse complement strand
AGCGTGAGGACGTTGACGAAATTCTCGGTAATCTTGTGGACAACGCTTGTAAGTGGGCCCGTTCCCAGGTCGTGGTTGGAGCGCGGCGGGACGCGGCGACCTGCCATTTGCGGGTTGAAGATGACGGCCCGGGGGTCGATCAGGAAAATCGTTCAACCGCGCTTGATCGCGGCCAACGTCTTGATGAGTCCAAACCGGGCTCAGGGCTCGGACTTTCGATCGTAACAGATATCGTTGCGTTGTACGGTGGTGCGGTTGAACTAACCGCAAGTCCTCTCGGCGGCTTGGCAGCGCTTATCACGCTCCCCGCATCGCCGCACAAATGACCACCGCACGGGGTCGCGATTATGCCTGGATTCATTTCTACACGACCGACCCTGGTTGGGATTTTTCTCGTCCTTGGGTCAGCGTTCTCTTTCAGTATCGCCGGCGTGCTAATCCGCTGGGTCGAAGAGGCTAGCGGTTGGCAGATCGTTTTCTACCGTAGCGTCGCCCTATCGATAACACTGCTGATCTTCCTCGCCATTCGCTATCGCCGGGCGATGCTCGGCGTCTTCGTAGCCTCGGGTTGGACGATGGCAATTGGCACGGTGTGCATGACGTTTGCCCAGATATGCGTCATCTGGGCATTTCTACACACGCAAGTTGCTAACGTCGTCTTTGTGTTCGGCGCCGTGCCCTTCATTAGCGGTGTACTGGCCTGGTTCGTATTGCGCGAACCGATTCGCGGCGGAACTTGGATCGCCATGTTGTTGGCATTCGTCGGGATTGGTGTCATGACCGTCGATGAGTTGGCGGCGGGACGCTATGCCGGCAACTTGCTGGCGATCGCGACAACGTTGTTTTACGGCGGGCTCGTGGTAACGGCACGGGTGAGCCGCACCGCTGATATGGCGCCTGTGCTGTGCTCGGGTGCGTTGTTCGCAAGCGTCATCTGCGCAATCCTCGTCGATAGCTTTGCCATCACTTGGCACGACTTCTTCCTGTGCGCCTTGATGGGCGGCGTACAGACATTCTTTTCCTATTGGCTGATGACCTTGGCTGCACGTTACGTACGTGCCGCCGAGCTAACCCTACTGGGCAGCGCCGAACTCATCCTCGGCCCGCTCTGGGTGTGGCTCGCGATCAGCGAAACCCCGACCTACGCGACGATTATGGGTGGATTGGTGATTATGGTCGCGATTGTCGTTCAGGCCTTTACGACTGCGACGACCTCTGCTCAGACCGCGACTCCGAGCTGATCGCGGTGACTAGATCGGCATAACGACAACAGCGTCGTCTTCAAACGTATCGTCGCTTAGGCCTTGATCGGTTCTACCCGCGGAGTCGTTGAGACATTCGCGTGCCCGATTGATCTCGTTGAATCGGAAAAACATGTCGGGCCGGCCTGGGTTGAGATCGGGGTGAAACAATTTTGCCAGCCGGCGATAGGCTCGATTTATCTCACGTTCGGTGGCGCCCGGGCTAAGTCCGAGAACGCGATAGGGATCGTCTGCCAATCTCATGCTCCGATACCCCATGAATCATCAAAACCAATCCGTGTAAAGGAGAATAACGTTTAAATAACAATTTCTTATGACGCCGCCACATGAAGACCGGGCCGCATCGTTATAATCGATATTTGTAGATCAGCTCGGCGTACCCGCAATGATCGCGGGTGGGCTAGGTCCCGGTTCTAGAACTAATCGATTGCCGGGAAGCGGTATCGACGCCGGTTCCTTCGAGCGTGGCATTATCAAAATTCGTTCGTTTCAAGGTGGTGCCAAGCAGACTGGCATTTGTGAGGTCGGCATCACGCAACCGCGCATCGGTGAGATTGGCGTCGTTTAGATTGCTTCCAACAAGGGAGGAGGAAAAATATCGTCCGGTCCCATTGCCCTTCTCATCCTTCATCTCGGTCGGATCGAGATTGGCGCGTCCAAGATTGGCACCGGAAAGATTGCAATGATTGAAACGAGCGCCGGCGAGATCGGCATTGGCAAAATTGGTGCGCATGAGATTGCTGCCGGTAAAGTCGGTCAAACATAGCGTCGCGCCATGGAAGTTGGCACCGGTCAGGCCGACCGCTAGGAAGCTCGCGCCCGACAAATCCTTGCCGGCCAGGTTAACCGCCGTTAGATCGGCCTTCTCGACAATCAGACGCTCGCCCGATTCGCGTTTGGTGCGGATCCATCTTTCATGGGACTTGACCGCTTGGCTTATGTCCTCTGACAACTCCCGCTCGACAAGGGCGCCGGTGATATCGGCTGTTGATAGGTCGACTTGGTGGAGTTTCGCGCTCACCAGATTGGCATCGACCAGCTTGGCGTTTTCGAGATTTGCGTTCGCCAGATTGGCGCCGGAAAGATTGGCGCCCGACAAGTTCACGTCGCGCAGAGTAGCACCCTCGAGATCGGCGTCTGTGAGGTTGGCCTTTGAAAGGTCGGCGCCGCTGATGTTGGTGCCCCTCAGAGACGCGCCTGTCAGGTCGGTCCGCGTTGCGTGCGAATTGCGTATCGTAGAACCGTCGAGAATCGCGTCTCGGAGGGAGGCGCCCGCGAAGGAAACAGCCATAGCGTCCCGTTTTAAAATGCGGGATTGAAGTCCGACACGGTCAACATCACGCCGTCGCAAAGGTTGGCGCCCTGCAGGTCGGCATTGTCAAAGCAGGTGCTGTTCAGATTTGTGCCGCGCAAATCGGCTTGAACGAGAACGGCCTTAACGAGTCTGCTCTCGCTCAAATCGGAGGTGAACAGATCCGCGTGCGATAGATTGGCGCCGCTGAGGTGCATCTGCGAATATCGGCGCCGACAATCGTCGCCGACGCCAAGTCAATACCGCTCAACGCAACACTGCCGAAGTTGCGCCGCGACAAATCTGCCCGCCTGCCACCGTTCAGATGCTTGGTCCAACGACGGTGGCGTACCAGAATTTCGTTGAGCTCTTTAACTTGCATTGGATTAATTGCCGCCATCGCGAAGTAATGGCGGTATGCAGAAAATACCGCAATACGGAGTGATACCTAATAGCTACGGGAAACTCCGAACACCGTAAACAGGTTGGGTACTCTTAATTAACGATCTAAACTGGTTTGTTGACGGTTATTCCATTTACAAACGAATTTCGAGTATTAGCCAGATTCTCTCGATGTTTGTAGCGAATCGTTCGGAGTCATAAGCCGCATACTTGGCCGTTAGTCGATAGTGACGCAAGAAGCTAAGCGCGATGGCCGCATCGATCTCCGATCCGTACCGCGAATTGGATTGCGCAGCTTCGAACTCGTGATACGCACCCCAGACGCGCACCGAATCAAGCCCCGCGATGCGGGGTTTCTTATAGGAGAAGGCAAGGAAACGATCCTCGATCCCATTGGTTGGGGTGGTGGTGAAAACATCGGCGAAGCCTTGAAATCTTTGAAGCGTGGCAAAGGGAGTTTGCACGGCGTTGGTGCCATTACCCTCGAGCACCTCCAGCCCGATTGAGACCGAGGCATCGCCGGCCCTTAGTCCGGGCTCGACTCGATAATAGTCGAGCGAAAAAGAAGCCGAATTGTTGCCAAAGTCGCTCTGCCGTGCAATTTCGGCCGCGTAGATAACGCGTAGATCTTTAGGGGCCCGGTGCTCACCGCTCACGCGGGCGCCGATCGTTCGCGACGAGAGGCTCGCGTCGTCATCCACATCTATGAAATATCCGTACGCACTAGCTGCCAGGCCCGACTGGGCGCGGTAAGTCGCGTGAAATATGTCAACATCGGTATTGAAGCTGCCTCGCCTTGAGTCACTACCCAGCGGCCCTTGCGCACCCGATAAATGGTCGTAGCGCAGTTCGGTCCGTGGCAGCGCTAGGTTCACGAGTGTGACACCGTCAAACGTTTGTTGGTTCTGACGAAAATCTGCGTCGCCGAAGAACCGCTCATTGTCGAGCACGACGCGGTGGCGTCCGGCGATGATCTCGGTTCGCTTGGACGCCGTAATTCGTAGCACTGCCTGATTAATTTCGGTCGGGTCCGGATCGATGATTACCGCCCGATCGGTGACGGGATCGCTACCATCGTTAAACCGGTCCTGGCCAACATGCGTGTTGTTCTCAAACTCCAACAACAGAGAAAGCCCACGCCACTCTCCCGTCGCATACCCAAGGCGGGAGCGTAGGGTATTGGCCCGGGCGTTCCGGACCGGGCTGCTTTGATCAACTTGTTCGAAGCGGTAGCGAAGGTTGCCCAGGGCGCGCCGTTTGCGGCGGTATCCCAGAGTGACGACCACAGATCCGCGCCGCCGGATTGAGATAAGCTTGGCGCGGGAAGAAGGACCATTGTCGCGACGAATGCGATCGCTGCACCGGTTGTGCGCCATCTACGATGTCCGCTCGCTTGGTTGTCTTGTTGTCGGCCCATGCTTATCTCTTCATCCGGCTGCGTATCACTAGAGGAACACCGTGATGCAGATCAATAATTTTGCGGCTTGGGTGTTTGGCGTCGCGTTTGCCATGACGCTTGGTGCGACGATCTTGGTTCACCAAGGGTTCGCTGCGTCGAGCAACGTCGGCGAAGTTGCCCGCGCCCGTCAGTTCGTCGAAGGCCACCTCGCCGGTCAAAGCCGGTCGCTTTCTCCGGCCGCACCGATTTTCCTGAACGAAACCATCAAAACCGGGCCGGCTTCACGTGCCGAGCTTGAACTCGGCGACCAATCGCGGCTCGCACTCGGAGAAAGGGCCGAGGTCGTCATCGATGAGTTTGTCGCCGGCACCGGTGGCAATGCGGTCCTGAAATTGGTGCGCGGGGCCCTGCGATATACCAGCGGGGGCGCTAAACGCGGCCGCAAGGTAGCTTTGGTCACGCCAGTTGCGACCATTGGCATCCGCGGCACCGATTTCTGGTTTGGACCCATCGAGGGTGCCTTCGGCGTCGTCCTTCTGGATGGCGTCGTTGAGGTTACCAATCAAGGCGGTGCAGTTATCCTCGACGAGCCCGGCGAGGGCACGCTCATTTTCGGCGCCGATGTCGCGCCGGGAGAGCCGGCCATCTGGCCGGATGACCGGCGCGCACGTGCGCTTGCCACGGTGAATTTCTGATCGTCATTGCGGAAATCACGCGAGGGCGATGGCATCGACCTCGACATCGAACTCGCGCGGCCATGATCCAACCGTAACGAACGTCCGTGCGGGGTACACCCCACCGGTGAAGTATTTTGCGTAGACCCGATTGACCGCGTCGTAGTATCCGGCGTTGGTGATGTAGACCGTGCATTTCACAACTTTTTCCAACGAGGAACCCGCGGCTTCCAGCGCGGCTTTGAGATTATCGAGAACGATTTCGGTTTGCCGGACGACATCGCAAATTTCGCGCTGCCCGGTCTGGTGATCGACCGGCGGTAAGCCCGCGATAAATACGAACCCGTTCGCCTTAACTGCGACCGACGCTGGCACGTTATTTCGTTCCATCGCCTCGGAGATTGCCCCGACTCGAATTGTTTCCTTATCCATAAGTCTAGTCCCTTTCGATTTTTACGATTCCCGATATTCGGAGAATGCCGACGTTGTTGCGCCGCGGCGTCACGCTGGCAGTCGCGGTGAGCTCTCGCGTAAAGTGCGCCACGATTCATCGATCAGATCACCGATAAATCGAGAATCAAACGGAGATATCCGCCAATGCCGTCTCGCGTTGATATTTTTTGGTCGTTCCGCAGCCCTTATTCCTATCTGGCGACGTCGCGGCTCATCGAGATCGCCAAGACTTACGATGTCGATATGCAATTTCGACCGGTGTTGCCGATGGCAATTCGTACGCCTGACAAATTCGGCAACCCAATGGCGATCGATTACATCCGCATGGACGCCGAGCGCGTTGCCGCGTTTCTCGGAGCCGATTTTTCGTTTCCCAATCCTGACCCGGTCGCTTTTGAGGCTGGGACGATGCGCGCGACAAAAGAACAGCCGTACATTTACCGGCTCTCACGATTAGGTGTGGCGGCTTCCGAGCAGGGGCGGGGATTTGTTTTTGCTCGCGAGATCTCCTGCACGATTTGGGGCGGCAAGATTCAAGATTGGTCTGGCGAGGAGAATCTGCGTGACGCCACCAAGCGCGCCGGTCTCGATCTCGCCAGCCTTGAAACGTCGGTTGCTGGCGATGTGGCCCGGTACGATCAGGTGATTGCTGCCAATGGCGACGCTTTGGCAAAATCCGGCCATTGGGGTGTGCCTACATGTGTGTTCGAAGGCGAGCCCTTTTTTGGCCAGGACCGACTTGATGTATTGTGTTGGCGCCTCGATCAACGCGGCCTGCGTGGCCACTAGATCGAAGAGCCCAAACGTTGGCTGAGAGCGCGCCCAGTTCCGACCGGGATATCCATGCGACGATCGCCCGGCACGCGTGGCTCCCGTTCGCGTTGCTCACCGGGGCAATGTTGTGCATGGGTGGCAATATTACCATGGGCCGAGCTATCAGCCCGGAGCTCCCGCCGATCGCACTGACGTTTTGGCGCTGTCTGGTAGCGGCGCTGATCGCGCTACCGTTTGTCTACCCGAAACTGCGTAGCCAGCTCCCAATCCTGGTGGCGCAATGGCGGCTGGTTCTCGGCTTTGGGTTTTTTTGGGCCGTCGCCGGCCACGCGGTGACCTATGCCGGGCTGTTCACGACCACAGCGATCAATGGCGGGGTCATCGCCGCGACCCAACCGGCGTTGACGATCGTGGTCGCGTGGTTACTCCTGCGCGACGCGATCAACCTGCGCCAAGGCACCGGCGTTGGCATCGCCTTGCTTGGGGCGGTGGTAATCACGATCCGCGGCGATCTCGCGCTGTTGCGCGATCTCCAGTTTGTGATTGGGGATTTTCTAATCGCCCTCAGCATGTTGAGCTTTGCTGTCTACAATGTGCTGGTTAAGAAAGCGCCCCGCGAGCTCGATCCCTTCGTCATGATGGTGGCGATAATGGCGAGCAGTTGTTCCCTCCTATTGCCTTTTTACGGGCTTGAAATCGTCTTCGACGATCGCGTATTTGCCTGGCAGGAATCGGCGATATGGGCAGTTCTCTACACCGCGATTTTCGCCTCGATTGGCGCGGTCGTCCTGATGAATTTAGGAATCCAGCATGTTGGACCGGGATCGGCTGCCATGTTCATCAACCTGGTTCCGGTGTTCTCAACCCTATTGGCGGTAGCGTTTCTTAACGAAGTCTTTCAGATCTACCATGGGTTTGGAATTGTGCTTGTGGTTGGTGGGGTCTATCTCACAATCCGTTCGCGCGCGCCGTCATCGGCTCAAGCCACATGATCGGGTGGCGGCGTGCGGATCGGTCGCCGCGTCTCGCGATGGATCAAATAAAGTCCGGCCAACACGATTAACGCGCCGCCGGCGATGGTCCAGTTATCGGGTGTTTCGCCGAACACCAGAAAGCCCAGCAGACCGGCCCAAATCAACGAGACATAGCGAAATGGCGAAACCGTTGACGCCTGCGCAAACCGCAACGCCTCGATCATAAGGAACAGGGATGTTGTTACGATCACGCCGGCCAATCCGATGAGCCCTGCATCTTGCCAGGACGGGACCTGCCACCCGAACGGCAGGGTCGTGAGGCTCGCCAACGCGACGATGCAACTGGTGTAGAAGAGAATTCCACTCGAGGTATCGCCTGCGCTCATGCGCCGCGTAATGACATCGCGGGTAGCCCCGAAAAATGCTGCCGCGACGGGGAGCATTGTGGCCCATTGCAGGCCTTCACCGGTTGGCTTCAGCATGACGATAACGCCGATGAAACCGAGAATGACCGCCGACCACCGGTGCCACCCAACGCGTTCGCCAAGCACGGTTGGCGCCATCGCAGTGATGATTATCGGCCCGATATAGACCAGCGTCATGACATCGACCAGCGGCAGTGCGCGCAGCGCGCTGATGAACAAAAACATGCTTCCGACCTGCAATAGGCCCCTGATCAGGTGGACACGATGCTGGTTGACCCGCAGATCGTTAAGTTGACCGCGAACGAGCACCACACTGACGATCAACGCGACCGAGACGAGCGCGCGCAGGCAGATAATTTCACCGAGCGGGATCGTCGTGGAGATCGACTTAAGGACGGCGTTATTGACGGAGATGAGCAAACCGCCGCCGATCATGCAGGCGATTCCCAAACCGGGCGCGTCGATCTGACTGCGGCTCGAAGAGCCTAAAAGCGATTGTCGGGCCATCCGAATTATTGCGGTTTAAGTTGCGATCCGACCGTGATCTAGCGCTTGGATGACGGGGCTTGCTCCAGCTGAAAAACGGCGGGAATATCTTTCCGTTTGCCCCCGCTTTGTTGAACTTGCATTATTTAGCCTCATGACCGACCACATAGTCGACCCAGTTGAACCCAATGGGCACCAGGCGAAGTTCGCAATCGGCCAGATTGTGCGGCATCGCTTCTTCTCATTTCGCGGCGTAATATTTGACGTCGATCCGATTTTTAACAATACCGAAGAGTGGTATCAGTCGATACCACCGGACAAACGCCCTCGTAAGGATCAGCCGTTCTACCATTTGCTCGCCGAAAACGACGAAACAACGTACGAGGCGTACGTATCCGAGCAGAACCTACTCATCGACCAAAGCGGCAAGCCGTGCCGTCATCCTTGGATTGATGAGATGTTTGGCGATCGCAGCGACGACTGCTACGGCTCGCCGACCTATTTCACGCCCAACTAGAAACCCACTCGACCGGCCAGCTGGCTAGCGACCGGCGAACCGTGGCGCGCGTTTCTCGAGAAACGCAGTAATCCCCTCGGGAAAGTCTTGGGTCGCGGTGCAGGTTGCGAATGACTCGGTCTCGCGTTCGAGTTGTGTTTCCACCGTCGCTTCGAGCGAGTTGTTGATCAAGCGCTTGGTGTGGGCAAGCGCGACGGTGGGTCCGCCCGCTAGCCGTTTGGCGAGCGTCGCCACTTCGCTATCAAACTCGGCTGTAGGGACGACACGGTTTAACAGGCCGAGGCCGAGCGCCGTGTGCGCATCGAAGCGATCACCGAGCATCGCGATTTCCATTGCCTTCTTAACACCCACGACGCGCGGCAACGCGAAAGTCGACCCGCCATCGGGACTGGTGCCGATGTTGCAATAGGCGAGTGTGAAGTAAGCGTCGTCCGACGCGACCGTCAGATCACACGCTAACGCGATACTCAGCCCCGCGCCCGCTACCGCGCCATGGACTGCGGCAACGACTGGTTTTGGCATCCGTCTTATCGCCAGAACCGACTCGTGGAATCGATGGATCAGCGAACGGAACTCAGTACGTCTTTGCTCGGGCTCCCTATCGAGCATACCGGCAAAAAATTTGAGATCCCCGCCGGCCATGAAGCCGGCGCCGGCACCGCGCAAGATCACGACACGCACCGTCCGATCGCGTTCCACTTGATGCAAGATATCGGACAGAGAGATCGCAAGCTCGGTGTCGAGAGCATTAAGAGCCTTTGGCCGATTGAGCGTAATCGTTGCGACGCCTTCGGTTAGGTCGTGAAGCACTACCGCCATGTTGCCTCCTCTTGGTTACACCGCTGTCGTGGTGCGGACGCGTGGGTTAACCCGAATTGCTGTGTCGGCGATCACAGCCTAATACTTTGTTGTTTACTAGCATTGTCGCGACGCACCTGAGGAGACAGCCGGCGTCATGATAGATTCCTCGCGACCCGCGTTTGCGAGCTCGCTCGACAATGCAATCACACGTTCATTGCTCGAGCAGGTCGGGGCGGGCGCACTGCTGTATGCGTTTGCGTTACCGGCGATAGGTTTCATCCTGTGGCCAATGGTTTCGCTGCAGTATCTCGTTCCTTGGGCCACAGTCCTTGCGCTTACGGCGATTGCCCGAGGCATCATCGGCGCGTGGGCCGCTAGGAAGGCGCGCGACTCGATCGAGGTGCGTAAACTAGGCGCGATCACGAATGGGGTGCTGATCGTCAGCTCAATTGCATGGGGCGCATCCTCGGGCTTCCTCCTCGTTATTTCGTCTCCGTCATATCAAATGTTCCTTGGGGTTACGCTCGCGGGCGTTGCTTCAGTAACCGTTTTGTCCATCACTTCGGCGCCGGCTATAGCTCGTGCTAGCGTCGTTTTGATCTTGCTCCCGCTCACCGTCGTAACGGTGTTTGCTAACCCGATGTCATATACGTTCGCGCCATTTATCGCGGTTTGGGGCGCCGTTCTCTTGGTGCTAGCGAAGCGGCTGCATAACAATCTTCGAGCCAATCTCGAGCTGGAAATCACCAACATCCAGCTGCTTGATGAACTCAAGGAGCAGTCGGCCTCGCTCGAACGAAGCGAAGCCTATTTTTGCGCTCTGGCAGAGCGCGCGCAGGACATCGTGCTAACTTTGTCCAAAGACGGTGTCATCGAATATTGCAGGCCTTCGGTCGAGCGAGGCCTTGGCTATCGCGCAGAGGAACTCCACGGCTCCCGGCTTCACGACTACGTCCATACCGACGATATCTCAAAACTCGACTGCGCCTTATCCAACGCTGGGGAAGCGCGGGAGCCAGATGGATTGCTTGTCACGCGCATACGCTCTCGCGACGGTGCTTGGCGCTATATCGGATCATCGATCCGCGATCTAACTCAAAATCCCGTGATTAGCGGGATCGTCATCAATGCTCGCGACATTACCACCCGGAGAAAAGCGGAAGCCGAGCTAGTTAGCGCTAACGAACGCTTCTTCCAAGCCAATCCGGCGATGGTTGCAATCACCTCGGCCGACGGCGGCGAATTGCATAGCGTCAACGACAGATGGACGGAGGTGTTCGGCCACAGTCGTGAGGAAGCCATCGGTAAGACGGCCGTTGAACTCGGCATCTGGTTCGATCCGGCCGAGCGTGCCGGCGCGCTGGAAACATGGTCATCCAATGGTTCGTTGAACAATTTCGAAGCCAGGTTCCGAGCGCGTGATGGTGCCATCATATATGGGTTGCACTCGGCCGAGCCCATCGAGGTCGACGGCCAGGCTATGTGTCTTGGCCAGTGAGATCGCCATGAAATTGGCGAATGTGCCGATTCCCACGGCCGCCAATGCGGTGGGCCCGAGCACGCCGACCATCGCCGTGTCGACCAGATTGAATACGTTCTGCGACAGCATCCCGCCAACGATCGGCACCGCCAGGTGGTTGATGGTCTGCAGGCGCGAACGTTCAATCATGGGGAATGAACCAACTACTACGGATTCGTATGTCGGGCGGCCTTGCGTCACCTCCTGCCGAAGCTGATGCGGCAGGACGACAACAGTACGTAGGTGCGTCTGAAATAATTGGTCGGGGAGACTGGAATCGAACCAGCGACCCCCGCCTCCCGAAGACGGTGCTCTACCAGGCTGAGCTACTCCCCGACCGGCCTAGTGTGGTCGGGGCCGTTATACCTCCGGCCCGAAGCTGCGACAAGCAGCGCAGGCGTTGCTGCCTAGTGGCCGCGCGATACGCAGAAGTCGACGATCCCCAGCAAAGCTTCTTTGGTGTCGCTGTCGGGAAATATCCCCAGCGCGTCCTTGGCGATCTCACCGTAGTGGCGCGCCCGCTCGATTGTTGCGTCAAGCGAGCCATGCTTGTTCATGAGTGCGACCGCGCGCTCAAAATCTTCATCGTCGCGATCGTCTTCCTCAAGGGTCTTCTGCCAGAACGTACGCTCCTCGGCGCTGCCACGCCGGTAGGCCAAGACAACGGGAAGGGTAACCTTGCCCTCACGGAAATCATCGCCGACCGTTTTGCCAAGCGCGGCCTGTTCGGCAGAGTAGTCGAGCGCGTCGTCGACGAGTTGGAACGCGATTCCCAGATTGCGCCCGTAGCTGTCCAGTGCATCTTCTTCAATGTTCGGCCGATCGGCGACCACCGCGCCTATGCTGCAGGCGGCAGCGAATAGTGCGGCGGTCTTGGCGCGTATGACCTCTAAATAGGCGTCCTCGCTGGTCGACGTATCGTTGTTGGTTAGAAGCTGGGCAACTTCGCCTTCGGCGATGACCGACGATGCATTCGATAGGATACCCAGCACTCGCAGCGAGCCATCTTCGACCATCAGCTGGAACGATCGGCTAAACAGGAAATCACCGACCAGAACGCTGGCCTCGTTGCCGAATACGGCGTTGGCCGTTGCCGCGCCACGCCGCAGGTCGCTTTCGTCGACGACATCGTCGTGCAGCAGCGTCGCCGTATGAATGAACTCGACACACGCCGCCAACTTGAGTTGGCGGTTGCCGCTGTAGCCACAGAGTTTGGCGGATGCTAGTGTCAGCATCGGTCGCAGGCGCTTGCCGCCCGACGCTATTAGGTGGCTCGCCAGTGTTGGGATCAGCTCGACGCGGCTTTGCATCCGCGCGACAATCACGTCGTTGACCTGGGTAAGTTCGTCGCGGACCAGATACTGCAGCACGTGCAGCGCCTCATCGCCTCGCCGACGATCCCCATCAAGTGGAACGACTACCGCCAATTTACGCCCTCCCCAGTGGCGTGAGCCCAATTTTTTGCCGCCCTTGCTTGACGTTGTGGGGCGGCTGGCGCGAGCATAGAAGGCGGCCATCCGGCCGGTCAAGCAATCCTAACGAGTTATGGTAGTTGTACTTTTCCGAACGCGTGGGCAAACGATGACCGTTACATGAACTCAACCAGCACTGGAATCATCGAGCTCTTACGGACCAACGATACTGTATGGTTGTCCTGGTTGGTCGCCCTGCTGGCGGATTCCGAGATTGAGGCAGTAATCTTCGATACCCACACGAGCTTTGCCGAGGGTAGCATCTCCGCTATTCCGCAGCGTTTGATGGTGGCGGCTAGCGACGAAACTCTGGCGCGACGCATAATAAAAAAGGCGGATATTCAATGACGCCGCCGGTTCCGCTATCCGACCGGTCCCGCATCGAATCACGTGCGATCGACGACGTCATGCGCGAGCCCTCATTCAGCGTCGATGAAATTCTCGGCGGCCGACTTGCGCTTAAACAACCCCGCCAAGGCGAACGAATCTCAATTGACGCAGTATTTGCCGCCGCCGCGGTTCGCGCAAAACCGGGCGAAACCGTACTCGATGCGGGTTCCGGCAGCGGTGCGATCGCGCTCTGCGTCGCACACCGCATACCCGGTGTCAAAGTAACTGGGATTGAAGTGGATCGCAGCTTGGTCGATCTCGCAAACGACAATGCGCGCGAAAACGGCCTATCCGATGCGGTTTCTTTCGCCTGCGCTGATATTACGGCCCTGACGACCGATTCCGGCGGTGCCTACGACCACGTGGTTACGAACCCACCTTTCTATCGCGCAGGACGTGGCCGCGTTTCTCCCAACCCGGCGAAAGCCCAGGCCCATGCCGAGCAGCGTGTGGGGTTGTCGGATTGGCTCGCATGTAGTCAGCGTCAGCTTCGCTCCGGCGGCAGAATTACGGTGATCTTTCCCGCCGAACGGCTCGATGAACTCCTGCATGAACTTGGTCGAGAAGCCGGAAATATTTGTGTCTTGCCGCTTTGGCCGAAGACGGGCAAAGCGGCGAAACGCGTGATCGTGCAGGGAACGCGCGGCAGCAACGCCCCGGTTCGCCTGCTTAGCGGCATGGTGCTGCATGGCGACGACGGGCACTACACGCCGACCGCGGAAATGATTCTGCGCGGCGGAGATGCGCTCACGCTACCGCGATAGCTTGCCGGACGCCGTTACAGTGTTTATCTAATATCCATGGTTCTATCCGCAATTCGCAGCACGCCGCCGATATCCTGGCTGCCGTTTATCGGTATTTCGGAACGGGCGCCCGTGGTTGCTGTCCTTCGACTTAATGGCGTAATCGCGACCGGCTCAAAGTTCCGCAGCGGTCTGAGCCTGGCGAGCCTGGCTCCCCAGATCGAGCGGGCGTTCTCGATGCAGCGGGTCTCTGCGATCGCGCTTGTTATTAATTCGCCGGGCGGCTCACCTGCTCAATCGGCGTTGATCTGCGACCGTATCCGGGCGTTGGCGAAGGAGAAGAAGAAGCCAGTCTATGCGTTCACTGAAGATGTTGCCGCGTCTGGAGGATATTGGCTCGCTTGCGCGGCTGACGAAATCTACGCCAACGAAAATTCGATTATAGGCTCGATCGGTGTGATCTATGGCGGTTTCGGCTTCCACGAGGCGCTGGCAAAGCTGGGTATTGAGCGCCGGCTTTACACCGCTGGCGACAAAAAATCAGTCCTCGACCCGTTTTCCCCAGAAAAGGAATCGGACGTTAAGCGTCTGAAGTCACTACAAAAAGAGCTCCACGAGAATTTCAAGGAACTGGTGCGCGCGCGCCGGGGCGATCGTTTGAAAGGCAACGCGCGAGCGCTGTTTTCCGGTGAGTTCTGGACCGGTCCCAACGCCGTTGACCTCGGGTTGATCGACGGAATTGGTGATGTGCGTTCGGTGATGCGGGCAAAATTTGGCGACAAGGTCGAACTTCGCCTGTTGATGCGCCGCCAGGGATTGTTGTCGATGTTTCGCCGTGACGAAATGAACCGGCGTACGCCTTTCGAGCTTTCCAGCTCTCTCGGCCAAAATTTGGCGGAGGGTCTACTTGCCGCTGCCGAGGAACGGTTTCTGTGGAACCGGTACGGGCTGTAACCGAGCGACCCGATCAGTGCTGTTCAAGCTCCTCTTTACCGTCGCGATTGTCCTCTTCGTTTGGTACGGCTTTCGCTTCGTGGGCAAGTGGTTTAGGAGCAGCTCGAGCGGATCTGCAAACGTCGATGACAAGCCACCCCAGGAGCAAATCGAAGATCTCACGCGCTGCTCGGTTTGCGACACCTTTGTCGAAACCCGGAGACCCATCGTTTGCGATCGCGGCAATTGCCCGATGACAGACACTCGCCGTTAGGTACGCTGACCCGGCGAATAATTGAGATGGTGTGTCGCGCGCTGCCTTGACCGCCTCGGAGCCGCTTCATACATTGCCGCGCCGCTATCCCCGGAGAACTCGAATATGCCGGCCCGCAGCGAACCTGTGCAGACATTCCAAGATCTTATCTTCAGGCTGCAAGCCTTTTGGAGTGGGCGGGGTTGTGTGATTCTTCAGCCCTATGACCTTGAGGTTGGCGCCGGTACATTTCATCCGGCAACCACGCTAAGAGCGTTGGGTCCGCGCGAATGGTGGGCAGCCTATGTGCAGCCATCGCGGCGCCCGACCGATGGTCGTTACGGTGAGAATCCCAATCGCCTGCAGCATTATTATCAGTTTCAAGTTGTGCTGAAGCCGTCACCGGACGATATCCAGCAGCTCTACCTGGAAAGCTTGGTAGCGCTGGGCATCGACATGAGCAACCACGACATCCGTTTTGTCGAGGATGATTGGGAGAGTCCGACATTGGGGGCCTGGGGCCTTGGCTGGGAAGTGTGGTGCGACGGCATGGAAGTTTCGCAATTCACTTACTTCCAGCAAGTCGGCGGTATCGACTGCCAGCCGGTGACCGGCGAAATCACCTACGGTCTCGAGCGCTTGGCCATGTATGTGCAGGGGGTCGACAACGTCTACGATCTAATGTGGAACGGTCGCGGCGTAACCTATGGCGATGTTTATCTTCAATCGGAGAAGGAGTTCTCCGCCTTCAATTTTGTATACGCCAACACCGATAAATTGTTAGCCCATTTTGCCGATGCCGAAACCGAATGTGCGGCATTGCTCGATCGCGATCTGTCACTACCGGCCTACGATCAGTGCATGAAGGCGAGCCACCTGTTTAACCTCCTCGACGCCCGCAGTGTGATCAGCGTAACCGAGCGTGCCGCCTATATCGCGCGGGTGCGTGCGCTCGCCAAAGGCTGTTGCGAGGCCTGGCTCAAGAGCCAGGGCTCGAACCAGGCTGCTTAAGGCACACGCCGCATGTCCGATCTGTTATTGGAGTTGCTTTCCGAGGAGATTCCCGCGCGCATGCAGCGTCGTGCAGCCGAGGATCTCGAACGCGCGGTTACCCGTGCGCTCAAAGAAGCGGGCCTCGAATTTTCCACCACTCAGGCGTTCTCGACGCCACGACGTCTCACCCTTTTTGTCGAGGGCCTGCCAACCGGGCAACCCGATGTAATCGTTGAGCGCAAGGGGCCACGGGCAGATGCGCCGGAAAAAGCGATCGCGGGGTTCTTGAAATCAGTTGGTCTCGAACGCGACGCTGTGGAAGAGCGCGACACTGATAAAGGTAAGGTCTTGTATGCCGTCCTATCGCAGCAGGGCCGTCCCGCTGCGCAGGTGATCGGGGAGATCCTTCCCACCGCGCTGGCGTCTATTGGCTGGCCGAAGTCGATGCGTTGGGGCGCCTATGAAATGAAATGGGTGCGGCCGCTGCATTCGATCCTGTGCATGTTCGAAGGCGAGGTCGTGCCATTTACCTTCGGCCATCTAACCGCGGCCAATATGACGGCTGGTCATCGTATCCATCAGCCCCATCGAATCATCGTTAACAATGTGAGCGACTACCGCCTTTACCTCGACGCCGCGAAAGTGATGTTCGACGATCGCCAACGCGAACGCGTTATTCGCGAGCGCGCAGCCGAATTGGCGGGCGCCGAGGGTTTGGAGGTTGCGCCGGATGACGCCTTATTTGCCGAGGTCAACGGTCTCGTTGAGTGGCCGGTCGTTCTCATGGGCAGTATCGATGCGGACTTTATGGATGTTCCGCCCGAAGTACTGACGGCAGCGATGCGCGGCCATCAGAAGTATTTCGCGCTCCGCGCGGCGGATGGATCGCTGGCACCGCGTTTCATTTTTGTCGCCAATCTCGAAGCGAGCGACGGGGGCGCCGCGATCATCGCGGGCAACGAACGCGTCTTACGGGCCCGGCTTGCCGACGCGAAGTTCTTTTGGGATCAGGATCGATCAAAGCCGCTCAGGGCCAACGTACTAAACCTCGAAGGGGTTATTTTCCACGCCGATATCGGCACGCTGGCCGAAAAGGTCTACCGCATGGAGATCATGGTTCCCGGGGTCATCAAGCATGTCCCCGGCGCAGATCACGGCGAGGTCGCCAATGCGGTTCGCCTCTGCAAGGCCGATCTGTTGTCGGAGATGGTCGGCGAGTTTCCCGAACTTCAGGGCGTTATGGGTCGCTACTATGCGCTCAACGACGGCGAGAGCCCCGCGGTCGCCGGCGCTATCGCCGATCACTATCGGCCGCAGGGGCCAGCCGATCCTTGCCCCACGGCGCCGGTATCGGTCGCGGTCGCGTTGGTCGACAAGATCCATACGCTGGTATCGATGTTTGCCGTCGGCCTGCGGGCAACCGGCTCCAAGGATCCCTTCGCGCTACGGCGCACTGCGCTCGGCATTATTCGTCTGGTTTTGGAGAACCACCTCCGCATTCCGTTGCGCGCTGTGTTCCTCGATGTGCCGCCGCCGGCCGCCAAACCGGACACTCAGATCGACGGCGCTCTGGCTGACGAACTGCTCGCGTTTCTGGCCGACCGGCTCAAGGTTCACTTGCGCGAGCGCGGCATTCGCCACGATCTGATCTCCGCGGTATTCGCGCTCACCGGCGAAGACGATCTCGTGCGCCTGATTGCGCGTGTAGAAGCACTCCAGGGTTTCCTCGCGAGCAGCGATGGCGAAAACCTACTGACGGCATATCGTCGCGCCGCAAATATCCTGGCGATCGAGGAAAAAAAGGACAGCACGTCCTTCGCGGGTAGCGATGTCAATCCGGGCGGATTCGTTCAGGACGAAGAGCGCAAGTTGTTCGACGAACTTTCCGCCATAAGCGCACGGGTCGACGATCGGCTGAACGAAGACGCGTTTGGCGAGGCGTTCACAACGTTCGCCGCTCTCCGTCCCACGATCGATTCGTTTTTCGAGAATGTGACCGTCAACACTGACAACGCCGCGCTGCGAGTCAATCGTTTGCGTCTGATGGATAAAGTGCGAGTGCTGTTTCACTCGGTCGCGGATTTCTCCTTGATCGAAGGTTAGCTGGGTTATGGAGAAGTGGATCTACGCGTTCGGCGATGGTGTCGCCGACGGTCGCGCGGCAATGCGCGACCTGCTCGGCGGCAAGGGTGCCAATCTCGCCGAAATGGCCAACCTCGGCTTGCCCGTGCCACCCGGATTCACCATCACGACTGAGGTTTGTGCGGCTTTCCTGGCCAACGATAACCGCTACCCCGACGACCTGGCGGCCGTCGTGGATACCGCGCTCAAGCGGATCGAGGAGCAAGTCGGCGCACGCTTCGGAGATCCCAAACTGCCGTTGCTGGTTTTGGTCCGCTCCGGTGCCCGCGCGTCGATGCCCGGCATGATGGACACGGTGCTTAATCTCGGTCTCAACGATCACACCGTTGCCGGTTCGGCCGCGGCCAGCGGCGACGCGCGCTTTGCCTGGGACAGCTATCGCCGGTTTGTCCAGATGTACGGCAACGTGGTGCTTGCGCTCGATCACAATGGTTTCGAAGATATCCTCGAATCCCACAAACAAGACTGTGGTTACGTCGATGATCCCGAACTCAACGGCGATGATTGGCAGAATGTGGTCGCCGCTTATAAGAGCTACGTCGAGGCCGAGCTCGGATCGCCATTCCCGCAGGATCCCCACAATCAGCTGTGGGGTGCCATTGGTGCGGTGTTCAATTCCTGGACCAACCAGCGCGCCAACACCTATCGCCGGCTCCACAATATTCCCGAGAGCTGGGGCACGGCCGTCAACGTGCAGTCGATGGTGTTTGGCAATATGGGGGACGACTGCGCAACCGGCGTCGCCTTTACGCGCGACCCGTCGACCGGTACGCCCGGTATTTTTGGCGAGTTCCTGATCAACGCCCAAGGCGAAGACGTCGTCGCTGGCATTCGAACACCCCAGCCCATCGTGACGTCGGCGGCAGACGTGCGCCCCGCGCTGGACGAATTAATGCCCGACGCGTTTGGCGAACTGGCCGGCGTCGCGGCGCGGCTGGAAGCGCACTACCAGGATGTGCAGGACATCGAGTTCGCCGTTCAGGCCGGTAAGCTGTGGATGCTGCAAACCTGGAGTGGAAAGCGCACCGCAGCGGCGGCGCTCAAGATCGCGGTCGACATGGTTGCGGAAGGCGTGATTGATGAACGCCGCGCGGTCGCCAGCATCGATCCGGCGTCGCTTGATCAGGTCTTGCACCCGACGCTCGACCCCAGCGCGGCTCGCGATCTCATTGTCAAAGGCCTGCCCGCGTCGCCGGGTGCAGCCGTCGGCAAGATCGTGTTTACCGCAGATGATGCTGAGCAACGCGCCGAACAGGGTGAGGCAGTGATTTTGGTGCGCGCGGAAACCAGCCCCGAAGACATTCATGGCATGCACGCGGCCAAGGCGATTGTCACCAGCCGCGGTGGCATGACCAGCCATGCCGCGTGGTCGCCCGCGGCATGGGGCGGCCCTGCGTCTGCGCCGCCGGCAGTTTGCTGATCGACGCCGAGTTAGAGCAAATGAGTGTCGGCGACCGGATCTTCGTTAAGGGCGACGTAATTACGGTCGATGGCGGGGTCGGTGAGGTTCTGTTCGGCGAGGTGCCCACCATTCAGGCCGAACTGTCGAGCGAATTTGCGACCGTGATGGGGTGGGCCGATAAGTTTCGCCGCCTGCGCGTGCGCACCAATGCCGAAACCCCACACGATGCTGAAGTCGCGATTGAGTTCGGTGCCGAGGGGATCGGCCTATGCCGCACCGAGCACATGTTCTTCGATGCCGAGCGCATCGTATCGGTGCGTGAAATGATACTGGCGAGCGATACCGAAGGGCGGCGTCTTGCGTTGGACAAATTGCTGCCGATGCAGCGGCAGGATTTTGCCGGACTCTTCCGCATCATGGGCGCGCGTCCGGTGACAATCCGCCTGCTAGATCCGCCGCTGCACGAGTTTTTGCCCCATTCGACCGAGGAAATCGCCACCGTGGCCGAGGCAGCCGGCGTCGATCCGGCCCAGTTGCGCCGGCGTATTGCCGAGCTCCAGGAAGCCAATCCGATGCTGGGCCATCGCGGCTGCCGTCTGGGAATTTCCTACCCCGAGATTTATGAAATGCAGGCGCGGGCGATACTCGAGGCGGCGAGCGATATTGACACCGAAACCGGTGCCGCGGCGGTGCTCGAGATTATGATTCCGCTTATTGCTACCAAGGCAGAGCTCGACATTATCAAGGGATACATTGATCGCGTCGCCGCTGCGGTCGCGGCGGAATGCGGGAAGATGCCGTCCTATCTGGTTGGAACAATGATTGAGCTGCCGCGCGCCGCATTAAGAGCTGGCGACATCGCCGAGACCGCCGAGTTCTTCAGCTTTGGCACCAACGATCTGACACAAACAACATTTGGGATCAGCCGTGACGACGCGGCCTCGTTCCTCGGCGACTATGAACGCGCCGGGATCCTTGCAACCGATCCCTTCGCTTCGCTCGATGTCGAGGGGGTGGGCGAACTGCTCACGCTTGCCAGCGAGCGCGGCCGTGCCACCTGAGCTGATCTCAAACTAGGAATATGCGGCGAACATGGTGGCGATCCGGCGTCGGTTCATTTCTGCCACACGATCGGACTCGACTACGTATCATGTTCACCCTACCGCGTGCCGATCGCCCGCCTGGCAGCGGCGCAAGCTGCGCTGGCTGACGATTGAGCTCTAAATAAGCCCAAGAAACAAAAAACCTCATGGCGATCGGTCGCAACGCCGAGGGAACCTCACCGCTCGCTGTACTCCGGCAACTGCCACGTCTCCCAAGCGTATTCGCCCCCCCACCCAACCCTCTCCCCAAAATAGAACTTGGGGAGAGGGCTTTTATCGTGCGCTCGGTTGGCTCCCTCTCCCGCGGAGTGGGAGAGGGATGGGGTGAGGGTCGTTGCTCTCTTTGCACCGTGGTAGCGCCGCTGAAACCGTGTGGCTGCGCCGCGAGATCGCGAAGCCCGCCAAGCGCTGCGGTGTGCAAGCCATCAAGGTCGCTGAAACCACCGCGGGTCCGCCAGTACGACCGATGTTTCGACCTGTCGCTCCGGGATTGACCAGTAGGTTTTGAGCAGGCGGTTTTTCTCATCGCCATCGATGACGGCGAACCCGTGCTTCTCGGAGAAACTGATTGCCCAAATCGCCGCGGCCCAGGTGCCAATCAGGACCGGCCGGTCGGTGCGGGCAAGACATTCGCGAAGCAGTGCTGCGCCAACCCCGCGTCGGCGCAGCGTGGTGCGCACATAGGCATGTCGAATCAGGGTAACGTCCTTGATCGGTTGCGCCCCCATCACGCCGACAAGTTCGCCATCGCCATCGCCCTCATAGCCGAGGAAGGCAACGCCGGCACCGATTTCGCCGCGCAGTTCTTCGCGTGGCATATACGGTTCATGCCAGCGATCGGCGGGTATGATGCCGCGATAGGCTTGAGCTGCGTCGTTGATAATGGCGTAGATCGCGTCAACGTCGGCGTCACTACAGCTACGAATCATCGGGCTATTTGAGCGCCTTGTAGCGGAAACAGTCGACCGCGTGATCGTTGACCATGCCGACCGCCTGCATGAACGCGTAACAGATCGTCGGACCCACGAACTTGAAACCGCGTTCCTTCAGCGCCTTGCTCATCGCCTTAGATTCCGGTGTTTCGGCCGGCAGTTCGGAAAGGGAACGCCACCTGTTCTGAAGGGTGCGCCCGTCGGTGAACTGCCATAGGTACTCGTCGAAGCTGCCGACCTCATCAAGGATTTGCAGGTATCCTTTGGCGCACGGCACCGTGCCTTCAATCTTGAGGCGATTGCGGACGATGCCGGCGTCTTTCATCAGCGACTCGATCTTGCGTTTGTTATAACGCGCGATTCTTTCAGGCTCGAAGCCATCGAAGGCGCGCCGGAAATTGTCGCGCTTGCGCAGAATGATCAGCCACGAGAGGCCCGCCTGAAAGCCGTCGAGAATAAGCTTCTCGAACAGGGCGCGATCGTTATGTTCGGGCACGCCCCATTCGGTGTCGTGATAATCGAGATAGGTCGGATCGTCGCCGACCCAGGCACAACGCTTGACCATTTGTATTTGGTGCTAGCCGTTGCGGCACACCGCCTCGATGTGGTGGCCGTCGAAATCGATGATAAATGCCGCGTAGTAGGTCGGCGTGTATTGCGGTCGCGGCCCCGGTGCACCGTTGTCGGTCGCCCCGGCGTCTGTCGCTGCTGCGTGAAAGGCATGCACGGCCTCGTGGGTCGCGGCGGCAAACGCGATATGGAGCCCTTGTTCCGGCGTTGCGTCGGCGGAGCGGCTGATCCAGAAGAATGGCGTGCCGTCCCGGCCATAACCGGTGGAGTCGTCGAAATCGAAGATCGGGGAGAGCCCAAGCGGCGCCAGTGCCTCGCGATAGAACGCACGACTGCGCTGCAGATCGCTGACCCCCAGTGAAATATGGTCGAGCACCTAAATCTCCCTTAAAAGCTAGCCCAATCCGGCTTGATCGGCGTGACTGTTGCCGACCCGGCAGTAAAGAATTCCTTCTTTTGCTGCGCCGCTTCGAATGGCTCGATACGAATCAGTGCGATCGCGCGATCTGCCGCGCCCGAGCGAATTTCGCCAACCTCGCGCTCACCATGCATCACTGCAGTTCCCGGTTCGGGTAGCGGACCGTCGATGACGACCGGCATCAAGCGCTTGCGGATTTTGCCGCGATAGTGGGTTCGTGCGGTTAGTTCCTGGCCGACGTAGCAGCCCTTCTCGTAATCGATCGCGTTCAGCTCCTCGAAGCCGCACTCCAGCGGAAAGTTTTTGTCGACGACAATGTCGTGGCTGCCATCGGGCAGTCCGAGCGTGAGGCGCAGCGTGCCGTAATCGTCTGCGTTGCCCGGCGTGAAGCCCTCACTGGTCAGCGCTCCGACGCCGGTTTCCGCCGCAAGGATCGCGCGCGCGCCCATCTCGGCGATACGGGGGTCGGTGAAGACGATTCCGCCGCCTAACGGCCGCGCCGCGCCTGGCTCCGGCGGCAGGCCTGCGTCGGCCAGGCTATCTGGACCCAACAGCGCGACGACGTCGAAGTCGCTGCTAACGTCCGATAGATCGACCGCGGCGCGAAGTTTGTACATCGTCAGGCGCCGCAACAGGTCATCGAGGCGGCCGCGTTCGCAATCAATCAAAACGCCGTCGCCATCCGGCGTGGCGGCGATGAAAAAATCGTGGAGAAACTTGCCCTGGGCGGTGAGCAGGGTCGCGTAGATCGCGTGGCTCGCATCCACCTTGTTGATATCGTTGGAGATCAAGCCTTGGAGGAAGGTAGGCGGATCGGCACCAACGACCGAGATAACGCCGCGGTCGCCAAGAACAATAAAGGCTTTAGCTGTCATTCAGATCTCT
>Ga0115002_10002638_pt1 | contig 23219 bp, 26 predicted proteins | sample ArcticOcean_MG_C_8_FD_89576 | JGI IMG/M metagenome (GOLD analysis project Ga0115002, IMG submission 89576) | Marine microbial communities from western Arctic Ocean - ArcticOcean_MG_CB11_86 | ecosystem: Environmental > Aquatic > Marine > Oceanic | place: Arctic Ocean: Canada Basin | collected... | reverse complement strand
GATTGTGCACAGGCACATGGTGCATTATACCATGGAAAAAAAGCCGGGACCATGGGCACCATCTCTGCCTTTTCTACCATGAGCGGTAAACACCATGCTACCGGTCCACAAGGAGGGGTTGTATTCACTCATGACGAAGAACTGATGTGGGAAGCGAGGCGTTTTGCCGACCGTGGAAAACCCTTCAATTTGGAAGCGACCTCCAATGTACGAGCAGGCCTGAATTTGAATGGTAATGACCTGGCGGGTGCAATCGGACGTGTTCAACTTAAGCGATTACCAGCGTCGATAAATCGAAGACGGAAGATCGCTCATCAGATCAAGGATGCGATTTCAGGATTGAAGGCCGTGCGACCAGGACGAGAGACCGGGGGTGATGGCGGCGTTTACTGGTTTATGCGATTCCATGTAAACACAGACCTCTTGAAAGTGGATAAGAACGCCTTTGCCAGCGCCGTCGCAGCCGAGGGTATTCCGGTGGGGGTCTCTTACCGACATATTCCTTCCGAAGCGGAGTGGTTCAAAACACGCAGTGTATTTCCAGGGAGTGATTATCCCTGGGGACTACCTGAATACCAGGGAAATAAAACAACACAGTTTCCGTGTCCGAACGCAGTAGAAGCCGCTGAGCACCACTTTATTCTCTCTATCCATGAAAACTTTACTGATAGAGAAGTTTCGGATATTGCTGATGCTTTTTCCAAAGTCGAACGGGCATATTTGAGATAATGAGATCTGTGCATCGATCTGTTATACATTCCATTTAAACGTATCTCAATCCCAGACCTGCTCCCATTGACCACTATCTACTGACCTGTAAATCGCCAGAGCGGTCCTTAATTCTCCAAGTGCCTGTTCCGGACCGGCGGCAAGTGGAGCACCATAAAGGATGGCAGCAGTAAAATCAGCGAGCTCGGGACCGAAGGACTCGGTGTAACCTGGACTTGCATATAGTTTCTTACCTTTTGGATTTTCCTTATCCCAAAGCCAAAGTTCAGCGCCGTCCAATCCGGCATTGATGGTAAGTTCTCCCTTTGTCCCTGTGACCCGCCACCAGGGGTCAGGCGCGAAAGTGGTGTCGATCATCATGGCGTCGAAGGCAGCCGTCTTGCCCGACTCGAAACGAAATAGCGCCCGAGCGAGAGATTCACCCTCCATATGAGCCAACGGATGATCGATCACACCCACCACTTCTTTTATTTCCCCCATCCACATCCGTAGAGGGCGAATCCAATGTGCCCCGCCATCAATGGTGATACCACCTCCTGTACGTCCTTTCTCATAACGCCAGGGACGCGCCTCTTTGAACCAATAATCATCAAAGGCATAAATGAATGCTGCACGAGCGGTGATAATATCGCCGATGGCACCTGCATCAATATGCTTTTTTGTTTCAAGGATTTCCGGCCAGTATTGCGAATTTTCAGCGACCATAAATATGCCTTTTGCTTGCTTGGCTGCTGCGAAAATGCGATCACAGGCATCCAGAGTCGGTGCAATAGGCTTTTCCAGAAGTACATGTTTACCCGCTTCAAGGCATTGAATGGCGACCGTTTCATGCAGGTCATGAGGTAACATGATATCAACGGCATCGAAGTCCCCATTTTGGAGCGCTTCATCAATGGACGTATAGGCCTTTCCACCTGTTTGAGCAGCAAAAGACAAGGCCTTAGTCTCATCAAGGTCAACAAGTGTAGTCACTTTTAGCCGAGGTACCTGGCTCTTTATACCGTCCAAGTGAAATTGAGCGATGGCACCACAGCCAATAAAGGCAAGTTTGAGTTGTTCAGACATGGCATAATTCTCCGGCGGATCAAATGAAATATGGCGATACATTAAATCTGATTTAAATAGCAAAATTGAATCTGAAAAGATCCTAATAACAGATTGAGATTGTGTGGTAATATGCAAATACAAAATACTCTGTCAACAGGTTGATGGCGATCGCCAGGGATGGTTCAATCTAAACAATCTGGAAAGGGTCATATTAATCCCCACGCGCGCCTGCTTATTCAATATGAACCCCTATCCATAATCATGTGGTGAAACCGAGTAGTCGATCTGACTAAGTTACCCGGTTATAGTCCAGGGGTTATGTGATTCAGAGATGTAGGTGAAGACAGATGTACTTGACAAACTTCGATGTTGATTTATTGTAGAGCCATCTTGTTTAATGGATTTAGTTAATCAAATATTAGTCTTTTTGATCATTCTGCTTACTCAGACACTGACCCAACAGGATGAGTTACAGTATTTCTGATCCATGTGCTAAATCCCCATAAAGGTCTGATATATTACAAAAGTATCGAATAAGCTTTCTTAAGCATCTCAGGAGAGGGTATTAAATGGGCCAGGTCCAGGACATTCTTGTATTGTTTCAAACGAGTCCAGCACTCGACGTAACACCTGTTGCCTGGGCTAGATATGAAGCCTCAAAAGGCACAGGAATTAAAGATCTGATTGAAGAAGAAAATCCACCTTACAAAAATGCGATGGCTGCTATGCGCGATGGATGGCAAGTCATTCAAATGAGCGAATATAACCATAAGTCAGAAGCGGATGGTTATGAATTAGGACCATTTCCTTACCAAACGGTCTTATCACGATTCAGTGAAATGCAACCTGAAGAATAGAGGATTTAGCAAATGGAACATCTAATTTCATCTAAAGATATGGCTAGGTTCGTAGCATCAGGCTACCTGAAATTCGAGGATATGGTGCCCGAAGACTTGTGCAAAGCCTGCAGGGAAGAGATGGTTGATTTTGGGGGATACCTAGAAGTAGGCACACCATTTGAGGAGACCTGGCCAAAGAATACGGCATTAGGAGAAACCTTTCGACTACCAAAGGTGAAGGGTCTCATTCACTCGTTAATTGGGCCAGACCCGGTGTACGACCACCATGCGGCCCATCTAGTCCGGGCACAAACGACTCGCGGCCCTGATATGCACCAGGATTCTGTGATCGATTTTCGCCGAAATTACTTTGATATTCAACTTTCTTTTTTCCCGGTTGACACGTCGGACGAAATGGGTGGCACCTTTCTGGTTCCGGGATCCCATTTTCGGAATGTACGCACCGGTGAGATACGTGGATATCAGCATGTTGCAGGCAAGATCTGGGCCACTTGTCCAGCAGGTACAATGTATGTCTGGAATACCCGCGTGTGGCATGGTGCACGGAGCAACCATACAGACAAAGATCGGTATATGTTTAAGTTACGTCTCAATCCATCTTCGCCACAAATTCGACATTTTGACCCCACGGATATAGACGATCCAGAAATCGGTCGAATCCTGTCTACACACCACCGTTGGGAAGGCGACGAACATCGTTACGAGATCATGAAAAGGGTTGAGTTATGGCGATATGTGTCTGACCAACCTGATTATGATATCGGTGAACGTTTCCTTCGACGGCGCGAGTACCAGCCACAGAATCAGACGAATACGATCACCAATTAGCGAGTAACTTCTTGATAGTCGCGGGGACGTCGAGCCAAATCGAAATGAGGATTATAAATAAACAAGTGCTCTGCAAACAGCCGGGCCGATATATGGCCTGGCCAAGTATCGCTGCAGCACCGAATGGCGACCTGCTGGTCGTCTTCTCTGGCGACCGAGACGCCCACGTTTCCAATGATGGCAACGTGCAAATGATCCGCAGCAGAGACTACGGTCTCACCTGGTGCCCTGCTGCGACGGTTTTCGACACAGGCATAGACGATCGGGATTCTGGGATCCTGGTCACCGCCCGCGGCACCGTGTTGGTCAGCTGGTTTACTGGGCCTTATGGTGGCCCTTGGCAGGGCCATTGGTCCATCCGATCGACGGACAATGGCCACACCTGGGCGTCTCCTCAAAGGACTTCAGTCACCACACCTCATGGTCCTATCCAGCTTGACGATGGCAGGCTCCTGTTTATTGGCCAGCGACCGCACTGCTCACACGTATCGCCCGGGTGTGAAAATCTGGTGCCAAGTGAATCACCCTATCAAGTTTCTGTTGAGGAATCCCGCGATGACGGTCAGAGCTGGCATCCTCTCTCTGATTTTCCCATACCACCTCACGAACAAATGCTCTCTTACGACGAACCCCATCTGATCGAACGAGACGATGGCATGCTGATTGCCTTGTTTCGCGACTTTAACGGCGACCACTTTATGCGACAATCGGAAAGCGTCGATGGCGGGGCGACCTGGGCGCCACCAAGATCTACGCCCATTTGTGGATTTCCGCCCCATCTCCTGCGTTTAAACGACCGACGCATTATAGTCTCCTACGCCAAGCGATGGCCACCCTACGGAATTTATGCCTGTGCCAGTTCTGATGGCGGTGCCACCTGGGATCTGGATCATGAAATCCGCTTAAGCGAAGCTTTCGACGGCGATCTGGGCTATCCAGCCTCGGTGCAGCTGGCAGACGGCTCGATCTGGACCGTCTACTACCAGGTGGATCAGCTGAGAGAAAAACCCAGTATCATGGGGACCCATTGGCGGCTGGATACTTGAGCCCTGCTACTACGCTCGCAATTGGCATATTCGAAAGAGGTGTTCTTAAAATTCGAGCATCCAACCCACCGATTTAGATGTAATCTCCCTGTCAGACAACCTTGTTATTGATAATAAAAGCAGACGCTCGATCCAACCCAGTGGATGATGACAAAACGGTCAGATTGAGCCATTATTCTTGCCAGCGATAGATCGATTTGGCGTTACGCCAGAAATACTGCTCTGTCGCCGCTTCCCCTTTGTCCGAGAAGTAGGTGCGTACAATGTCGATGCATCTAGCGTAACTGCCCGCACGTTCACAGACTGGCCAATTGCTGCCGTATACCAAGCGGTCGATGCCGAAGGCATTCCACAGAACATCCAAAGTCGGGGTATAAAATGCAACGTCTGCCGGCGCTGGCTGGACCGTGCTGTTTTCCATAAGGGCGGATACCTTCATACTGACCTGAGGATGGGCGGCAGCTCGCAGCATATACTCGGTCCATTGGGTATCTGGCGAATTTCCGTCGACCGGGACCTGGGCAATGTGTTCTATCATAATACGCAGGTCCGGTAGCCGCTCCATGAGGGCAAACAAGCCGTCGGCATCCGCTTTGGGAAAAACCAGATCAAGCAACAGGTTCCGCTCGGCCAACGCTTCCATATCATGCATGAAGCTGCCCTGGTCGATGTCTTCAAAGTTTGAACCCCAGAAACGGACACCTCGGAATTTAGGATGGGCGGCGAAGCGATCGAGATGGTCGATGAAATAATCTGTGTTCGGTTCGATCCGCCCGATCAGACCAACCAGAAAAGGTTCGTTGTCGGCGAGATCGAGTACCCACTGGTTGTCTTCAGGCCAGAGACTGGCCTCGACCACCACAGCACCCGTAACACATTCGGGCATCGCCACTGCTTTGATATGCTCTGGCAGCACCGGCCGATAGAGCAGCTTGTTATTCGGATCGGGCCATGGAACCCCTTGAGGGCGCGTGGGATCGTAAAGATGGATATGTGTGTCAATGATCATAATGGCTCCGCGATTACAAGAGAAATGGGATGGATAGAGTGATGGTTGAGCGTGTCGATGTCAAAGATAGCTGCTTTGAGCCGATTAGTATGAGCCTTTGTGTATCCACCTTGCAACAGATATTTCGACTTGGCGTCATAAGGACGGGGATCGAGAAGATATTCAGTCAATTTTGAGTCGGGTATAACAGCATCATGCGGGATGTTCACTGGTTACCTCTTAGTAGAAAATACAGGCCAATGAATTATGATGTCAGCTGGTGAGTTTCTGGTTAAATTTCATTGAAAAAACTTCCAGATAAGATATTGAAATATCATTCTGGGATTTATCATCATTATCCCGATGCTAATACAAATAAATCCAGGCTGGTAGCGGCGGTTTGGATCCGTCTATACCAGCCCGTCCTCAACAATCAGTCGTCTGGTGAGCAAATCCATCAGGTTCCTCTGCAGGGTGGAATATTGAGCTTCGGTCCGGATTCTCACAGTCCTTATCATCACAACCTTCTGTAAACAGATATTTCCTTTGTGAGGCTAAGCACCGGGTTTGCCGATAACATGCCGATGTATTGCCGATATTCTGGTGATAACGTATATGCGCGGGCTCGGTTGTAAGGGTTGGCTACGACCATTCAACCGTCAGCCACCTAGTCAATCAGGAGGTTTGGGGCCATCCGTTGTGAAAGTCCCAACGTATTTTCCACAAAGCGATCAGCGATCAGATTAATAGGTACGAATATGGCAAGTACAAGCTAATTTGCGAAGCGGTCTTCCCGCCACATCTCCATCTTCCATTGTTGCCCGCCCATGAATATCTATATCAAATTTTAATCAGGAAACGGCGTAAGGTGTCTGTTATTTTTTATCATTCTGTCAAGAGACATCAGATTCATCATCATATACCGAGGTTGGTGAAAATTCCCTTTCCGATATGGGCTGATCCCGCTTCTTTGGCGATCATCACCGTACCGGTCTACAGCCTGACGCCAAACGCCATGCCCTGTATTTGCCATTGTTCTGAGGGTATATTCCCGTGTTCGCTCATACCATTCCTTTGCCCAGACCTCCCCGGTGTACTCCAGGACTGTCATGCAAACAATCAGAATCTCGGTGTGGGTCCACATGTTCTTGATCTCGAATGACGGCCCCTGGCAATGTTCTGAATCGCCGAAGACGTGGAACTGATTTGTGCCACATCCCTCGTAGACATAGTCCCAGCTCATTTCTATGAGGCGTCGGGACCGGGTTTTGCACGTATCGAAAAGGGCTCGGTCGCCTGTCCTGATAGCCTCATGCATAACCATCCACAATGCCTCGATAGAATGCCCGGTGACCTCCATGAACGACTCATGCCCGGGGAGACAGGTATAGTCATGGTAAAGATATTCGTTGACGATCCCGTAATCGGCATGCCAGAAATCGTGGACAATGTGGTTGACATGCTCTTGCTGGTATGCTTCGAGCTCGGGATCGTCAATAAACGACAGGAGCTGAGTCAGTGACCAGACAGCCATGAACGAATGCCCCTGAGACCTCAGACCGGTTTTATCGACGCCCGGGACATGGACGCCGTCGTATCCTGGATCTTCGTATCGTTTCATAGCGGTCAGGATCGTCTCCCTCGCGATATCGAGATCCTCCTCACGTCCCTTAGCCCGAAAAAGTTCGACAAGGCCGACAGCGGAAAACATCGCACCGAAAATATCTTGACCGCTCCCCTGTCCGCTACTCGCGATAATCTTGCCGTTCCTATCGACTGATTCTGACCATATACCATTTCCCACATACATATGTTCAACCAGGAATTCGCGGGTTTTATCGGCGATTTCAAGATGTCGCCCATCATGACCGAATTGGTTGTATAAATGGGCGTATATCCATATGGAACGTCCCTGATACCAGATGAATTTCTCGTCATCCTGTATGGTCCCGTCGTCATACAGTTCGCACATGAATCCACCATTTTTACTGTCATACCCACCGTTTTCCCAGAACGGGAGGTAGCGGTTGAACAGTCGGTCATGATAATCAGCTCTGAGTTCTTCAAGACTAATCCCGGAAATGGTGCCCGGTAGCCGGCTGCAATCGCTCGATGAAAATGTGGTCTGTGGCACGACCGGTCCTGCATCACGCACCAAATGTTGTCGAGACATATCACTCTCCTTCTCAGAATGAGATCGGAACTTGCCCTCCATACCTCAGGCTGGCATATTAGACTTCACCTGTCAATCGTACCGTCGGACGGTCGGGTAGAAAAGAATTTCCTTTCTGGAAAGTATGGGTATATATTATCCTTCCTGCAACCATATTGCCAGCAAACAGGTGTCTACAAAACGTCAATTTTTCGTTTAGTCATAGATCGCCAAAATGTATTTTGATATGTTGAACGATCCACCTGTTTCCACTGAACCAGCACATGCCCTGGCATATTAATGTAAGGAATAAATAGTAATGAAGATGTTTTTCTCTATTGCTGCCCTGGCTGCAAGCCTGCTGTTGGCCTGTCAGACCGGCGAACAGACCTCTGTTGTCCCGGCGCATGAAGCCGTAGCCGGACACGACGACAGTCGTCTGCATGTGGGCCTGGTCATTGGCGCGACACCACCCCGATCCTACTACACTGACTGGGACCCCTCTAAGCCCTTAACCGGTTATGAGGTTGAAATCCTGGAAGAAATCGCAAAACGGATGGGCCGGGAGATTGTTTACTACGATGTGTCGTGGACGGGCCTGTTCACCGGCTTACTGGCCGGAAAATGGGATGTAGGCGCGTCAAACATATTCATCAAGAAAGACCGAGATGATATGATGGACTTCTCGGAGCCTCATCTGGATTCGGATTTGGGGATGTTGACCGGGATTGATGCCGCCATATATTCTCTTGAGGACCTCAGTGGAAAAATCTTTGGTGTCGATACCGGCTCAGGGGCAGAGGTGTGGCTTCGTGAGCATATGGATCGTTATGGACCGTACACAATCCAAACCTACAATGGCGTACCGGACATCTTCCTGGACGTGCTGACCGGGCGGCTCGATGGCGGCATATCAGATCTCAGTAACGTCGATTGGTACGTCAAATCTCACCAGGATCGGGCTAAGCGAGCGATAGTGCTCGGAGAAGCCTATAAAGTCGGTTTTGCCTTCCGGCCGGAGTCCCCCTTAGCCGACGCCTTCACAGAAGCGATCAGAGATATGAAGCGTGAAGGCGTCATCGCAGATATATATTACAAATACCATGAGGCTTACCCGAACAAAGGTAATTCCGCCTACATATTGTATGATGAAAAGTATGTGCCAAATCAATAAACTACTAGCCCTATGTTAAAGATAAACCAGCCTATGAGGGTAACGCTCTCTACCATGACGTTAGGCGCCGGCTTAATCTCTGTCGTCCTTGCCTTTGTCCTTCCGACAGACGGCATGTCTGCCCTCAACCTTATATATAATCCATTCGTATGTATCCTGCTCATGATAGGGACAGCGGTTTTTGCCTTAGACAGGCATATCCCGGCGTGGACCCAGTCGTTGCTCGTGGTGGTTGGGGTCGCCTATCTGATGGCCTATTTTGTCATTTTTTCAGGTGCGGACTGGTCTCTGTTTTATGATCAATTCTTGAATCATGAAAAAATGAAAGGGCACTATCACATCTTAATTCCACCGCTTATTCTGGTGGCTAAGATTTCTATATATAGTTGTATTTTTTCTACTTTAATAGGCTTGTTCCTAGCCGTCCTAAGATCCGGTGGCAATATTTTCCTGAACTATTTCATTACCGGCTATGTCATCTTTTTTCGAGCCATTCCTGCCATCGTCCTCGTAGTCCTTGTATATTTTGCGTTGCCGTTTGTAGGGATCGGCCTGGTTTCGACCACATCCGTCATCGTGTCGCTGTCCGTAATGTTCGGGGCATACACGACCGAGGTCTTTCGCTCGGGCATCGAATCTGTGCACCGGACTCAGGTTGAAGCTTCAAAATCGTTGGGGCTGTCGTCCTGGCAGACCATGCGATGGATTATCCTACCCCAGGCGTTACGCGTCGTTATTCCTCCACTTACGGGCGTTCTCATTGATGTGCTTAAAACCACATCCATCGCTTATGTTGTCGGTGTTCCAGAACTCATAGCCAGGGCGCGGCAGTTGGAAGGTGCCCTTGGTACCGTAACGCCGCTTATCATTGTATCATGTCTGTATCTTTTAATCGTATTACCGATGGTCCTCTTATCTTCCCACCTGGAAAAGCGCAGCCGACGGTGGAGCGCACGGAAAGCAGTATAAAGGTTGAATAACGATGTCCATTCACACAAATCGCTTTACGCCGCTATGGGTTCAAGGGTTAGCCGCATTGGGTGTCTTGCTTATAGCCGGTTGGGCCTTGCAACACTATGGTGATATAGACTTAGAGCGTATACGACATATTTTTTTCAACATGGAAGTCATGGAGGGGCAATGGGGATTGCTTATGTCGGGTTTGTGGATCACCACAGAGCTGGCGGTTGTTTCGATTATTCTATCAACCATATTGGGATTGCTTGTCGCAATATTCAGAATTAAAGAGAATAAAATAATAAATGTCCTGTTGGTAGGTTATCTGGAATTCTGCAGAGCGACGCCAATTCTCGTAGCCCTGATTGTTGTCTACTTCGGCCTCCCCTTTCTCAATATTCGTTTTTCGGCATTTGAATCGGGGGTGATCGTCATCGTATTCGTTCACGCCGCCTATATCGGAGAGGCTTTCAGGTCTGGGATCATGGCCATACACCGTACGCAGACGGAAGCATCCTATGCCCTTGGCATGACGCCCCGGCAGACCCTGCAATACATCCTTGTGCCCCAAGCCTTCCGCATGGTTTTGCCTTCCCTGGCAAATCAGTGGATCGGCGTCATTAAAGACACGGCCGTTACCTCGCTGCTGGCGATCACAGAGCTTCTTAAAGCTGCGCAAATTATCGCTACCTGGAAAGCCAACCCGACCCCATTGGTGATGAGTACGTTCCTGTATCTTCTTATTCTAATTCCACTAACCATATTGACGATGAAGCTGGAGCGGAATCAAAAACTTACCAGATAGATTATATTATGAGGAAGCCTATGCAACAAACGGACCCGTCTGAACCAATCCTACGGATCATAGAACTCGAAAAGTTCTTTGGATCGCTTCACGTTTTGAAGTCGTTATCTACGACAATCTACAAGGGGGAAGTTGTATCCGTTATCGGGCCATCTGGTGGGGGCAAAAGTACCTTCATTCGATGCTTGAACCGAATTGAAGAACCGACCTCCGGACAAATTTATTTTGGTGATAGGGAAATCACCGACCGGCACATCAATATGAGCGAAATAAGGCGGGATATGGGTATGGTCTTTCAGAATTTCGGGCTGTTCCCCCATCTGACGGCGCAGGAGAACGTGATGCTCGCCCCTGTGAAAGTAAGAAAGGTCAGCCGAAGAGAGGCGCAGGAGGATGGCGAGCGTCTACTTAAAAGGGTTGGATTAGAGGACAAAGCGGAGAGCTATCCCGATCAGCTTTCAGGCGGGCAACAGCAACGGGTCGCCATTGCAAGAGCACTGGCCATGAAGCCGAAGGTACTTTTTTTTGACGAGCCCACCTCAGCACTGGATCCGGAAATGGTCCGGGAGGTCCTTGATGTGATGGTCGGACTCGTTGAGGACGGGATGACGATGATCGTGGTAAGTCACGAGATGAGTTTTATTAAAGAAGCCTCCTCGCGCGTGCTGGTCCTTGTCGATGGTGAGATTATTGAAGATGGACCGGTAAGTGAAGTGATGTCCGGGCCGAAACACGAACGAACCAAAGAGTTTCTGGGAAAATTGTTATGATAGCAATATGGGCATCGAAAAAAGGAAACTAACATGGGAAGAATGAATCAAACATGTTTTACAAAAGATGAGAAAAACGAACTGGAGCGAAAGGTGCAGGCGCAGTTTAATAGCAAAAAAATAGATTCAATAATTACTGTGGGCAGCAGCAACATCACCTACCTGTCTGGTGGCATGGTCTTCCCGTATATCGATCAGGCGCTGGTGCACCCCGTTGCCCTCTACATCTGCTTTAAGACAAATCGGCGCATTTTAGCCTGCACATTCGATCTGAGTGATATTCCCGCCCAGCTTGGATGGGAAGGCGAAACCCTGATCTATGAACTTACAGAAGCCACGCCTGAAAAATCCCTGGCAGTCGCGTTGTCCCGGCTAATCTCCGACGAAGATCTCTCCGGAAATATGATCGGTGCCGATTATGAAGCGATGACCGGCGGCCAGTTGGACGCCTTCAAAGAGGCGTTGCCGGGTCGAATGTGGACGTCGGTGGACGCCATACTCCGTGATTTGAGACTCATAAAAACATCCGCTGAAGTGCGATTACTTGAGATCGCCGGCCGCATGGGCGACCGTGGTTTCATCAGCGCCGTCAACCACGCGGAAGGGACCGTTCTGGACACGCTGAGTTATCCCATGTGGGAGTACGCTGAACGATTTCGGGTTCATGTAGGTGAATTTGGTGGATCCGGCGTTGGAAACCTTTCTGTACTTCGAGGGGAGCGAGGCCGTGACTTATACAGCGCAACCGGTACCCGAGAGACATTTAATGCCGATGAGTTCATAAGAATGGAATACTCAGTCCACAATTACGGATACTGGACGACAGGGGCGAGAACCGTCTATGTCGGCTATCCAGAGAGTCCCGCAGAAAAGGCCTGGTCCGACAACCTGATACTAAGAAAGGCGGCTATCCATTCACTTAAGGCCGGTAAAATGGCAAGTGATGTATATACTGCTGTGACGGCGGCCAGTGAAAAAACCGGTATCGGATTCTGGCACGCAACCGACGTGGGGCATGGCCTAGGCGCATCCGAACGTGAAGCACCGTTCCTCGCCCCCTATGATCATACGGAACTCGCTCCGGGGATGGTTATCGTCGTTGCTGTTTACACCTATGCGATCGACCAGGCCTTAATCGGCAACAAAGATGTATATCTGGTAACCGAAGAAGAACCCAAATTGCTTACATGGTACAAAAATTGGGATGACCTGTATGCCCTGCATGGTACGTCGGCCCGACACGGATAGCATGAACACAAGAGGAAGTACCCCATGAAAAATGTTGCAATGTATAAAAAAGTGAAAAGCATAGTTGATGAGAATCACCTTGACGCGCTGGTCCTTGGCGGAACGTACAACATTCAGTACGCGACGGGTGTTCACATTCCTTGCGCCCACGCACAGACGGATCTGGTCATGTTTGCGGTCTTTGCGGTCGGGAAAGAACCGATGGTACTCGTTCCAAAATGCTGGGAAAGCGTTGCCAGGCAAACCTGTTATTTCACCAACGTCAGATCTTACGGGCTCGACAACAGGCCTTTAGAAATGGCCACAGCGGCCCTGGTAGATTGGTGTCAGCCTGCAAAACGCATTGGGACCGACGACGGGAACATGTCGGTAACAGTAAACGCACAACTGGCCCATGCCTTTGAGCGGGCAGGCGTTACCCTCGTCCCATGCAAGTCACATATCTCAAAGGCCCGATCGATCAAAACAGATGAAGAAGTGGCCTTGCTTACCGCCATAGCCTATAAAACGGATCATGTCATCAATGGGCACTTCCATCATCTCAGCGCCGACCGACCGAAAACCGCTTCGTCGATTTCGGAAAGTCTCCGTATCCATAGCCAGGAACGGGATATCGAAATTTCAGGATACAACGCCTGTTCCCGGGCTGTCCTGGGCGAGAGCCTATCAAAGTTCTGGGCTTATGCGCCCAAATACGGTTTTGCAGATTGCGAGATGACCAAAGATAATGATACGATTGTCGCCCATGTGCTCAATACTGAGAATGGATATTGGAGCAATGCCACACGGATGGCTATAAGCAGTGATCGCATGTCTGACGAGCAGGAGAGGATGTATGCGGCGTTAAATCAACTGAGAGACCTGTTGCTATCCTCGCTTCGCATCGGGCGAAAATGTTCGGATATTTACCATGAGATGATAGAACATAGTAAAAAGGAATCGCTTTCGCTCGTTAACAATATTCCTCTGGGGTTTTGCGTTGGTGTGTCCCCAATGGAAGGCCCATTCCTGTCCCCAGGAGAAGAACAAACCGTCGAGGCGTCCATGGTTCTCGTACTGAATCCAGTGGTTAAATATGGGACTTATTTCTATAGATCCAGCGACACCGTTGTTATCAAAGAAGATGGTCCAGAGGTCGTAAACTGGTACAAGGATTGGCGTGAACCCTATCTGGCCATTCTTGCCTTATAATTATAAAGGTGATCCAGTCTAAATCGCGTTGGACCCGAGAGATGGCGTGTCCCATCTGGGAAGATAAATCCGCTTGAAACAACACGCTGCGGTGACCCTTATGCACCCCTCCGGAAAACTGGAGGAGAGAGCCGGGACGAATCTCTTGCTTCCATCTCTTATGCTTAATATCTCACCGGCACCAGCGTCCGATCAGACGTACGGGCGGCTGCCTGGATCAGCCAAGTTTTACCCAGCTGCCGTGACCTGCGAAGGATAAGAAGAAGACGATCCCACACATAACGTTTCAAATCCTCTGACATAACATTGCCTCGCATCTGGTGATGAATCGCATAAATCTACCGGTCTTCCAATGCGGCCTCGGACACCACGATATCAAGACCACCATGCGATATACCCAACTGGCGCCCGACCATCTCATCGAAGCGGTAGATCAAATTCAATTAATGTAGTAACTCATTCCATTCAGTTGCGTGTGATTGAGTCTGATGGGGTTTGTTTTGCAGCAATCTGATAAAATCCTGCTACAATCGCGATAAAATGCAACAATAAAGGACTTACAAGAAAATCTCGTCAGTCCTTGGCGTCCTTCGATGCCGAAGAGTGGATTTGAACGGTTATGGGATTTCTCCCACTGCACCGTTAAATTTGATAATCCGTTTTTTTCAACTTGTTGGTGATCAGACAAGTATCTGAATACCAAAGCTTTGTGAAGTTGTTCGAATGTATCCATTCAGTCCGGACAGGGCTGGCTTGGCTATCTTTTCCATAGGTCGGGGCACAAAAAGGGCACAATTTATCAGTTGACGGAAATAAGTGTCACAGACCATCTACATGGGCATATTCCATGGATCCATTTACAGGATTGTTTCTTTTATGTGGCGGACCATTAACAACTCATTAGATGTTAACGGTTCAATTTGGGACTCTTTTACGACAACAACTTTCAATGATTCACCGACGGCATTAAAGACCTCCAGTATGCAGCCACGATCACCATTCAAGGGATGAGGTGCAAAATCGACCAAGGTCGCCACATCTCCTTTCTGAAATTTATTATTTAGAAGATCTTCGCATAATGCTACGCGTTGATATATTTCTAACATTTGATCACCTACCCTTCAACGGTATTAATGTTACAAAGTGCATTTTGCCGTCGTTGTGCCCTTGTAGCCAGATAGTGACCACGGACAATTTTCGACCATTTACACCAGTTAAATCTCCCTCTACTTGATAGAATATGCCATATTCATTCCTACAATAGGGTATAGCGTCCGTCTCGACAACTTGTTCAGGGATGGCACCTTTGAGACGATCCGCAGGCTCTTTTTTAAATCCACTCTGCGACAGGTATTTTGACTTATCGTCATATGGACGAGGTTCGACAAGATAATAGGTTGATTTGGAGTCGGGTATAACCGCGTCATGAGGAATGTTCACCTGTTGCCTCTTGGTGCAATTAACCGTTGAAACATCGCATCCATGTCGCCGTGGTAAATCGACTGGAACAACACCCTATAATTTTTATGTTAAATTCCAATTTTTCCGGACACAAATGCTTGGCCTGTGCAAGGTAGAGCCACCATCCAATATCTCTTAGTCTTACAGGATAAAATCTCCAGACAATATATCGAAGCAACACGCTCATATTTCCTACCTTTATCCTGATGATATTACAGTAGATCGCCTGATATTATTACACAAAATTGTTTAAGAATCGGCAAAAGTTTTGTGGTTCTGGGGTGGGGCAAATCGGGTGGGGATTGCTGTACCCATTATGCCCGAAATTATCACATCGGCTTAGATTTCTCGATCTCCGGGATTTCCAACATCACGCTGAAACTTATTGTAAGAAGCTCAGTGCTTCTCATTCCACCGTGACCCGTTCTCCCAGTTTTTCGAGCTTTACGTTACCTATGCCGCTTACCTTGAGCAGATCATCGATGCTGGTGTAAGGCCGGCTGTTTGTGATCTTTTGCGCCAGAGCAGGACCAACGCCTGGAAGGGTTTCCAGGGTTTCCAGAGCGGCCGTATTGATGTTGGTTTTTCCGGAGATCGATGGTGAAATCGGTGCAACGGGGGACGGCGATGTAGTGGGACTGCTTAGACTGGCACCCGGCCACAGCGCCGTGGGGCGTTTGGATTCCACGAAGGCTTCCACCGGGTCGGTCAGCACAGTGAGGAAGTCGAGACCAGCGCGTGCTTCTATGTCATCCACACTAACCAGATAGGTTTCTAAATCAGGCCAATCATCGTCCTCCGGTTTGTCCATGTGGGGAAAAATAAACGCAAGAACGTCCGGAAGGTCCGCATCGTTCGATGCCTTGATGACGATTTTAAACATGGCGTCCGGAATGGCCACGGGTATTTCCCCAGGATCGCCGATCCACTCATCGTCATCCACTTCATCATATATGGGACCGGCAACAATCCATACCACACCATAGCCATCCGCCCAATCCGAAGTTTTATCCTCCAACCGGCGCCAGGGACCGTTGTTATGGGACTGTATCTGAGGAACGGCGTTGAACACCGTATGAGTGTTCCAATCGGCGTTTGCCCCCAGGCGACTCGCATGGCTTTTCATACACAGGTGCCCTCGTGAATACCCGCTGTGCAGATAGGAATCATCGTTCGGGGCCAGGCGGTCCGTATGCCAGTCCGATTCGGTGATCCATGTGCCGGGCCGACCGAAGGAGGGCAGGTCGCCGACATATCGTCGTAGTTCGTAAGACACCCAGTTGGGCACTCCCAGCGTATCGGGTACGGCATCGCCGGTATCGTCATCCGGACCATCGAAGGAGGACATAAAGGCGCGAAAGGTCTTTATTCTTTCTTTCGGCTCGGTTCCCCACCTGTTGTGCTGATAAGTATCTGCAAGATCGATCGGCTTGTAGTCGGTTGCGGTGGCCTGGATGGTGAGACATAGTATCGCAATCGCCAATAGAATACGGATTTTCATAGACACCTTCCGGATCGTATAGGGTGGTCAAAAAAAGCAGGATCAGATCGTTGGTCCACAATGGTCAATATGTCGATAAAATCTCATTATATTAATCGGTCTTCAAAGTTATTAGTCGGAAACATGGTGGATATCTCGTAAAAAATAGGTCCGTAAACACAAGCACCCCATGTGGTTGATGGCGTTGGAGGTGGCTTGTAAGCTGCCAATGACTTCTCGTACCCGATCGCGATGGCAGTGGTGTATTCGCCGCCAAGAAGATTATCGACCGCCACCACTGGCACAGGAAGTAGTCGGGCAGGCGGTGCTGGCGACCCGCGTACGCTGGGAGCCAATGTACGACGCCTGTCGCCAGCTTTTTATGACCGTCGGCGCTTGATGATTCATGTCTTGAGCGGCATTGACATGGCCATACATGGTGCAGCTGAAACTTTGCAGCCAGCATCCACCTGGTTACCGCCAGGCCTCAGGCATTCCTGTCCGAATATCCGATGATCCGGCGGGACCGAGGTGAAGCAGGAAAATATCCAACTACTGAGCGATTTGCAGTACATCCTCACTGAAATGGATTTCCTCCATGAAGTTTCCCGTCGCATTCTAACCATTAAGAGCCTTCCCGAATTGCTTACCGATATCATGGAAAGTAGTAAGTTGCTGATGCGAGCGGAAGCCAGTTCATTACTTCTTTATGACTATAGTGACAACAAGCTACATTTTCAGGTGGCCAGGGGAGAGAAAGGCCGGTTGGTCAAGCAGTACAGCGTTGATATCGGTTCCAGTATTGCCGGATGGGTCGCGGAGCACCGCAAACCACAGGTGATTGCCGATTGTTACGAGGACCCTCGATTTAATCAGGCATTCGACCAAAAGACTAATTTCAAAACAAAATTAATGATATGTGTGCCTATGACCCGGGATGACCACCTGATCGGAGTGCTCCAGGTGATCAACAAGGAAAACGGTGAGGCCTTTATAGATCGGGATATGAAGATCTTTGAAACCCTCGCGTCTCAGTGCGCCGTGGCCATTGAAAATGCTCACTTAATCGAGGTACAGGTCGCATCGGAAGCCCTGGCACTGGAATTAAAGACAGCCCGTGATATTCAACAGCGTTTACTGCCCAGCACCCTGCCCGAATACGATGATATTGAAATTGCAGCCAAACTCATTCCCGCGCGACAGGTCGGTGGGGATTATTATACCGTACTAAAATCAGATAACGACCAGACCCTCCTGATGACCGCCGATGTTACCGGCAAGGGCATCCCGGCAGCGATGATTGTTTCCACCGTTTATTCCAGCTTGCATTCCTTTTTACCGCGTGAGTCGGTCGATTTGAAATATGTCGTCAACGGCATGAATAAAATCCTGCTGGATTCGACAACAAACGATAAATTCGTTACCTGTTGGCTTGGTCTGTACGATCATCGGACACGCCGCCTTATGAGCATAAATGCAGGGCACAATTCACCGCTCATATTCAGGAAAGAAGGGGACGGGCCCATTTCGTTATACACGGGGGGCATGTTCCTCGGCTGTTTTGAGGTGGCGTATGATATTGAATCGATTGAAATGTTGCCGGATGATGTACTGGTTTTTTATACCGATGGGGTTACGGAGGCGTTAAACCATAGCAACGAACAATATGAGGAATTTCGGCTCATCGATATAGTATCACGGTCGAAGGCGGGATCTGCGAACGAAATTCTGGCCTGTATCGAGCGGGATGTCGAGCAACATGTGGACGGCGCACCCCAGAGCGATGATTTTACCTGCTGCGTAATGAAGGTAAAGGGATAAATATCTAAATATAGTCCGCAATACCCGTTCGTGGCGAACGGCCTAACAATTGAGAATAGGAGGGTTTGACCTACCTTATTATACGGTCCCGTTTGGGAATAGACGATAGTGTAAATATTCATCACGAAATGACATCAACCATCATCACCTGGCCCCTGCTTTACCTTTTCACCCAAATCTTCTACCCCAGTTTCCTCGCGGATGCCATGACGCAGGCTTTCCCCGGCATCCGGCAGGCCACCCGTATCATCTGAGGAAGAGTGACGATAATTCACGAAAACCAGCCTCTTTACGAAACGCTGTTTGAACCCGATTCCTCCCTGTTTCGGATGTTTACATTTCCACTCGTTTGCCGGCGATCCTGTGACCGCGCTTCACGATCCCGGTTCCATGGTTATCAGTAAAGACCTCGCCCAAAAGTATCTTGGCGTTACCCCCGAAGGCTAACACAAAGCGCTGGGACAACAGCTATCTATCAAGCGGAATAACATTGTATACCCATTCACGATTAGCGGTGTCATGCAGAAGATCCTAGACAATTCCAGTCTCCAGATGGATTTTGTCGTCTCCTTTGAAAACTTCGAAACCGGAAAACTTCGTATCGGAAGCAACGATTGGGGCAGCAAGAACGCCGTGTATATCGAGTTAATGGAAGGCAATGATAGTGTTTGCTTTCTTAATGGACAAATCATCCACGGGATACTTCCGGACACCTACCCCATAATCCTTTGGTATGTGACATGAATCATTTGAAATACCCGGCTCGACGGGTATATTCGTAAAAATAATCCTACCTACCTTAATTTACGTCTATGGGGTCATTTGTCCATTTTGGAACAAATGTCGACCTGTTCTCTCATGGCTAGCGAGCCTAAACTGGAGACCATTGTGAAAACCCATAACTTGGTATACTATACCCTCTTGATGCTGGGCTGCGTAGCAGCCTTTAGCGTCCAGGCGCAACCCACCGTGGCTAATTTTTCGATCGTGGCGCCCAGGATAGTTGAAAATGAAGCCGCATTCGTGATCGTCGTCCTGGAAATCGATTCGCAGGAACGGCCTATCGCTCCGGGCGCGCCCGGGACCGTTGAACTTAAGGCCTTTTTGGCCGACAGCAATGGGGACTCCGTTTCTATTTCGCCCGCCTCATTTCAGGCATCCGGCGATGGTTCCTATGAGGTGACCATAACCTTGGGCGCCGTTCCCAGCGGTACCAGGGTTTTTATACTGGTACAGGGATATGGGTTGCCCCAATGTGGCGGCCACTTTAGTGGGGATATGGTTGTGGTGGACAATGCGAATTTTGGCCCGAAAACCAACGGCATTGAAATTTCCGCCCCCATTCGGCCAATCCCAACGAGCCTTTTCCCATCTTCCTTACCCCAATACAACGCGTTGAATTCACCCACGGTCCTCCTACTGGCCATGGTACAGGGCTTTAGCTTCCATGGAGCGTAAAGTTCCAAAGACATGGATTAAGAAGTTGAACTCGCGTTTGAGCTTGGTATCCTGAGCCAGATCCACGTCACCAATGGCGCCTTTGGCTAGCGGCTTGAGAATGTTATATGGCACCACCGGATCCGTAACTCCGTGAATCGTCAAATTGAACTTGCTTATTGAAGGACCAGAAAGGTGTATTGACGGGAAAACTCGTCAATACACCCGTGACGTTACTCCAAATTTGCCCTTGAGCTCCGCTGTGATTAATGATTCATGATATTTTGTGAACAGCTACTTGAATTTAAATTGATAATTTCCGGCCCGGTCAATACATCTATATAATTAATGCGTTAGAACCGTGATTAATCTCGTCAGAAGCCGGCAGGTAAAATATCTTAAACGCTGGCTTCGTACGACTATCGAGGTACATACTGGCTGAGGAAAGATCCATCTCTTATCAATTCAGATTAAAATGCGCCATCTGGTTTTCGCTTCTGGTGAAGCCCCTGATGTCCTCCGCCCGGAATCGTAACCAAGTTCTCCGCGACTCCAGCAGCCTTCAGTATCTGATTTCACCCCAGCAGGCAGTCGTCGTCCAGCGGCTCGATCGACGTAAAGTCGCGGTGGGCGATCCAGCCCGGGCGTTTAAACTGACGAATGTGGTTGTCCACGTGACAAAGGCTCAGATACACGATTGCCCGGCCCCACGGACTGATGTTAGGCGCCGATGCGTGCACGACGTTCGAGTGGAACAACAGCGCGGTACCCGGCTTGCCCTTGGGTGCGACGATACCGCCTTCGTTCGCCAGACGGCTCACCGTTTCCTTGTCGAGTGTCCAGAGCGGATAGGACGTCGTCAGCATATCATGGCTCGCCTCGATCACGCCCTGCTTATGGCTACGCGGGATGAGATAGAGTGGGCCATTGAATTCGGTCACCTCGTCGAGGAACACCGCGACGTTCATCGCCCGCGCTTCCGGCATCTGGTCGTCCCGTGCCCAGGTGCCGTAGTCCTGATGCCACTGCCAGACGTCGCCATTGAAGGCGGCCTTCCCATTGATTTTGTACTGGTGTATGTATACGGGCCCGTCGAGGAGTTGCATAACTGGCTCGATCAGGCGCGGATGGTGCCCCAGGCGGCCGAACGCCTCGTTGTAGGTATGTGCGGCGAAGGCTGTGCGAACGGCTTCGCCATCCTTCTCGTGCCAAACCTCGTCGCGACGCATAGCGAAGATCTTCGGCAATTCGCCGTTGAGGACGTCGATCTCTTCCTTGCTGAACAGATCGGGCAGGAGCACCCAGCCTTCGGTGTCGAACTGCTCCACCTGTTCCTTTCTCAGTTTCATAACCGCGTTCCTTTTTGTGTCACTATATTAATAGACCGGTTTTAGATCCCTGTGGATGCGTCCGTGACTGTGAGCTGAGCTAACGCATCCGCAAGAGAAATTAACGACTCGAAGAATTGATCTGGATCTATACGATTATCGGGGATCTGTAACTTCTTACCGGCCATATATTCCATCGTGATGAATGTCTCGCCTTCAGCTTCTTCGATGCTGTGGATGGTTGCAATATTGGGATGGTTACCTTGGCTGCGGCTTCTGCTTCTGTCCGGAAGCGACGTAGGCGTTCAGTGTCACTGCGCACGGATTCGGGGAAACATCAAAACTTGATGGCCACCTGTCGTTGTAACTTGGTGTCGTCAGCAAGAAATACTTCGCCCATGCCACCCTTACCGAGAGGACGGAGGATCTTGTAATGACCTAAGGGTTTGCCGGTTTCCATATGGGATCCTTACCACGATGCAATCAGATGGTGCTTGGTAGTCAAGAGGAAATAACGATTTTACGAATATAATTTTAAGGTACCGATATGTCAATTTATGGCGAATTGTTATCTCTACCAGAACTTTTTGTCATCACTTAGAATTGCCGTTCTGTTGTCTTGGCCGTGGAACGGTGTGGCGGTTCATCGGGCGTGCAGCGATCCGGTGCAAATGCTGGTTAGACACTCGCACTCATAGCGTGTAGATGCCTAACTACTACGTCTAAATCGTTTTAAAAGCTGATTGTATTCAGCATGGGAGCCCATCCGGGACCATACAGACCCCAGATTTCAAATACTTGATTACCATGTAAAAAAGCCGACGGCAGCTTAGCTAGCGTCGGCTTTTTTCGATCAATCTCCAGTCGCCGTTTATTAGCTCAAAATCGCGGCGCCTTCTTACCTACAGAAGGCGCCGCGATTCGGGCCGTCAAGGATGGCTGTTACTTGAGAAGCGACACTTTCTTGGCCACTTTGAAACCCGCGACATCAATCTGATAGATGTACACACCGCTGGCGACGTCGGTACTCTTGTTATTCTTACCGTCCCAGACGATTTCATGAAAACCGGCGAGAAGCTGTCGATTAACCAGTTCCCGTACGGGTTGAACGGCGATGTTGTACACTCTGATCGTTACCGGTGCGGCCACAGGCATATTGAAACGAATGGTCGTCGACGGGTTGAACGGATTCGGATAGGCGTCACCCAGGGAGAACGCCTCGGGTGGCTGAACCTCTTCAGATCCCTCGATACTCGTCGGAACCGTTTGCTGCACGCGTCTGAGGTTCGTGAACGAAAACGATCCCAGGGAAGTGCCACCGGCATCCGTGCTATCCGCGTGGAACACCTTGGTCGGACCGGGTGATGGTAGCGGGATCGCGGTGTCCGGGAAGTACACCAGTTCAAAACTCCCTGTCATCTGGTTTTCATTGGCGGTGCTGACATTCCCCGCAAATTTGATCTTGTACGCGCCACCAAAGTTGTTGGCTTTGCTCAGATCAAATTCCTCCAGGACACCGATGGCTTGGATGCCATTATTGTCGCTGCCTGTCGGAATCCAGTCGCCGAACCCGGTGCCATGATTTTTGACCAGCTCCCAGGAATCATTCCACATGACCATGCCACTGGGGAGGAAATGCGGCATGATGACGATTTTGGGTAACGGAGCGAGGGCTGGATTATCCGCCGTCGCCTCCCCGTACCAGACACCCGTCGGAAGACGATTGGAATAGTCCCGCCCGACAACCGTCGGCGCAGCGGGATCCGCCTTTATCCTGGTCAATTCCACGATGGAGAACTGGCCGAGATGCTGGCTGAATGGTGCCGCGTCGTTCAGATCCAGCACATCCACGCCTCGTGCAAAAGCCGGTCGGATTCACCGTTCCCACTGCCACGTT
>Ga0115002_10002637_pt1 | contig 23222 bp, 20 predicted proteins | sample ArcticOcean_MG_C_8_FD_89576 | JGI IMG/M metagenome (GOLD analysis project Ga0115002, IMG submission 89576) | Marine microbial communities from western Arctic Ocean - ArcticOcean_MG_CB11_86 | ecosystem: Environmental > Aquatic > Marine > Oceanic | place: Arctic Ocean: Canada Basin | collected... | reverse complement strand
TTTTCTGACGACGATTGTCGTCCTGTTGGTCTCTGTTTCATCTCAACTTCTCAGCTTAGGATGAACAAAAACGCTCTCTTAAACCAGATCTATATCTGTCCCATAGGCGCTGACGGCGTACAGTCAACGTGATGCGCCACCTAAATGGTATTGGTGCCGTCATGCGAGCAATTCCATCGGAGGCGCTCACACTTGATGATCTCGGCATGCCGCCGTCGGTGAAGAATCTCTGTAGACAAACACAAGGAATGATTCTCGTCACGGGTAAGACCGGCTCGGGAAAGTCCACAACATTGGCAGCGATGGTCGACGCCATCAACGTTCGCCTCAAAGGTCACATACTGACCGTCGAGGACCCAATTGAATTCGTACACCAAAGAAAGGGTTGTTTAATTAGCCAACGCGAGGTCGGTATACACACCGAAAATTTTGCAAGTGCATTGCATTCAGCGTTACGCGAAGATCCCGACGTAATTTTGGTGGGCAAATTACGCGACCTGGAGACAATTTCGGCGGCTGTAACCGCTGCTGAAATGGGTATTTTGGTCACGGGAACCTTGCACACCAACGGAGCCGGTCAAACTGTGGATCGGATCGTAAATACATTTCCAGCGGACAAAAAAAGTCATATCCGCACAATGTTGTCGACATCATTGCGAGGCGTAATATCGCAACAATTACTACCGACAAAAGATAAATCCGGTCGAGTGGCGGCTCTCGAAATCTTGGTTAATACGGCAGCTGTTGCCAATATCATTCGTCAAGGAAAAATGGATCAGTTGGAAACTGCCATGCAAAGCGGCAGATCAAACGGTATGCAGACCATGGATAACGCACTCATGGATTTAGTTCGTAAAGGGCGAATAGGCGCGCTTGAAGCCTATCAACAGTCAAACAACAAACACAAGTTCAAGCGACTGGTCGAAGAAGAACTCGCACAAGAAATGTAGTGATCAGTTTCGGCGGCAATCAAACCTACCACGTGATTCTCAGCGTGGCATAATGCGCCGCGACGACTCACTTTGATTTCAATCCTGCAGAAATGACTAAAACCACCCGAAGAATAATGGTCTCCAGCGCATTGCCATATGCGAATGGACGCATTCATATGGGTCACCTGGTCGAATACATTCAGTCCGATATCTGGGTCAGGTTTCAGCGACTGCGTGGTCACCTGTGCACCTACGTTTGTGCGGCTGACGCACACGGAACGCCGATCATGATCAGCGCTCGCAAGGAAGGAATCGACCCAGAGGCACTCGTCGCCCGGGCCGCCGCAGATCAACACCAGGACCTGCAGGCATTCGGCGTTGATTTTGATAATTTTTACACCACCCATTCGCCAGAAAACGAATTGCTTGTGGTCAGGATATTTGAAGCCTTACGCGACGCCGGCCACATCTATACGAAAGTAATCGAGCAAGCATTTGATCAAAACGAGAAGATGTTCTTACCGGATCGCTTCGTCAAAGGGACATGCCCAAGATGTAAAACGGAAGATCAGTATGGCGATGCTTGCGAGAATTGCGGCGCTACCTACACGCCAAATGATCTTATCGATCCAGTATCAGTGCTGTCAGAAACCACGCCGGTATGGAAGGATTCCGAGCACTATTTCTTCAAATTGAGCGCGTTCGAAAAGCAACTTCGCGCTTGGATGAAATCGGCTGAACTACACCAGCACATCACCAGCAAACTGGAGGAATGGTTTGAAACCGGACTCCAGGATTGGGATATCTCGCGGGATGCGCCCTACTTCGGCATTCAAATTCCGGGCACTACGGACAAGTACTTCTATGTCTGGCTGGATGCACCGATCGGCTACCTCGCCAGCTTTCTACACCTGTGCAATCAAGACAACAGTCTAGATTTCGATGACTACTGGTCGCCGGGGCACGATACCGAAACGTATCACTTCATCGGTAAAGACATTGTCTATTTTCACACGCTGTTCTGGCCGGCCATACTCGAGGGTGCAGGATTCCAAACACCAAACAGCGTCTTCGCACACGGCTTTCTGACGGTAAACGGCAAGAAAATGTCTAAATCGCGCGGCACTTTCATCAACGCGCGCACCTATCTGGACAATCTCGATCCGAATCATTTGCGTTATTACTATGCCGCCAAACTTGGCTCGGGCATGGACGATATAGACCTGAACCTTGAAGATTTTATTGCCCGCGTCAATTCCGATCTGGTGGGTAAACTCGTGAATATTGCCAGTCGCTGTGCCGGATTTATTAGTAAGCGGTTTTCCGGAGAATTGGCGTCAACGCTTGACGATCCGGCACTTTTCAGCGAATTTTCCGATGCCTCCGAAGTAATCGCTGAGCACTACGAACAACGGGAGTACTCCAAAGCAATGCGTGTGATCATGACACTTGCCGATCAGGCAAATCGCTACATTGAGGACAAGAAGCCCTGGATCATGATCAAAAAGGACACCGAGGTTGAAAACGTGCAACTTGCTTGTACTCAGGGAATCAACCTCTTCCGAACGCTAATGGTTTACTTGACGCCGGTTATACCGGAACTCGCCGGAAAAACCCGCGATTTGCTCAACGAAGATGAATGGCTTTGGGAAAGCGCGTCGACCCCATTGTTGGCTCACAAAATAAACAAATTCAAACCTCTACTCACCCGAGTAGAGAAAGAACAGGTCGATAAAATGGTTGAACAATCCAAGGATTCGTTGGGCGTAAGCGATGCTGAACCCGCAACGCCGATCAGCGACGAAATAACGATCGAAGACTTCGTCAATGTTGATTTGCGGGTCGCTAGAATTACGCAAGCAGAAGCCGTAGAAGGCGCGGACAAATTGCTACGCCTTACGCTCGATCTCGGCGAGGGCTCTCGTCAGGTGTTCGCCGGAATTAAAGCCGCCTACAAACCCGACGAACTCACGGGCCGATTGGTCATCGCTGTCGCCAATCTGAAACCAAGAAAAATGCGCTTTGGAATGTCAGAGGGCATGGTCTTGGCCGCCGGACCAGGTGGAGAAGACGTATTTCTATTGTCAGCCGACTCAGGTGCGACGCCCGGGATGCGAGTGAAATAAGCGCCCGCGCACGGCGACAGATAGATGTCATAATCGCCAACACCCAATACAATAGCCTGCATGGCTGATCTGATCCTTATTATTGTTGGCACCGTCCTGGTCAACAATTTCGTGCTGGTCAGATTCCTGGGGTTGTGCCCTTTCATGGGCGTATCCAGGAACCTGGAGGCCGCCTTCGGCATGTCGATGGCGACGGCCTTTGTATTGACGCTTTCCTCTGCAATCGCCTATTTGATGCACGAATACGTACTTATCCCTCTGCAGCTCGAATACCTGAAGACCGTAAGCTTTATTCTCGTGATTGCCGCCAGCGTTCAATTCACCGAAATCATGGTGCGCCGGCTAAGCCCATTGCTATACCAGTTACTGGGAATATATATTCCCCTTATCGCAACCAATTGCGCGGTACTCGGTGTTGCGTTGCTCAACGTGCGCGACGCCGAGGGTTTTGTTCAGTCGGTCTTTTACGGTTTTGGCGCCGCCGGCGGATTTGCGCTGGTGTTAGTTTTGTTTGCTGCGATTCGCGAGCGACTTCAGTCCTGCGATATCCCAAGACCATTCCGTGGAACGGCAATTGCGTTAATGACGGCCGGGATAATGTCACTCGCTTTCATGGGATTTTCCGGCATGGCCCGTCTCTAGATGAGCATGTTCACATCAATACTGACCGCTATCGCTATTATTGCGGGCATAGCCGTTTTCGCCGGCTATATGCTTGGCTACACATCCCGGCGTTTGCCCGGCGACGCCGATGAAATTATCGAAAAAGTCGATGCATTATTACCGCAAACACAATGCGCCCAGTGCGGGTTTCCGGGGTGTCGCCCTTATGCCGAGGCCATCGTCTCTGGCGCCGCCGCAATCAATTTGTGTCCGCCCGGTGGTGATGACACCGTGCAACGACTCGCGGACCTGCTGGGAGTTGACGCGAAACCACTGGCGGAATCACATGTCACGCCGGGCGTCGCGCGAATAACAGAAGCCGAATGTATTGGATGTACACATTGTAAGGACGCGTGCCCGGTTGACGCCATCATTGGCGCACATCAATTCATGCACACAGTGATCGAAACCGAGTGTACCGGCTGCGAATTGTGCATCGCGCCGTGCCCGGTCGATTGCATCCAATTGGTGCCTGCAACATGAGTTCGGGTGCAGCAACTTATGATCTTGGCAATTTACATGGTGGGCTGCGACTCGATGACGAGAAAGCCGCGTCGACGGCGGTTGCGGTTCAAGTATTACCCATTCCACAGCAGTTGATTTTGCCAATACAGCAACATGTCGGTGAGCCCGCACACCCTATCGTCGGCATTGGCGAACATGTACTGAAAGGTCAGCTAATCGCAGAAGCGGATGGATCCTTAAGCGCACCTGTGCACGCATCGTCTTCGGGAAAAGTCCTCGCAATTGAACCCTGGCCAGTATCTCGTCGACGTGGAGACTCCGCACCTTGCATCGTGATCGAATGCGACGGAGAGGATCAGGCGATTGTTCCGGTTGACGCGCCAGCACCCTTCAACACGCTGACACCGGATGCCTTGCGACAACAGATACTGGCGGGCGGCATCGTTGGGCTCGGCGGCGCAGTATTCCCGACCGGTCAAAAACTGATGCAGGCGGCAACAATGCCGTTGGAACATCTGATTCTCAACGGCGTTGAATGCGAACCCTACATCAGCTGCGATGATCTGCTAATGCGCGAACAGGCCGCCGAAGTATTGGGCGGCGCGCAAATCCTAATGCATGCGCTCAACGTGACAGGTTGTTTCGTTGTCATCGAAAGTGATAAGCCGGAGGCCATTGCCGCGATCGGAGAGGCCATGGCAATGCTCGACGATGCGCGGATAACGCTAAAACAAATACCGACCATTTACCCGTCCGGCGGTGAAGATCAACTGGTCCAACTGGTGACCAATCGCGAAGTCCCAAGCGGCGGCTTACCGACGGACGTCGGTTGTGTTGTGCACAACGTTGGTACGGCTGCCGCTATTTATCGTTGGATTTGCGACGGAGAACCATTGATTTCCCGCATAACCACCGTGAGCGGTCCAGGAGTTGCCACGCCGATGAATGTCGTCGCGAGAATCGGCACGACAGTCGGCGATATTATTGCGAGTGCCGGCGGTTACACGGATCAGGCGGTGCAACTTATCATCGGCGGACCGATGTGCGGAAAATCCGTCACCACAGACGATGTGCCGCTTGTGAAAGCGACAAACTGTATTCTCGTCCTCAACCAAACCCGCCCCATCGGTGCCGAACAACCCTGCATTCGCTGCGGTGAATGTGCCACCGTCTGCCCCATTCAACTATTACCGCAACAATTGTTTTGGCATGCCTCCGCCGACAACGAAGATAAGCTGCGAGCACATGGACTGACAGACTGCATCGAGTGTGGCTGTTGCGACTTGGTTTGTCCGAGCCATATACCGCTCACGGCAAGCTTTCGCAATGCCAAAGCAAGAATTCAAGAACTGGCCGATGAGAAAGCACGTGCGGAACGCGCTCGAATTCGGTTCGAATCAAGAAATGAAAGGATCGAGAACGAAAAGCGACAACGCGAAGCGGAACTCGCGGAGCAAAAACAATCGGCGTTATCCGCAGGCTCGGCCGCCATTGCCGATATTCTTGAACGCCAAAAGCGCAAACATGATGACCAGGAGGGCGACGAATAATGGAATTCGAACGTCGAGAAGCTCCGTTTCTGGCGCCGACAACGGACGTTGCCGCGATCATGCGCCACGTACTGTATGCGCTAGTACCCGCTGGCATCGCTTACGTGTGGTATTTCGGTGCGGGGTTTGTATTCAACCTCATCGTGGCAGGCGTCTTCTGCATCCTAGGTGAAGCCGTGATGTTGAGGCTGCGGGGCCGTCCCGTCGAAGTAACCTTGATCGATTTCAGTGCACTAGTCACTGCGGCGTTACTCGCATTTGCAATGCCTGCGTTAACGCCATGGTGGGTCACTGCAACCGCCGCACTGTTTGGTATCGTCGTTGCAAAGCATTTATACGGTGGACTCGGATATAACCTGTTCAATCCGGCGATGGTCGGTTATGTCGTCGTGCTTATCGCGTTCCCCCTGCACATGAATTTGTGGATCGCGCCCCGAATGGGGGATCTCGATTATCAAATGCTCACAATCGCGGAAACCGCTGTTTTCACATTGACGGGTTCGTTTCCTGACTCACTCTCTTTCGACGCGATTAGTCGTGCAACACCTTTGGATATCGTCAAATCCGGACTGAATAACATGCGCACCTTTGATGAGTTGCGTGTTTATCCGATGATGGGTAACTTTGGCGGTCGTGGTTGGGAGTGGATAGGCAATTTCACCGTTATGGGAGGCGCCTGGTTGCTCTTGCGAAAAATTATTCGCTGGCAAATCCCGTTCGGTGTCCTCACAGGATTATTGATTCCCAGCAGCATCATGTATTTCCTGGTTCCGAGTATCAGCCCGAGCCCGGGATTCCATTTATTTAGTGGTGGTACGATTCTCTGCGCATTCTTTATCGCGACTGACCCAGTGTCCGCTGCAACCAGTGATAAAGGGAGACTAATTTATGGCATTGGCATCGGTCTGCTCATTTTTGCCATACGAGAATGGGGTAGTTACGCAGACGGTGTTGCTTTCGCAGTTTTATTGATGAATATGGCAGTGCCTACGATCGATTACCTGACAAAACCGCACATCGTCGGCCATCCCACTAAGAAGCGAAAGTCCGGCCAGTGACGGACCCTGCTCAAAAGTCCGGGATGATGAGCGGGATGATTCTTGGCGGGCTGGCCGCCATTTGTACTGCGCTCGTCGCAGTCACGCACGCAATCACTGAACCGCGGATCGCCACCAATCAACAGGCATATCTGGAACAAAGCTTACAACCTGTGCTGTCCGGCCTGAGCTATGACGGCAATCTATCTGAATCGACGCGTATCGTTTTGCCTCCGCACGAATTACCTGGCAACAGCGAGGTACCCATCTATCGCGTTTACGCGGATGGCGTCCCAATTGCTGCGCTTTTTGTCGTCAGCGCCAGAGATGGTTTTTCCGGACCCATTCAATTATTGATCGGCATTCACGTCGACGGAACGATAACCGGCGTTCGAGTGCTCGATCACCGGGAAACACCAGGGCTCGGCGATCTAATCGAGACAGGCAAATCTGATTGGATAAAACAATTCGAAAACAAGTCACTACAGGATCCGCCCTCTGCCGTGTGGGCGATAAAACGTGATGGCGGAACGTACGATCAACTGACGGGCGCATCGATTACGCCACGCGCAGTCATAAAGGCAGTCAAACAGACGTTGGTTTTTTTCAATGGTAATCCGGAGCTCGTATTCGGCACCGAGAAAGAGACATGAGAGTGCAGCGATGAGCGAAAATCTAAACATAACAGACAAGTTTCGCACAGGTATTTGGCACGACAATCCGGGCCTGGTTCAATTGTTGGGCCTTTGCCCGTTGCTAGCGGTAACGACAACATTCGTAAATGGTTTTGGGCTCGGCCTCGCCACTTTGCTCGTCTTAACTTTTTCGAACGTTTTGGTATCTGCAACACGTCGATTCATTCGAGCCGACATTCGAATTCCAATGTATGTATTAATCATCGCTAGTTTGGTGACCTGCATTGAAATGATTGTGCTCGCTTGGTTCCCATCGCTGGGTAGATCATTAGGAATATTTATTCCCTTGATTGTCACCAACTGTACGATCGTTGCACGGGCGGAAATATTTGCTTCGCGCAACAGCGTTGGCGCGAGCTTTATCGATGGAATATCCATGGGCTCAGGATTTGCGTTATTGCTAATCGCCATCGGGACTTTTCGAGAACTAATCGGGCAAGGCTCTATCCTGTCGAGGCTCGACATGTTGTTTGGTGGCGAAGCCTCTCCCGGGCTCGAGTTAGTGGACGGTGGTTTTCTTTTGGCCATTCTGCCCCCTGGTGCTTTTTTCACACTGGCTTTATTTGTTGCCGGCAAGAACGCTCTGGACAGACGACGACAACAAACCAGTCGCGCAGTTTCGTCGAACAGCTTGCGCTAACGTCCATAATTTATGAATAAAGGAAAACGTACAGAGATATTCACGCGATTGCGTACGCTAATGCCAAAGCCCGAAACAGAGCTCAACTACAGCAGCAATTTCGAGCTATTGATCTCCGTTATCCTTTCGGCTCAAGCGACTGATATCGGCGTTAACAAGGCCACGGCGCTTTTATATCCCGTGGCGAATACGCCTCAAGACATTTTCGGCCTAGGCGTCAAGCCGCTAAAAAACTACATAAAGACAATCGGCCTTTACAACAGCAAAGCCGAAAACATCATCAAGACGTGCCGCCTGCTAATCGATAACTTCAACAGCGAAGTCCCACGCAATCGCGAAGCATTGGAGTCATTGCCAGGCGTTGGCCGAAAAACGGCCAATGTGGTTCTAAATACTGCATTTGGCCAACCGACCATCGCGGTTGATACGCATATCTTCCGGGTGTCCAATAGGACCGGATTGGCACCTGGCAAAACACCGCTCGAAGTTGAGAAGCGGCTAATGCGTCTGACGCCAGAGGAATTCAAATTGGATGCGCATCATTGGCTAATTCTGCATGGACGCTACACATGCAAAGCCCGAAAGCCTGTTTGCGGGAAATGTTCAATTGTTGATTTATGTGAATTTCGCGACAAGATCGGGGTCGAATTATCATGATATTTGGGCAAGACCGCGATGAGCTACGCCAAATGTACATCGATTCGTGGCGCAAATCGGTCGTGGGGGAAATTCTGACGCCGCTAGAGGCACAGATTGCTGCGGTTATCACTGACCATCCGGAATATCACGCAGCGATGACGTCAACGTCGGTTGATGAAGGGTTTCTCCCTGAGGGTGGCGAAACAAACCCTTTTCTCCACATGGGTTTGCATCTGGCCATTCGGGAACAAGTCGCCACGAATCGGCCAGCCGGCATCAAGACGGTATTCGATGAATTGTGTAGCAGGCACGGTGACTCACATGTCGCCGAGCACCAGGCTCTGGAATGCCTGGCAGAAACGTTGTGGGAGGCACAGAGCAACAACGCAATGCCCGACGAATCTGTCTACCTCGAGCGTCTGCGCCGTCTTTGAGTCAGGCACTCCGTTAGACCTCGCAGAATGTAATAATAGGCAGGTGATCCCGGTCATCTGATGTGACCCTGGAGCAATGTGAAAAATGCAGGCAAACGCAAGAGAATACCCGGTGTCCGGGGCAGGCCTGGGCCTGCGACGGGGCTTAATGAACAAGCTGATGGCGGACCCGCCTGGCGACGTGGACTTCATGGAAGTCGCCCCCGAGAACTGGATTCATGTCGGTGGAAAACTCGGAAGTAAATTTCGGTTTTTTACCGAACGCTACCCATTCGTATTGCATGGCTTATCGCTTAGCATTGGCGCCCCATCACCACTTAACGAAAACCTGTTGCGCGACATCAAGGGTTTCATGGAAGAGCACGGGATCGAATTCTATTCGGAGCACCTGAGCTATTGCGGCGACGACGGTCAACTCTATGACCTCATGCCTATCCCCTTCACAGAAGAAGCGGTCAAATACGTTGCTGCGCGAATTCGGCGAGCCCAAGACATTCTGGGGCGACGTATGGCCGTTGAAAACGTTTCTTATTACACGCCTACCGATACGTCGTTAACAGAGACAGAATTCACGCTGGCCGTACTCGAGGAAGCCGATTGCGACATGCTGCTCGATATCAACAACATCGTCGTCAACAGCATCAATCACCAATACGATGCTCGTGAATTCATGCTTAATATGCCGCTTGAACGCGTCAAGTATTTCCACCTGGCAGGACACTATGTGGAGGCACCGGATTTACGCATCGATACACACGGTGCCGCGGTCGATAGCCAATCATGGCAATTGCTAGAAGAGGCATACGCCCATTTCGGCAGCGTCCCGACTCTGCTAGAACGAGATTTCAATTTCCCACCAATGGAAGAACTCCTCGGCGAAATCAGGCAGATTAAGACTATGCAGCAATCTGCGGCAACAGTTGCTCTGGAAGCGGCCCGTGCCTGACCGACCCGAATTTCAGGAGAAACAATACGCGTTCGCGCGCCACATTCGCGACCCGAAGAATAACCCCGCGCCAATCGACACTGAAGATCGTCGCATGGCGATCTACCGAGAGCTGTTTTTCAATAATCTTCTCAATCTACTCGGGCAAACATTTCCGGTTTTGAAGAAGCTGCTTACCAAAGACAAGTGGCGCTCCCTCATCCGACAATTCATGGTGAACCACGAAGCACAGTCACCCTACTTCCTGGAAGTCCCACAAGAGTTTGTGAAATTTCTGGAGACTGGCTATACGTTGGAAGATGATGATTTCCCGTTTCTTATCGAACTCGCACACTATGAATGGGTTGAGCTTGCACTCTCAGTTTCGGATGATAAGAACGATCTCACTGGCATTGATCAGAGCGGAGATTTATTGGCAGGAATACCAGTCGCGTCAAGGTTAGCCTGGGCGTTCTCGTATCAATTTGCTGTTCACAGGATAAACGCGAAATATTTACCGCGCGAACCAGGCGAGCAGCCAACCTGTCTGGCAATCTGTCGCAACTCGAACGACGACATGGATTTCATGGAGCTAAATCCGGTGACCGTCAGGTTATTCGAATTGATCGGGGACAATACGTCCGCGAGCGGCCGCGACCTTCTGACAACCCTCGCCGCGGAAATTCAGCATCCAGATCCAGAAACACTCATTCCGCACGGCTTGGATGCCATGCAACAAATGCTTTCGGCAGAAATTCTTCTTGGCGTGAAATAACTTTAGCCAATAGTCGGTCTCAATTGCGGCGATTAACAATAAAAGCAAAACGGAGCACAGATGATGGACCTACTTAGAAAAATGCAGAGTTGATTGAATATGACCAACTTCGCCGATTTTCTCGGCCCGCTTGCCTTAAGGCTATACCTTGTACCCGTGTTTTGGGTTGCTGGCACGAACAAATTAAGTGGTATGGACAACGTCATCGCCTGATTTGGTAATCCTGATTGGGGTCTAGGATTGCCGGCACCCGCACTGATGGCCTATCTCGCAACCGGAACCGAAGTTCTTGGGGCCGTCGCATTGTTGGTCGGTCTCGGCACGCGATGGTTTGCCGTTCCGCTAATGGTCACGATGCTTGTTGCGGCATTCTCCGTACACGCTAAGAATGGTTGGCAGGCCATTGCAGATTCTGCAAGCCCATTTGCCAACGAAAATATTGAAGCCGCGATGGATCGATTGGACAAAGCAAAAGATCTGTTACGCGAACATGGCAACTACGACTGGCTGACCGAAACCGGCAATTTTGTCGTTTCGAACAGCGGCATGGAATGGGCTATCACGTATTTCGTCATGTTGCTGGCACTGTTCTTTAGCGGAGCTGGCAAACTCAGCCTTGACCATCTGGTCGCGAAGAAACTTCAGCACTAGATAAAACCCGGTAGGCACCGCGCGTACGCGCGGGTCTACCGGCATCCCTTTGCCCTCTTGTTGATCCACTCAACATCGCGTCACCTTTGGGAGAAAACGTGATGACCGAATTTGTTGGCAGTGCGCTAACTATGGTGCAAATCCTGTCCGCGGTCCTGGTATTCCTTCTCGGCCTCGGAATACTCGCCGTAATTTTCATGTACTTGGTTGACGTCAATCAAAAGACCCATACAATTCGACGTAACTTTCCCGTCATTGGGCGATTTCGCTACTTGTTTGAAAAACTCGGCGAGTACTTTCGTCAGTATTTTTTCGCGCAAGATCGAGAGGAGATGCCATTCAACAGAGCGCAGAGAACCTGGGTTTATCGAGCTGCCAAAGGGTTCGACAATACCGTTGCGTTTGGCTCCACCCGAGATTTGCGTCCTGTAGGCACCATGATTTTTGTCAATTGTCCTTATCCAGTCTTGGAAGCCGACATTGCGCCAACATCAACTGTAAAGATTGGCCCTTATTGCAAACAACCCTACGCAACCAATTCATTATTCAATGTTTCGGCGATGAGTTTTGGTGCAATTTCAAAACCTGCTGTGCAAGCACTTTCCAAAGGGTCGAAAAAGGCCGGCAATTGGATGAACACGGGCGAAGGTGGCCTTTCTCCGTATCACCTCGAAGGCGGTGCGGACATTGTATTTCAAATTGGAACCGCCAAATACGGAGTGCGCAACCTGGATGGCTCGTTAAGCGATGAGAAATTACGTGAGGTTTCCGGCCACGAACAGGTCAAAATGGTCGAGATAAAGCTTAGTCAGGACGCGAAGCCGGGGAAAGGTGGAATTCTGCCCGGTGGAAAAGTAACCAAGGAAATTGCAAAGATTCGTGGCATTGAAGTTGGCGCAGATTCAATTAGCCCTAACCGCCATCCTGATATTGGTTCGGCTGACGACTTACTCAACATGATCCATCGTGTTCGTGACGTGACGGGAAAGCCTGTCGGCTTCAAAAGCGTCATTGGTGCCTACGGTTGGCTGGATGAATTGTTTGATCTCATCAGTGAGCGTGGTATCGAAAGTGCGCCGGATTTCATTACTGTAGACAGCGGTGACGGTGGTTCTGGCGCGGCACCCATGAGTCTAGTGGATAACGTCGGTTTGCCATTGCGTGAAAGCCTGCCACTGGTAGTCGATATGCTGGTTCGGCACGGCCTAAAAGATCGCGTCAAAGTCATTGCGAGCGGAAAAATGGTCACTCCAGCAGAAGCTGCATGGGCATTGTGTGTCGGCGCAGATTTTATAAACTCTGCACGTGGCTTCATGTTTTCACTGGGTTGTATTCAGGCGTTGCAATGCAACATGAATACCTGCCCAACCGGCATCACGACCCACGACAAGAAGTTACAAGGCGGATTGGACGTTACGAATAAAGCAGAACGTGTTTATCAGTACTCGAAAAATATGCATAAAGAAATCGGCGTACTGGCGCACTCATGCGGTGTCAAAGAGCCGCGACGCCTGCAACGCTTTCATTGCCGCGTGGTTCAAGACAACGGTCGCTCAGTACCATTGGATGTGCTGTATCCCAATCGAACATCGGATCAGGCAGCGTAGAAACAGGCCGTCGGACTTAAGCGGACAGCGCTCGGGAGAGATAACGCCCGAATTGCCACACGTTTCGTTCCAGGTAACTAAGCGGTCCCCGGGTTGCCTCGGGAGATCGCGTAGACCTACCCAGATTTTCAACAATCGGCTGATCTTCACTGTTTACCTGATGCAGTAATTGCATCAGGTCATCGATGTGTTCTTGCTTCACGGCCGCTGCTTCGAGAATCTCTCCTGGGATCGATACTCCCCAGCGGACCTCCAAGCGTTCCGTTCCTTGTGGAAGTATCGACAGATACCACAGCATGTCGGGCTGCAATTGTATTGTGTGGGCAGGAAATATATTGATCAGGTAGGTACGGTTTCGGTTGTCTCCTTTCAGCCAGGTGTTGTTTGGATGTGCTGACACCGACCGCGGATCTTCATCCTCCTGCACGTAGTGATAACTGAACGCGTCCTCGCCATCAAACAACTTAGTCCAATCTTCGGACGCGCCATATTTTCCGAAAGAATTCTTGTGCACGCGATGGATATGGTAGGCATCCATGTAATTTTCGACGAGACATTTCCAATTGGCGTCCCATGTGTCTACCTGCGAAAATACTGGAACATAGTCGGCCATGCGAAAGTCGCCAACTAAGTCAGTTAGCGCCCCAAGACGTGTCGCAAGTGACTGCGCGTTTGCATCGAGGCTGACATATATAAAGCCTTCCCACGTATCGCATGCAAGTTCTTTTAGACGGTACCTTGCGATGTCGAATCCTGGCGTATCCTGCATGAAAGGCGCACCAATTAACTGCCCATCAATTGCGTAGGTCCATGAATGATAGGGGCAGCTAATACGACTCACGTGTCCATCGCACTCGAGCAAGCGCGTCGCTCTGTGTGCGCAAATATTTGCGAGCGCCTTCACTGAGCCGTCCTTCTGCCGAACGACGATAACGGGAGAAGCAGCGATATCTCGGCATAGATAGTCTCCCGGAGCAGGAATCTCAGCGAGTCGTCCAAGACAAATCCAGTCGCGGCGAAATATTTTCTCTAGCTCAAGATCGTGAATACCCGGATCGTGATAAACGGCCGGCGGCAAGGTCTCGGCCATGCCAAAATCTCGGCCCGCATTTTCGACCAATAGTGATAGAAGCGCTGTCGTTATCGTTTGCAATCTAGTGGTCCAGTAAGGTGGCTCTGAACCCAACAAACCTGCCTTGGCGGACCACTAAACTAATGCTTCTTTGGCAGGTACAAATCGGTCAACGTTCCTTCAAATGCTTCGGCAGCAAACGCTATAGTCTCCGACAACGTAGGATGTGGATGAATTGTCAGGCTGAGGTCTGTCGCATCAGCGCCCATTTCAACGGCCAAACCGATCTCGGCGATAAGGTCGCCAGCATGTGGGCCCACGATCCCGCCACCCAAGACTCGGCCGGTCGCTTTGTCAAACAAGAGCTTTGTAAAACCCTCATCACGACCAAGTGACAGTGCGCGGCCACTCGCCGCCCAGGGAAACTGTGCTTTTTCGTAACCATCACCATTAGCCTTTGCATCTGTTTCAGTCAGGCCAACCCAAGCAATCTCTGGGTCAGTATAGGCAACAGACGGAATCGTCCGGGCATCAAATGCACTCTTTTCACCTGCTGCAACTTCTGCCGCAACCTTCGCTTCATGCGTGGCCTTGTGAGCCAACATTGGCCCACCCGCCAAATCGCCAATTGCGAATATGTGTTCAACGTTGGTCTGCATATGTTTGTTGACGGTGATGATGCCGCGCCCACTTACTCGAACACCCGCTTTTTCCGCATCAAGTTGGTTACCGTTCGCACGGCGGCCGATGGAAATCAGAACCTTGTCGAACGTATCCGTACTCTTACCGTCTTTGCCTTCGAATGAGACATCGATACCATTTTTCGTCGCCTGCATTTCGGACACTTTCGTGCCAAGAAAAATATTTTCATAGCGTTTGGCGACGATCTTTTTAAATGGACGCACCAGATCTGGGTCTGTTCCGGGCATCAAGGTGTCGGTCAGTTCTACGACAGTTACTTTGGTACCTAGCGCGCTGTACACACAGGCCATTTCCAGACCTATAATGCCGCCGCCGACAACCAACAGACGCTCTGGAATCGGATCGAGTTCCAAGGCACCCGTCGAATCCACGATGCGTGGATCATCGGGTAAGCCCGGCAACATTGCAGGCTCGGATCCGGCAGCGATAATGCATTTGTCGAAACCAACCGTTTCGCCATTGTCGAGTAGCAGTGTTTTTGGCGACTCGAATTTAGCGGTGCCATGCAGCACTGTGACTTTGCGTTGTTTCGCAAGTTGCGTTAGCCCACCCGTCAAGCGACTGACGACTTCGTTCTTCCAGCCACGTAGTGCATCCGCATCAATTTCTGGCGGGCCAAACTTAATACCATGCTCTGACATCGCTGCCGCGTCATCAATCACTTTCGCAGCGTGTAACAAAGCTTTGGACGGGATACAGCCTACATTGAGACAAACACCACCCAACATGGGCCACCGCTCAATCAAGATTACCTGTAAACCAAGATCTGCGGCCCGAAATGCAGCCGTGTATCCACCCGGTCCCGCACCTATGACGACCAGATCCGCTCGATGAGTCGTTTCTGGCATTTCACCTGAGGCCGCTGCCTGAGTCTGCGCTGCGGCAGCAAGAATCTCTCGTTGCTCGCTGGGACTGATCATGACGGTTTTATCGTCCGCCTCGTCAGCAGGCTTCACATCCTCAGTAATTTCGATGGTTACAACGGATGCACCAACATTGACCTTGTCTCCGACCGAGACGTTGATCGTGCCAATGGTGCCCGCATGCGAAGCAGGTACGTCCATCGTCGCTTTGTCCGTCTCCAACGTAACCAACGGATCTTCAATCGCGACAACATCACCAACGCTAACCAACACCTCGATAACTTCGACATCGTCAAAATCACCTAGATCAGGGACGACAAGTTCCATCGAGTTGGCCATCAGAGTGTTGCTGCCAATAGTGAATCAACATCCGCCAATTGCTGACAGAGATAGGTGGTAAATCGCACCGCATAGGCTCCATCGATCACTCGATGATCGTATGAAAATGAGATCGGCAACATGAGGCGCGGCTCAAATTCGGTGCCGTTCCATACGGGTTGCATTGCTGATCGGCAAACACCAAGAATCGCCACTTCCGGCGCATTGACGATCGGCGTAAATGCCGTTCCGCCAATGCCACCGAGGCTGGATATTGTGAAACTTGCCCCCTGCAGTTCTGCACCCTTCAATTTTCCGTCGCGGGCACTTGCTGACAGCGCACCGAGCGCAGATGCAATCTCATATACGTCCATGCGATCGGCATCCCGAATAACGGGCACCATCAAGCCGTTCTCCGTGTCGGCTGCGAATCCAAGGTGATAGTACTTCTTGAAAATCAGTGCTTCGCCATTCTCAGACAATGACGCATTAACCTTCGGAAATTTTTTCAACGCAGCGATGCAGGCCTTCAGAATAAATGCCAAAGGCGTCAGACCAACTCCCTTTTCCTTCGCCGTGACTTTCAACTGCTGCCGTTTCGCTTCGAGTTCAGTGATGTCAGCCAGATCATGCTGCGTAACGTGCGGCAGATTGATCCAACTCGCCTGCAATCTAGGCCCAGAAATCTTCTGAATGCGGGTCAGCGCTTGTGTATCAATCGCGCCAAACTTGGCAAAGTCTATGACGGGCACCTTAGGTAGCCCACCTCCCGACACACCAGTACTGCCGGACATGACAGCTTTCACGAACGCTTTCACATCGTCGTGAATAATTCGATTCTTAAGTGCCGATCCTTTGACTTGCGCTAAATCGACACCAAGCTCACGCGCAAGCTTCCTCACCGACGGACTCGCATGTGCCTGTGAAAAACCGGATTCATCAATCGCCGGTAGTTCGCGCGGTTTCTGCGGAGATTGGGATGCCCGCTGTGCAGGCGGCGGTGACGATATGGGAGAGGCCATCGTTTGAGTGGCTTCGATCGGCGCAACCGCAACGGCCTCCGCATCCATCACAACGACTGCAGACCCTTTCGAAACTTTATCACCGACCGCGACAAAAACACTGGTTATCGTGCCTGCAGCGGTCGATGGGACTTCCATCGCAGCCTTATCGGTCTCGATAGTCACAAGCGGATCATCTATCAATACTTTGTCACCGACGACCACATGAACCTCGATAATATCAACATCATCGAAGTCACCCAGGTCGGGGACTTCAATCGTCTGCGGACCCGCATCAGTTGATTGAGGCGTTGCTATAACGGTCGTATCGCCCTTCAAGAAATCTGCATTGATAGCGGGTACCACGACCACGGTGTCTCCGACCTCTATGGTCATGGTTCCAATGACGTCGCCAGAAGTAACCGTGTCGCCGACAGCAATGGTAATTGCATTTATTGTGCCGTTGTTAGGCGCAGGAATATCCATCGTCGCTTTGTCTGTTTCAAGCGTAATCAGACCGTCTTCACGAGCAACCGCGTCGCCGACTGCGACCAAGATCTCGATAACCTCGACCCCGTCAAAATCCCCGAGGTCGGGAACAACAATATCGATTTTTTCTGCCATCAGACCATCACCGGATCGGGCTTTTCAGGGTCGATACCGTATTTCTGAATCGCCTCTGATACAGTTTTTTGATCAAGTTTGCCGTCATCCGCCAGCGCCTTAAGGGCGGAAACCGCGATATACCGCTCGTCAACTTCGAAGAACTGGCGCAGGGCATCACGGCTATCGCTGCGACCGAAGCCATCGGTCCCAAGCGTGACGTACTTACCCGGCATCCAGCGATGAATCTGATCAGGTACGATTTTCATATAATCGGTCGCGGCGACGTACGGCCCTTCCCGATCCGCAAGGCAGGTTTCGACATAACTCTTCTTCGCTTCGTCTTCGGGGTGTAACTGGTTCCAACGCTCAACTGACAATGCCTCGCGACGCAACTCGTTAAAACTGGTTACCGACCAAACATCGGAAGGCACACCGAAATCATTCGCCAGAAGCTCAGCAGCCGCTAACACTTCGCGCAAGATGGTTCCTGACCCCATAAGTTGCACACGGATTTTTCCCTGCCCACCCACCTGCAACAAATACATTCCCTTTAGAATCCCATCTTCAACGCCTTTTGGCATCGGTGGGTGTACATAATTTTCATTCATGCAGGTGATGTAATAGAAAACATTTTCCTGCTCGCCAATCATGCGTCGCAGACCGTCCTGGATAATCACGGCGAGTTCATACGCATAGGTCGGATCGTAGGACACACAGTTAGGAACGGTCGATGCTGCTACCAAACTGTGTCCATCCTGATGTTGCAAGCCTTCTCCAGCAAGCGTGGTACGCCCGGCCGTGCCACCGATCATGAAGCCGCGCGACTGTAGATCGGCACCCGCCCACACGAAGTCCCCTATCCGTTGAAATCCGAACATCGAGTAGTAAATGTAGAACGGTATCGTTTGCACGTCATGGTTGCTGTACGAGGTACCAGATGCCAACCATGAACAAAACGCACCGGCTTCATTGATGCCCTCTTCAAGGATCTGTCCCTGCTTATCCTCGCGGTAGAACATCAATTGGTCCGCGTCTTGCGGCGTATACAGTTGCCCTTTCGACGAATAGATGCCGACCTGCCGAAACATACCTTCCATGCCAAATGTGCGCGCTTCGTCAGGCACGATAGGCACAATATTTTTGCCAATCTGTTTGTCGCGCAACAGGGTTGTTAAAATACGCACAAACGCCATTGTGGTTGAGGCTTCGCGTTCCCCGGTTCCTTCAAGCTGCGTCTTGAACGCTTCAAGTGACGGAATCGGTAGCGCGTCAGACTTCGTGCGCCGCGTCGGCAAATATCCACCCAGCTTCTTGCGGCGCTCTTGCAAGTATTCCATTTCCAGACTATTGGCATCTGGTTTGCAATATGGAATGTCGTCAATATCTTTGTCCGCGACAGGAATATTGAACCGGTCCCGGAATTCCTTAAGTGCCTCAACATCGAGTTTTTTCTGTTGATGCGCGACATTCTGGCCCTCGCCAGCAGCACCCATACCGAATCCCTTCACGGTCTTCGCCAGAATAATGCTCGGCTGACCTTTGTGGTTTATTGCGTTTTCATAGGCTGCGTACACTTTGCTCGAGTCGTGCCCACCACGATTCAACCGCCAGATTTCGTCATCCGACATATTGGCGACCATGGATTCAGTTTCGGGATACCGCCCAAAGAAATGTTCACGGACATACGCGCCGCCTTTAGCCTTGAAATTTTGGTACTCGCCGTCGATACACTCCTCCATGACACGCTTTAGTAGTCCATCGGTATCTTTTGCGAGTAACGGATCCCAGCGGGAACCCCAAATGACCTTTAAAACGTTCCATCCGGCACCTCGGAACGCTGCCTCGAGTTCCTGAATAATCTTGCCGTTACCGCGAACGGGGCCGTCGAGACGCTGCAGATTGCAATTGACAACGAAAATCAGATTGTCCAAGCCTTCACGGACGCCCATGGTGATCGCGCCCATGGACTCCGGCTCATCCATTTCGCCGTCACCGAGAAAACACCACACTTTTCGATCACTTTTCGGAATCATTTGACGATTCTCGAGATAGCGCATGAAACGTGCCTGATACAACGCCATCATCGGGCCGAGACCCATCGACACGGTTGGAAATTGCCAGAATTCCGGCATCAACCATGGGTGTGGATAGGACGAAAGCCCCCCCCCACCCGCTTCCTGTCGAAATCCATTTAGCTGATATTCTGTCAGTCGACCCTCAAGATAGGCGCGCGAATATATGCCAGGCGATGAATGACCCTGGATGAAAACCATATCTCCACCGTGGGTATCCGTCGGCGCTCGCCAAAAATGGTTGAAGCCAACTTCATACAAAGTCGCGGAAGACGCGTAACTCGAAATATGGCCGCCGTACTCCGAGCTTTTACGGTTTGCCTGGACCACCATCGCCATCGCGTTCCAACGAATGTAGGCCTCGATGCGCCTCTCAATCGAACGGTCGCCGGGGTATTCGGGCTGCCGTCCGGTCGCGATCGTGTTGAGATATGCGGTATTCGGCGTATAGGGTAGATATGCGCCGGACCTGCGCGCAAAGTCGATCATTTGATTCAACAGGAAATGTGCTCGCTCCGGTCCACTTGAATCGAGTACGGAATCGATAGATTCGAGCCACTCCCGAGTCTCAATAGGATCAATGTCATCAAATCTGCTTGTATCGCTCATATGTTGCCCACAAACGTGCAACCCCGATCGGTATCGGGATTATCGGGTGAATTCATTCAGGTGTCCTGCTAGGATCACTGCTCGATTTGATCCGGGTACCTGCCCAGATTACTCTTTTTTAGTAACGCTTATTATGGCCTATGCAGGCTGAAAAGGTTAGATCTGAAGTGAGAAGCCTGCTCGAACACATGAATTTGGACGGCGCTCCGGCTGTCACACAATCAACGGGTGAACCCGATGCCAAAACACTGGCCGGCATCGATCAGTTACTACTGATACTACCCACCCGTATACCGACAAATTTATGGCGAAAAATTCCACAGGGCGATAACGTTCAGGCGTTGCTGCGACGCAGCAATGCTGACTCGGTACCTGCGACGTCTACCCGAATGAACAACAAACGTCAGACGGCACTGCACGTTGGCAAGACGGATGCTACAGACGGCACGTTTGAACAATTAGGTTTCGCTCGCAAAATGGTGGCGGTCACGTCGACTTCCAAAGCGGGCACGATCGGTATCTGGGTTGTTGGCTTTGACAGTGATACGCAAGCAGAATTAAGCGCACACATGACAGCCGCCGCATTGGCCATGGCATTCAATATGCCAATCTTCAAGGCGAAGGATGCACCCGAAAAGATTAAGGCCATTCGAATCGTCGGGCTTGACGAAAAAATAAACTTGCGGCGCATAACTGCGGAAGCCGAAGGCAACAATCTTGCCCGCTATCTCACCGCTTTACCCGCCAATAAACTCGATGCGCCGAATTACGTTGCGTTATTGAAAAAGATGGCCACTCAAAATGATTGGCAGTTTAAAAAATACGGTGTCAACGAATTGGAAAAAATGGGCGCTGGCGCGTTTCTCGCTGTTGCGCAGGGTAACGCCGATAAAAGTGCAGCCATGGTTCGCCTTCGCTATCGACCAAAGGCCAAATCTGCTCGCCCTACGTTGACGCTGGTCGGGAAAGGAATCATTTTCGATACTGGCGGCACAAATTTGAAACCATTCGCTTCAATGCTGGATATGCACATCGATATGGGCGGCAGTGCCGTAGCGGTCGGTACATTCCTTGGCTTGACGCGCATGAAGATAGATCAGCCCATTGACTGCTGGCTAGCCATTACTGAAAACCGCACTGGCCCAACGGCGTATAAATCACAAGATGTTGTGACGGCACTAAACGGTAAAACTATTCAGACGGTGCACACAGATGCGGAGGGCCGCATGGTGCTCGCCGACGCCCTCACGCTCGCAAGCAAGGACTCACCGCAACTTATTATTGACTACGCAACACTCACTGGCGCCTGCGTTAGCGCTGTAACGACACGCTACAGCGGCGTATTCACCAACCGATCAGATTTACATCCGGTGCTCAAGAAAGCGGGCCACGAAAGTGGCGAACGCGTATGGCCGTTTCCAATCGGCAAAGAATTTCTCGAGGACCTCAAAAGTGATACTGCTGACCTCAAACAGTGCTCGCCGAATGGTGGTGGCGATCACATAATGGCTGCAAGCTTCTTACAGGAATTCGTTGACGATAAGTCCACCTGGATTCACGTAGATTTGAGCGCCTGCATGCGAACGGGCGGACTCGCCCACATTCCCACGGAGATAACCGGTTTTGGTGTACGCTTTTCAATGCATTTGGTTCTCGACAAAAACATCATCGGCATCGCCGCAACACTTTGAGCTAAAAACCCAGTGACTAATCCCTTCGCAATCTCTAAACGATTTAGAGGCTTCTTACCAGTTGTCGTTGACGTAGAGACAGGTGGTTTTAATTCTAGAACAGACGCACTACTGGAAATCGCAGCAGTGTTGATCGAATCTCATGATGATGGGACGCTAGCGAGAGGCCGAACGATTCGTCATCACGTCAAACCATTTCCCGGCGCAAATCTTGAACCAGCGTCGCTTGCCGTTAATGGGATTGACCCGGATCACCCGCTACGCCTTGCCATTGACGAAAGCGAAGCGCTAAAAGATGTTTTTGGGGAGATTCGCCGCGCCGTCAAAGACGCCAATTGTAGTCGTGCGATCCTCGTCGGCCACAACTCTGCATTTGATCTTAGCTTCGTCAACGAAGCCGTCGAACGCGCGTCTATAAAGCGAAATCCGTTTCATCCATTCAGTAGTTTCGATACCGCGACGCTGTGCGGAGTGACATACGGGCAAACCGTTCTATCAAGGGCGGTTCAGGCTGCTGGATTGCCATGGGACGAATCCCAGGCGCATTCTGCTGCCTATGACGCAGAAATTACGGCGGATATTTTCTGTGACGCCGTGAATCGATTTCAGCCAACGTACAATGCGACGGCGCTCGCAAAAAATTAGCCACGTCATTTGAGAAGACTGACGCGTGGTAATCAATCTCAGTTTACGCCTTGATTGAGGACTGCTGACGACGCCGTAAATTAATCGGAATCGGCATGGATTTTTCGGTTGGCACAGCGGTCGGTCGACCGATGAAATATCCCTGCGCCATATCAACACCTAACTCCGCAAGTAGCGCTAAAGTCGGACCACTCTGTACATATTCAGCAGTGGTTCGCATACCTGCTTCCTTGCCAATCTCTGCAATTAACCTGACCATCTTTTGATCGACCGGTTTATTGACCAAGTCACGAACAAAACAGCCGTCGATTTTGATGTAATCGAATTGCAGGCGTTGGAGATACCCGAAGGAACTGTACCCAGTGCCAAAGTCATCCAGTGCTAATTCACAACCTAATCGACGTAACGCTGCAACTTGATGCTCGACGTGGTCTAGGTGCCGCACCGCGAGACTTTCTGTTATCTCGAAAATCGCCGCGCTGGGCGGTACGTCATTTTGTTCCA
>Ga0115002_10002636_pt1 | contig 23222 bp, 21 predicted proteins | sample ArcticOcean_MG_C_8_FD_89576 | JGI IMG/M metagenome (GOLD analysis project Ga0115002, IMG submission 89576) | Marine microbial communities from western Arctic Ocean - ArcticOcean_MG_CB11_86 | ecosystem: Environmental > Aquatic > Marine > Oceanic | place: Arctic Ocean: Canada Basin | collected... | reverse complement strand
GTTTAAAGGCAAAAACACAGCCCACCGTCTCACCCCGGTCGAAGGTCCGCACGAACGAATTGTCGCCGTGTTTTCCTACTACGAAAACCGTGACGTGGTTTTTACCGAAAAAGAGCGCGGCGGGTTTTATGGCCGCGCCGAGTAACACCGAGCCTGGAGATGAAGGCAATATCCGCGGCAGCGTCGACGTAACTGTGCTTCGGCACCAGCGACTTGCGAGGTTGCGCACGATCTTGAGAGAAGCCGATGTTGCGGCCGGTCTGTTCTTCGATCCAATCAACATTCGCTACGTGACCGGCATCAGCAACATGCAGGTCTGGTCGCGGCGTCCGCACAATAACTTTAGCTTGTAGCAGAAAAAGCGCCGCTCAGTGAGCGGCGCTTTAGTCGGGTTAATGCCGGTCGTTTAGTTGGTGACTGCCGGCTGGAGCTCGTTGGTATAAAATTCAGTCGGGTTGTGCCCTGCTTTGATAACGCCGGAATCGGTCATGATTTTGACCGCCGTCGCCCAATCAGAAGGAGCCATATAGCCCCAGGGCTTGCCCGTGGTTGCTTCGGTAACCCACAGGCCAAGGCGTTGATGGTCCTTGAACTGGCCCATCACAATACTCTTCTTTGCCTTTACCTCGGGACGCATTTCCCGCAATGCGTTGTAACCATCTTCGTAGTTACGTTCGCCGATGATGTGATCGAATGCGCGCATCGTGGCTTTTAGGAAGCCGCGAATTTCGTCGGGCTTCTCTCTGATCGCTTTTTCGCTGGCGATAATGCCGGTGCCGGGAATATTGAGCCCAACTTCCGACATCATGAAAAAGTCTGAAGGCCGTGCGGCCCCGAAGATGGCGTTGAAATATGCCGGCGAGGTGCTGAGTGCGTCACCCGTCTTGCCGATATAGGTCGACCCCTTCAGCTTGGTGGAAACGTTGAGAAAATCCGCTTTCTTCACGTTGGTGCCAGACAACCTGAACCACGCCTCGAAAAACGGCACGTCGAAGCCACCCGGCGATGTGATGATCTTCACATTATTGTCGACGAGATCTTTGGGCGACTTCCAGCCCGAGCCCTTCGGTACCAAAATCCCCATCTCGTTGCTGCGGATTAGCGAGGCGATTGCCTTAACCGGGAGGTCTTGCTTCGAACGCCCGACCGTCATTGCACTGTGGCTCGCTTGACCGATGTCGTGGCTCTCCGCGGCAACGATCTGCGTCGTATTCACCGACCCGGCACCGGGCTCGAACGTGACTCGGACGCCTTCTTCTTTGTACCAACCGTTCTTCTGGGCCAGGAAATACCAGGAGTGGATCAGGATCGGTGTCCACTCAAGTCTCATCTTAAGGTCTGCTTGCACCGGCCCGCTCGATGCGAGGATCGCTACGGCAATCACGGCGCCGATAGCACTTGAAATTAGTCGGTTCGCCTTCATTAGAGGCCTCCCATAACGTGAAAATAGGTCGACAGTGGTGCGGTATCTTGAGGCTTATCAGGCGCCTCTTTCATCGCTCCACCGCGATAACTGTAAGCCACCTTAGTTGGCACGCAAAGGCGCAATTGATTGTTACCCTCAGCGTTCGCCATCTTCCCTTTTAAAACACGGCGGCTATGATGCCGGTGCTCGACCATTCCTACCTTATGCCCGCCTTTTTTCCACCTTTTGCCCATCTTTGAAAAGTCCCGTGAGCCACGATCGTTCACCTCAGATCCGCCTCGCCGCCGACATTGGCGGAACATTTACCGATATCGCCGCGTTTGATGAGCAGAGCGGCGAGCTTATCTTCGGTAAGAGTTTGTCGACGCCGCAGGCGCTGGTCGGCGGCATCGCCGACAGCATTAACAAGACGGATCTAAGTCTAAGCGACGTCGATCTGTTTCTTCATGGATCGACCATTGCCATCAATACAGTGTTGGAACGCAAGGGCGCCAAAGCCGCGCTGCTGACCACTGAAGGGTTTCGCGATATCTACGAGATCGGCCGGATCAACCGACCCGATTCCTACGACCTTTATTTTCGCAAACACCAACCGCTGATTGAACGGGCTTTGCGCTTTGAGATCTCCGAACGCGTAACGGCGGCCGGCGAGGTTCTCAAACCACTAATCGACGATGAGGTATTGGCGATAGCCGGCAGGTTGGAAGCGCTGGGCGTGGAGGCCGTTGCGATCCTGTTTATGCATTCCTACCGTCGCCCGGATCACGAAATCCGCGCCAAACAACTCATCGAAGAAGCCTACCCCGACCTCTTTGTTACCGCCTCACACGAACTCGCACGGGAATATCGTGAATTCGAGCGCACCTCGACGGTCGCGACCAACGCCTATGTCGGCCCGAAGGTGAGAGAATATATCGGCGGCATCGACGGATTTCTCGAAGATGCTGATTTCAAGGGTACCTTCCTGGTCGTCCAGTCGACCGGTGGTCTCTTCGAGCCGGAACGCGCCAAACGTGAATGTGTTCGCATGCTAGAATCCGGTCCGGTTTCAGGCGTGATCGGCAGCCAAGCCCTCTGCCAGGCGATCGGCATGGAAAACGCGATCGCATTCGATATGGGAGGGACCACCGCCAAAGCTGGTGTGGTCTATGACGGCGTCGCCCTAACCACCGGATCGGCATTGATTGGCCCCTACGCCGAGGGTCTCCCAGTCCAGGTCCCGATGATTGATGTGTTCGAGGTCGGCACCGGCGGCGGCTCGATTGCGCGCGTGGCGGCCGGCGGCGCCGTGCGGGTCGGCCCGCAAAGCGCCGGCGCAGTTCCAGGCCCGGTTTGCTACGGGCGCGGCGGTACGTCGCCAACCGTGACCGACGCCAACCCGTTGCTCGGCCGGCTGGCCGTTGATCGTTTCCTAGGCGGGGAGTTAAAACTCGACAAAAAGGCTGCCGAGCTTGCCTTGCAAGAGAAGATCGCGGCGCCGGTGGGTCTATCAGTGACCGAAGCCGCCGAAGGAATTCTCCGCATCGCCAATGCGTCGATGTCGAATGCGGTGCGCGGCGTGACGACTGAGCGGGGCCTCATGGGGGTAGGCTTCGGCATGGTCGCTTATGGTGGTGCGGGGCCGCTTCATGCGACGTCCCTTGCTCGCGAACTCGGTATTGAACGGGTCGTTATTCCCCCGGCTCCCGGGCATTTTTCAGCGTTTGGCATGCTGTTTGCCGATGTCCGCTACGATTTCGTCCAGTCGTGGTTCTGCCCGCTCGGGCGCATGACGTTCGATGACTTGGAAGCGCGCTACGCCGCGATGGAAGCCGAGGGCCATGCGTTGGTTCGAGACGTGCGTGTCAAAACCAACGACGTCGTCGTCACCCGAAGCGCCGATATGCGATACATCGGCCAAGAACACGCCGTCACGGTTGCACTACCGGGCCATGTCTTTGCTGCTGGCGATCAGGAGGCGATCAAGGCGCATTTCGACCGCACCCATGAAATCCGCTACGGGTTTGGCGCGCCCGAGGAACAGGCTGAAATCGTGAGCTTGCGAACCAGCGTCGCCGGCGTGTTGGCAAAACCACCCTTAGCAAAAATTGAACGCGGCGCGAGCGAGCCGACATCGGACGCTCGCATCGAGCACCGTTCCGTCTACTTCGCCGAAGCAGGGGGGTTTACAGACTGTCCGGTGTTTCGACGCGATGGATTACAAGCCGGCAACCGCATCGACGGCCCAGCGCTGGTCGAGGAACACGCCTCGACCACGGTAGTATTGCCCGGTGATCGGGTCGAAGTAGACGACTTCGGCAATCTCGTCATCGAAGTTCGGGGTCAAATCTCATGAGTCTCAACACGGCAGAGCAATCGATGGTCAGCGAACCACGCCAGGGCGGGGGGGATCCGATTACGACCGAGATCATTCGCAATGCGTTCGAGGCCGTGACCACCGAGATGAAACTCACGTTGATGCGTACCGCCTACAACATGATCATCTACGAAGCGCTCGACTTCACGGTCGGGCTGTTCACGGCAAAAGGCGAAACCATTTCCATCGGACTGGGTTTGCCAATGTTCATTCGCGGCCTTTCCGAAACCGTCAAAGCGAAACTCGCCAAGTTTGGGCCGGAGAACATGGAGCCCGGCGACGTATTGCTCACAAACGACGCCTACATCACCGGCAGCCACCTCAATCACATGACGTTCTCGCTGCCGATCTACTACGAGGGAAAGCTTGTCGCATTCGCGGCGTGCATGGCGCACTGGCCGGATATCGGCGGCACGCTCGATGGCATGACAACCGACATCTTCTCGGAGGGACTGCAACTCCCAATCCTGAAGTACCACCGGGCCGGCGAGGTTAATAAGGAGATCGAAGAAATTATCGCTATGAACGTGCGCTTGCCCGAGCGTGCAATGGGCGATCTGCGCGCCCAACTCGCGGCTATTAAGGTCGGCGAGCGCCGAATCGGTGAACTGATGGACCGCTATGGGACAGACACGGTGTTGGCCAGCATCGAAGTTCTAATGGACCAGAGCGAAGCGGCGGCGCGCGAGATGGTTCGAGATATTCCCGACGGTACTTACGAAGCCGAGTCGTTCATGGATGACGACGGGGTTAGCATTGGCAAGCGGATCCCGATCCGCGTGCGGGTATCGGTGGCGGGCGATGAGATGACCGTCGACCTAAGCGACGTCAGCGAACAGGTCCAAGGATTCTATAATTCGGGTGAAACGGCGGGTCGGTCATGCGTTCAGGTCGCATTCAAATGTCTGACCTCGCCGCGCGACTATCCCATCAATGATGGCGCCTTCCGGCCCCTCAAAATCATTCTACCGATGGGTCGAGTTATCAGCGCCATAAAGCCGGCGCCCATGCGCTGGTGGATGACGTTTCCAATGACCGTCATCGACACAATTTTCAAAGCGCTGGAGCCAGCCATCCCCGACCGCGTAATCGCCGGCCATCATGCCGATTTGCTGGCCGTCAATGTCAACGGCTTTGGTCCGAGCGATGGCAAATTATTCATTTATGTCGGCGGTTTGCTCGGCGGTGGATGGGGCGCCAAATTAACCGAAGACGGCGTTTCCGCGACAATACCGATCAATGACGGCGACACCCATAATGGTCCGTCCGAGCAAGTCGAGGTGAAGTATCCGTTGCTGGTCGAGCGCTATGGGTTGCGCGATAACTCGGGCGGCCCAGGCCTGTATCGCGGCGGCCTCGGTTGCGAACAGGTTGTCCGCGCGCTTGACGACATCACGTTTAACGCCCAGGTCGATCGCGTCCACTGCGCGCCCTGGGGTCTTGACGGTGGTCGTCATGGTTCCGGCAACCAAGTTCGGTTGCGTCGGGTCGGCGAGGAGGAAACCTCGTTCACCAACGGCAAAGTATTGACCGCCCGCCTGAAGAAGGGTGATGCCTATGTTCTACGGTCTGGCGGCGGCGGCGGATTCGGCAATCCGCTAGACCGCGAACCGAAACTTGTGCAGCAAGACGTTCGCCAAGGCTACGTGACCGCCGACGCAGCCGAGCGTTTTTATGGTGTGGTGCTGGTGCCGAGCACGCTGGCTATCGATGAGAAAGCGACCGCCGAACAACGCCGTAGACTCACCGACACGCCCGAACAGGACTGATCACAGGCTTACGCAAATGATCGAAGTGATCATCGATCGCTGGTCCAGAGCTGGCAAAACGGATTTCTTATGGTCGGTATGGCGCGACGGCCAACGAGTCTGTCTTGGTGATTCGCACGACAACGAAAGCGGTGCGCGCGAGGCCGCCGTTAGTTTCTGTCGGAGCGAACTCGATTGTGAACCGGACCGGATTACACAACTCTAGCTATGGCATGAGCATCGGTCGTGGGTCGCGTCTGTCGCGGGCCATCTGCGCCTTCGTTAGCCTCGGATTATTGGCAACAACAGCGGGCCAGAGCGCTGGCGCGCAGCGCTTAGAACACCAAACCCTTTTGATCGAGCCCAATATCGTGCGGATCCTGACCAACGATCGACTCGGCCTGATGGTACAGGATCGAGATAGTAATTTTTTTCGGGTGCAAGGCTGGCCGCTCTCGGTTTGGCCAATTACACGCACCAAATTTCAACCCGCAAATCCTGAACGCCGGCCGGGAATGCTACCCGATGGAATCGTCCTGCGCGGGGCGCGCAATGTGCGCGCCGCCTGGCTCACGACCCCCACGAACTGTTACCAGCACGGAGTCCTCGGGGATGCCGTCGATGCTGGCGGATTCGCCGAAGAGGATCCCGTGGGTACGATCGCCAGTTACCAACTCGCCAATGATTCCGTCTTCGAGGATCGCCTCGCACGGATCGTCTATATCGACGGCGACGGTAGCGACTAAATCCTAACCGTAAAGTCCTACCTAAATAGTGGCGCCGCGGTCGCTGTATTTGGGATGGCACGAGGCCGGATCACGCCGCTCGCTGAATCGGAACCGATCAGCCTCACCCATCGGTGGCTCAACCCAGTGGGCGCAGCGGATTTCGACGGCGACGGTCGGGTCGAGATTGCTGTTGTTCGCACGCCCCACATCGGCGGCATCCTCATGTTTTACAGACTAGACGGCGGCAAGTTAGTCGAAATTGCACGCTATCGCGGATTCTCTAACCACCGGATGGGCTCGCGCAATTTACGGCTATCTGCAATCTCCGACTTTGATGGCTATGGCCTTCCTGATATCGCGGTGCCCACGGCCGACCGTCGCGCTCTGCGCTACTGAGTTTTGCCCGCGGTCAAATGACCGAAATCCGCCGCATCGAAAACACCCAAGGTGAGATCACGACTAATGTCGTTGCCTATGACCTCACGCGCAATGGACGGCTCGATCTGATCTACGGATCGACGAGCGGATATCTAACTGTGGTTTTCAATCGTTAATTTTAGCACATCACCACCTACGACATTGTGATGGGCACGAGCGATTTCGATCTTGAGATTAAGTTCGTATTTTGCATTTAGTTGGTGAGCATGGACCTGCCTACAGCCCCTTCCTACGGCTTCTGGAGAACGGCGTTCGCGTCTCTTTTCACGGCGATCCTCGTCGGCGCGCAACCGGTCGGCGCAGCGCCGAAGGCCGAACTCTGGGCCAAGTGGCAAGCGCATGACCCCAACGAACGGGCGACGATCGATCATCGCGAGTGGGACCGTTTCCTCTCAGCACATGTCGAAGTCGGTGCCGACGGCGTAAACCGGATTCGCTACGGAGAGATCGCGACCAGCGACCGGCCAATGCTCGACAACTACATCAGCAGCCTGGCGATGGTGCGGATAAGCAGGTTCGCCAGGGCCACCCAGATGGCATATTGGATCAACCTCTACAACGCGCTCACCGAAAGAACCGTCATCGATCACTATCCGGTAGCAACCATTCTCGACATCGACATTTCACCGGGCCTTTTTTCGAACGGCCCGAGGGGTAAAAAGCTCGTCGTGGTCGAGAGCGAACAACTCAGTCTTGACGACATCGAGCACCAGATACTTCGACCGATCTGGAAAGATGCCCGCATCCACTACGTCGTAAATTGCGCTTCTATCGGTTGCCCGAACCTTGCTTCGGGAGCTTATTCCGCCGATCGGCTCGAAGAGATGCTCGTCGCCGCGGCACGCGACTATGTGAACCACCCCTGGCGTGGCATTCGATGATGATCGTGTCGTCGGATCAAAACTGTATGATTGGTATAAGGCAGACTTCGGGCGTAGCGACCGTGGCGTAATCAACCACCTCCGACAATTCGCCAACCCAGCACTAATAAAGCGTCTCGCCTCGGCCAATCGGATCGACACCCACCGATATGATTGGGCTCTAAACGACACTGCCAGCCCGCCCAGCAAAAAAATGGATATGGAAGATCAACGCCAGTCGCGCTAAACCATTTGTTTCAACGAAACCAACAACGACCCAAGTCATCATCCAAATGGGCGAACGACTCAACGACAAGGTCGCCATTGTCACTGGCGCTGGATCCATCGGTCCTGGCTGGGGCAACGGCAAAGCTGTGGCCGTTCTGTTCGCGCGCGAGGGCGCAAAGATCATCGCCGCCGATATCAATGAGGACGCCGCCAGGGAAACCAAGGACATCATCGAGCATGAAGGCGGCGAATGCCTTGCGGTCGCAACCGATGTGAGCCAGGCGGACCAAGTCGCCGGTATGGTCGCACAATGCATCGCGCAATACGGGTCCGTCGACGTTCTCCATAACAACGTCGGGATCGCCGAGGTCGGCGGCCCGGTTGAGCTATCCGAGGCGGCCTGGGATCGCGTGGATAAAGTGAACCTGAAGTCGATGTTTCTCACCTGCAAGTATGTTTTGCCGTATTTCATCGATCAGGGACATGGCGCGATCGTCAATGTCGCGTCGATCGCAGGAATTCGTTGGATGGGCGTGCCCTATGTCGCCTACTCGGCGACCAAGGCAGGTGTGCTTGGCTTAACCCGATCGATCGCGATGCAATATGCGGCGCAGGGAATTCGCTGCAACGCAATCCTCCCGGGCTTGATGGATACACCCATGGTCGAACATTCGCTCCAGGGCGCCTACGCGGACGGTGACGTTCAGGAAATGAAAGATATCCGTCACGCCCAGTGTCCGATGGGACATATGGGCGATGCGTGGGATGTCGCATATGCGGCACTCTACCTTGCGTCCGACAATGCTAAATACGTTACTGCCGCTGAACTCGTCGTCGACGGCGGCGTAAGCGCCAGCAGCGCTTAGGCGCTTTTTCCCAAACACTAAAGATCCATTCTATGCCGCTGACCACGCCTGCACCGCACGATACCCATCCCCGCCAGCGGATATCAGTTGCCGGGACCGAGATCTCGTATATTGAGACAGGAAATTTTAGCGGCTACGAAATCGTTTTCCTGCACGGGAACCCGACCTCGTCATACCTATGGCGAAACGTTATCCCGCATGTCGGCCAACTCGGCCGGTGCTACGCCCCGGATCTGATGGGCATGGGTGATTCTGGACCGACGCCCACCGGTTCCTACCGCTTTGTCGACCATTCGGTGACCCTCGATGTCTGGTTCAATGCCCTCGACCTAAAGCGGGTCATCCTGGTCGTACACGATTGGGGAGGGGCGCTGGGATTCTATTGGGCGCAAAGAAACCGGGATCGTCTTGCCGGGATCGTGTACATGGAAACAATCGTGAAGCCGCTGGTTTGGGCGGATTGGCCAGAGTCTTCGCGCAAGGTATTCGAGGGCTTCCGTGCACCGGTTGGGGAACAACTGGTTCTTGAGAAGAACATATTCGTCGACCGGGTACTGCCGGCCTCAGTCTTGCGTGCGCTTAGCGCCGAGGAGATGCAGCGCTACCGGAAACCGTACGTCGAACCGGGGGAAAGCCGACGTCCAACACTAACCTGGCCGCGCGAAATTCCAATCGACGGCGAACCTGCCGACGTTTACGAGATCGTTGATGGCTACGGCAAGTGGTTGAGCGAAGACGACGCGGTTGCCAAGCTTTTCATCAACGCCGACCCCGGAAGTATCTTGGTCGGCAGCCAGCGGGAGTTCTGCCGGGGTTGGCCGAATCAAACCGAAGTGACAGTGCCGGGTCGTCATTTCATTCAGGAAGACGCGCCCGCCGAGATTGGCCAAGCCATCAGGGCCTTCACCGGGTCGCTTGGCTAGTGGTTTTTGACAATCCGGAGTTCGACGGCCACGAGCGCGTAGCGTTTGCAACCGACGCGAAGTTTGGCTTGCAGGCTATCCATGCCACGCACCGTAAGCGCCACGGCGTTGGCGCAGGGGGTATTCGCATGCGGTCCTACCCTACAGCTAAGGACGCACTAACCGATGCACTCCGCTTAAGCCGGGCCATGACTTACAAATTCGTGCTCGCCGACCTTCCCGCCGGCGGGGCGAAGACCGTGGTCATCGGTGATCCGGCAACCGACAAGACTCGCGATCTTTTGAAAGCACTCGGCCGGTATATCGAAGATCTGCACGGTGCCTACCTCGGCGGACCCGATGTCGGCACGAACGGCGACGATATGGCGGTTATCGGCGAGGAGACCAGCTATGTAGCCGGGCGCAGCAATGAACCTGGGTCCACGGCTGTACCGATCGCGCTCGGCGTTGTGAATGGGATGCGCGCGGTCGCCAATTTTGCTTTCGGTGGCGATGATCCAAACGGCGTGAGCGTCGCTGTACAGGGATCGGGTGGTGTTGGAAGTCGTGTCTGCGGACTGCTTGCCGATGCGGGTGCGCACGTCGTGGTTGCCGATGTCAATGCCGACGCGGCCGCTTCGATCGCTGAGAAAACCGGCACGAAGGTAGTGGACGCGCAGGAAATCCTCTTCGTCGATGCGGATATTCTTTCCCCTTGTGCGCTCGGCGCGATCTTGAATGAGCAGAACATCCCGCGGCTAAAGGCGCGCGCAATATGCGGTGCCGCCAATAATCAGCTTGCAACCAAAGCCGACGGCGAGCGGTTGAAAGAACGAGGTATCAGCTTCGTGCCGGACTACGTCGTGAGTTCGGGCGGCGCAATTGGTGGTTTCCACGAACTCGGCTATATCGATGCGGCACAGCGCGACCAGAAACTCGCGCAGATATACGATACAACTCTGCGCACCCTCGAACTGGCTCGGCGCGACAGTGTTTCAACCGAGGTCGCAGCGCAGAACCTAGCGGTAGCTATACTTGAGACTTCAAGCAACGGTGCGAGTGAGTGACATGACGGAACGTGCGGATGCGATCATCATCGGAGCTGGAATTATTGGCGCGGCCACCGCGTTTGAACTGGCCAAACAAGGTGTCAAAACGGTTTCGATCGACAAAAACCCAGCCGCCGGTTACGGCCCAACAGCCGCATCCTGCGCGATCATTCGTGTTCATTATTCAACCTTCGAAGGGACGGTCTTTGCCTACGAGGGGTATTTTTATTGGCGTGACTGGGCCGATTATCTGGGTATCGAGGACGAGCGCGGCCTGGCCGAGTTTCGTGAAAACGGATGCCTTGTGATGCAGACCGGGCAAAACGACCACCTCAAAAATCACATATCCAACTGCACCGACCTGGGTATCCCGTTCGAAATCTGGAACAGCGACAAGATCAAGGAGGTGTTGCCAATTTACGACCTTCACGGCTACGGCCCACCGAAGCCGTTGGCCGACGAAAACTTCGGACAACCCGGGGGCGAACCGGTTAAAAGCGGCGTCTACTGGCCGACCGCCGGCTATGTCACCGATCCCCAGCTGGCAACGCATAATTTGCAACGCGCCGCGGAAGCTAACGGCGCACGCTTCGTGTTCGGGCGTCGGGTGGTCGAGATCCTAAAGTCGGGTGATCGCATCGCCGGCGTGACGCTCGATGATGGCAGCACGATCGAAGCGCCGATCCTTGTTAACGTCGCTGGCCCGCACTCGGCGCAGGTCAACGAGATGGCCGGTGCACTCGGTGATATGACGATCTCGACACGGGCGCTGAAGCAGGAGGTAGTCCACGTTCCCGCGCCGGCCGACTACGAATATTTCGACCGCGCGCCGGTGACATCCGACAGCGACATCGGCGTCTATAGCCGACCCGAGCACGGCGACAACATTTTGCTTGGCAGTGAAGACCCCGAATGTGACCCGCGAGATTGGGTCGACCCCGACGATTACGACCAGAATTTCACGGATCAATCGACGGTTCAGTTGCATCGCTATGCGCAACGGGTTCCGACACTTGGAATACCGAATCAGGTCAAAGGCGTGGTGGACCTCTACGACGTCACCGATGACTGGATCCCGATCTACGACAAATCGAGCGTGCCCGGGTACTACATGGCGATCGGTAGTTCCGGCAACCAGTTTAAGAATGCACCGATCGCCGGCAAGATGATGGCGGCGCTAATCGATTATTGCGAGACCGGCAACGACCACGACGCTGTTCCGTTGCAGTTCCACCTCTCCTATGTCGATCGTGATATCGACGTTGGGTTTTATTCGCGAAAACGCACAATCAACAAAGAGAGCAGCTTTTCGGTGTTGGGCTAATCCGCCCAGCTCGACTACCGGCTAGCTGCCGAGATACGAACGCTGAACTTCCTCGTTGTTCAAGAGCTCCTGTCCCGGCCCGGACAAAACGATTTCTCCGGTAACCATGACGTAGGCGCGATGCGCAATCGCTAAAGCGCGCGTTGCGTTCTGCTCAACCAGTAGGATCGACTTTCCTTCGCGGTTTAGCTGTTCGACGATCTCAAACACGCGATCAACCATGATTGGCGCCAGCCCGAGCGACGGCTCGTCCATGAGAATGAGACGCGGCCGCGACATCAGTCCGCGGCAGATCGCCAGCATTTGCTGCTCACCGCCCGATAAGGTGCTGGCCAGGTTATCGCGCCGTTCGTAAAGAGCGGGAAAGCGATCGTAGTAGGCGCGGCGATCTGCCTCTATTTCGGCGTTGTCGGTGCGAATGTAGGCGCCGGCGGTGAGATTTTCATCGATCGTCGAATAGGGGAAGACGCGCCGGCCTTCGGGAATGTGCACGATGCCGCGACGCACGATGTCTTCGGGCGCCAATGACGTGATGGATTCGTCGAGGAAGGTCATCGAGCCACGCCGCGGTGGCAGCATTCCCGATATCGCTTTTAGCAAGGTGCTCTTTCCAGCCCCGTTGGCGCCGACGACCGCGACGATCTCGCCTTCATTGAGCTCGATCGATATTCCATGCAGGACTTCGGCGTGGCCATATCCGGTGGAAAGTTCGGAAATCTTGAGCACGCTATGCACCCTTACCGAGATAGGCCTCTTTTACCCTGGGATCATTACGGATCTCTTTGGGTTCGCCCTCGGCGATCTTGATTCCCGCTTCGATGACGATAATGCGCTGACACAAACCCATGACCACACGCATATTGTGTTCGATGATGAAAATCGTCTTTCCAGCCTCGTGAAGTTGCTGGACCAAACTCATAAGATTTTCAGCCTCGCTCGGATTAAGCCCGGCGGCGGGCTCATCGAGCATAAGAATATCTGGCCTAGTCGATAGGGCGCGGGCGATCTCGAGCCGCTTAATAGCACCGTAGGGCATGTTGCGCGCCGTTTCATCGGCATAGTCGGCAAGGCCAACAAATGCTAAATTTGCAATCGCCTCTTCGCGCACTTTTGCCTCGCGCGCGCGCGCATCAGCGCTGGAAAACAGGGTTTTGAAGAAACCGGTTTTTGCATGGAGGTGGCCGCCAACCATCGCATTCTCAAGCGCCGACGCGTTCAGGAGCACACGAGAATTCTGAAACGTGCGCGTTATCCCGTGCCCAGCCACCCGATAGGACGGCCAGTTGGTAATCTCGGTGCCGCGATGCTCGACACGTCCGGCGGTCGCCTCATACACACCGTTGATGACGTTGAAGAACGTAGTCTTACCCGATCCGTTAGGCCCAATGAGGCCGAGAATTTCTCCCTGACGAAGATCAACGTGCAAGTCATTAACGGCGATGAGACCGGCAAAGTTCTTGGTCAGTCCCTGTGCTTGGAAAATGACATCGCTCTCGGTCATGGCGAGTCGCTTTCGAGTTTCTTCGGTCGTTGAGCGGCGCCCACCCAGCGTTTGATATCGCCGGTTATGCCGACAAACAGACCGTGCGGCCGATAAATGGGCACCAGGATCATGACAAGTCCGATAATTGCGATGCGCACTTCGGCGATCGGCCGCAATAGTTCGACCGCGATGATCATGATTGCGGCACCAATGATCGAGCCCTTTAGGTTTCCCATACCGCCAAGCACCAACATGATGATGACCATGATGGAGAGATCGACCCCAAAACTATTCGGCGCGATGAAGCGCGAAAGCGTCGCCATATAGGCGCCCGAGATACCTCCGAGAAAACAAGACAGTCCAAACGCCAGCACTTTGTATCGTGCGATGTTGATACCCATCGCCTCGGCCGCGGTTTCATCTTCGTAGATCGCGCGCCAGGCGCGGCCGATAAATGACCGGGTTACCTGAACACAGAGCGCGTAGGACAAGATGAGTAGGACCAGCGCGAAGTAGAAAAAATCTGACATCGAGGAAATCTTGAAACCGAATAGCTCGGGCAAGGGAATTCCAGGTAGCCCCATCGGTCCGCGCGTGAAGTCGGAATTCAGTATTACGAGCCGCACGATTTCACCGAACGCGAACGTGACTAACGCGAGGTAGTCGCTGCGCACGCGGATCGCCGGGATGCCGATTAAGATGCCGAAGAAAAAGGCCAGCGCGCCGCTGGCTAATAGTGCCGGGATGAAGTTGAGGTCGAATCTCAACATCAACAGGGCCGTCGTATAGGCCCCGATCGCCATGAAGCCAGCCTGACCAAAATGAAACTGGCCACAATACCCAAGGACCAGATTCATTCCCAGCACGCAGATGCTGTACATCATGATCAGGTTGGCGATGCGGAGCATATAGGGATCCGTGACAACCTGCGGAAACAGAAATGCCAGGACGATCGCGGCGGGCCAGATCGACCAGCGCGGTACGCTGATCACGCCCAATAAGCTGACGGTTTTCTTTACGACCACCGAATAGCCCATCGTTGCGGCAGATCCGACTTCGCTCATGGAAACCCGCGTGCCCATCAAGCCGGTCGGCCGAAACAACAGGAATATGATCAGGATCACGAAGGCGACCGCGTCGCGATACCCCGGTGGAAGCCCAAATAGATCGGCGCCGTATACGACGACGAGCGTCTCGATGACGCCGAGAAACAGGCCAGCGATTAATGCGCCGGTGAGATTGCCGACGCCGCCGATGATTGCCGCGACAAAGGCCTTGATGGTGCCCGGGAACCCCATTGCTGGAAACACGACGCCGTAAATCGACCCGTAGAGAATACCGCCGATAACGCCGAGGGCGCCGCCCAACGCATAAACCAACACGATTGTGCGGTTGATGCGAATACCCATCAGGCTAGATGTCGGGATGTCCTGGGCAACATAGAGGATGCCGCTCCCGAGCCGCGATCGCCGGAGGAACAGCGTGAACAGCGCGATGCTTCCGAGAGCTACAAGGAGAACAAAGAAACCAGCGATCGGAAAATTGACGCCACCGATGTTCCATTGATGTTGGCCCAGCAGAAGCGGAAACGGCGATGTCCGCACGCCAAAAAAATACTCAGAACCGTTGCGCAGCACGAAAGCCGCGCCGAGCGAGCTTACGATCGCCACCGAGCGGTCGACGAAGCGGAGCGGACGATAGCAGACACGCTCGACAATCACCCCGATCACGCCGCCCACCAAAATCCCGACGGCCAGCGCAATCGGAATCGGCATTTTGTCGGCGATCGATGCAGCGATGAGGATCGAACTGAAGGCGTAAAGGTCGCCGTGCGCGAAGTTCATCATCCGCAGGATGCCGTAGATCATCGAAAAGCCGATCGCGAGCAGGGCATAGACACTGCCCAGCGCGAGGCCGTTGGTGATCTGCTGCAGTAGAAAAAGTAGGTCAGCCATCGCCAAGACGAATATTAACCGAACTCACACAAAACGGCCCGACTGCCATTGCGACAGCCGGGCCAATCTCAATTCGAATCACTCGTATTAGGGCGTGTAATCTTTGAACTGTCCGCCCTTGACGACTTTCAGATGGTAGAAATCGCCGAGCTTGTCCTGCGGAACGATCAGGTTGCCCTTGCTATCCAGCTTGAGGTTGTAATTTAGACCCTGGAAGGAAGTACCGCGTAGAGCCGTGTTCACATCCACACGCGAATTTCCTTTTGCTCCTTCAAGACCACGAATGACGAAGTTCATCACGTCGAAGCCGTTGCGATGATAGAGGTTGAAGTCCTCCTTGAACTTGGATTTGACGCGCGTTTGCAACCCTTTTAGCTGGCTGGTTGCCATCGCTTCTTTCATGAAGTCCATTACGAAAACGCCTTCGACATCGGCGCCACCGAGCCGAACAAACTCCGAACTAACGACTCCGGGGCCGGCAAAGAACGGAACCTTTAGGCCCTGCTGATTGGCCTGACGGCGTTGCAGCGCTGCTTCGGTATAGAAACCGAGGTGCACGATCATATCCGCGCCGCCATTCTTGAAGCGGCTGATAATCGCGTTGTAGTCGGTCTCGCCCTCATTGTAGGGCTCGGCAATGAAGTCGATGCCCTTGCTCTTGTAATGAGCGATCGCCACCTCGTATTGGCCGCGACCGTAGTCCTGGTTGGCCCAGAGAATGGCCGGCTTTTTCGCCCCTAGAGTATCGGTCGCAAACGAGGCCTGAGCGGTCGCGTTCTTGGTGTCGTCCGGAGCCAATCGAAGCGCGGTCTTATATCCCTGTTCGGTGATCGTTGGGTTCGAACAGATCGGGGTCACCATACTGAGGTTGGCTGACTCGTAGATCGGCAGGGCTGAAAGACAGTTGCCACTGAATATATGGCCGATCAGCACGACGACATCGCTATCCAGCGTTAGTTGCTGCGCGATGTTAGCCGACTCCTGGGGATCGCCGCGATCGTCATGCTCCTTGACGACAAGATGGTAACCCTTCCAGGGACCTGACTTGAGGCCGCCACCCTTGTTGAGATCTTCAGCTGCAAGAATCGCCCCGTGCAAGGGCTCAAGGCCATAGGTTGCGATCGGCCCGGTGAGCGGACCCGCGAACGGGATGGTGAGCTTCTTCTGCGCGTTCGCATTGCCAGCAAACGCCACCGCTATCAATGCGGCAAATAGAGTTACGAGACCTAATCGTGCAGTACGCATGTTATCTCCTCCCAATGTTAGTGGCTGTGTCCAGGGCTACGAAAACTTGCGCGGCCCGGGTTCGCGCAGGATCTGCATGGTTGCGCAGTGAAGACCTGCGCCATAGGTGTTGTATTCGTCATACTCGACCGGAATCACCTCGACCCCGGCCTTGCGAACCGCCTCGATCGTGCGCTTCGCACCGGCGTGCATGATGACACGGCCGGGTTCCAACGGGATCAAATTACAAGCCAGCGCCGCGCATTGTTCCTCGTGATCGACTTCGATGATCTTGTAGCCGTTGTTCCACAAGAACGCGTGCGTGTCGACGTCGATACCAGGCGCGTGTACCAGAACTTTGTCGATATCGAGCGGCGCGATCACCATGTCGGTGTGGGCACTGACGCCAGTATCGCGCTCAAAGTAATTGTAAGTGGGCACATAGATTTTCTGGATATGTAAGTTTTCACCACACACCCGCCGCATCACCGGTTCGACCTGATCCATGCCCTCTTGGTTGGTCTCTACCGACATGGTCTGGCAGTAAAGATCATCAGCAAGAAACACGCCTGTGACCCACGACCCCTTGCCAATCACAGTGACCAAAACCGGAATACCTAGATTCCAAAACGCCCACCGTGCCAAGTATTCAGTGCGGCCAAAGCCAGAGGTTGGCGCCAACGCATACGCCTTTTTTGGGATAATAGAACCGCCGGGGAGCACCGTAAGCTCGGCAGCCGACATTTGGTTCGTCATCGGCCCGTATGCGCCCATCGGCTTGTCCGGATAATTGATCCAATAGACGTTCACGCCGTTTTCTTCGAGCACCTCTGCATAGCGCGCCTGTTGATCCCGCATCTTAGAAATATCCATGGTGCGGCTGGAGAAGAAGCCGTCGCGATCCATGTATTCCGGATCTTCCTGGTAGTAAGGATGGGAGGCGTAGTCGTCGTCTTCGGTTACCTGGAGGATGCCGACGTCACACAGCTTGCCGATCCCGGCCGAGCCACATTTACGTCCGATAACCTGATCGTAGTAGTTGAGGTAATCGTAATCATGCCAATCGAACGGGTTTTGCTCCAGGCTCTTGCCCTTACCCTGATAGAAAGGCACATCGTTGAGAGTCCAATTACGGCCGCGCTGGCGCTCCTGCCAGGCGTCGTATTCCGAGAGCGTAAATTCCTGGCTGCGCTTCCCTTCGGGAAGTGGCGTGCCTTCTCTACCGTTTATTGCCATTGATCATGGTCCGTTGTTGGTGTCGACAAGCCGAAATGATGGGCGGTTAGGAGAATTTGCGGGGGCCGGGATCGCGATCGATCAACATCGTCGCGCAAGTGATGGCGGCGCCATATTTGTTGTATTCGTCATAGTCGATCGGCACGACCTCGACGCCGGCCTTACGCACCGCCGCGATAGTCTTTTCGGCTCGCGCATGCATCATCACGTGCCCAGGCCCGAGGTTAACGATTGCCGCTGCAGAATGGTTGATCTGCTCGTGCGTGTCGGCCTCTATGACCTGGTAGCCGTTCTTTCTCAGCCACATGTGGGTATCGATATCGACGCCAGCGGCATGTACGAGGACCTTGTTTACATCGAGGCCACTGATCACCATGCCGCCATGGGTATTGGCGCCGGTATATTTGTCGAAATATTTCCATCCGGGCGAACGGATCGGCTGAATGTGGATATCTTCGCCGCACACCCGCTTGAGCACCGGTGTGACCTGTTCGAGACCGTCCCAATTGGTCTCAACGCCCATGCCCTGGCAATAGACATCGTCGGCCAGGAAGGTTCCGGTTACCCAAACGCCTTTGCCGGTCACTGTAAGCAGCGGCGGAATGCCGAGATTCCAGAAGGCCCAGCGCGCCAGATATTCGGCGCGGCCCAGACCGGCGGTGGGTGCGAGAGCGTAGCCCTTCTTGGGGATAATCGATCCGCCCGGCCAAATCGCTAGCTCGGCGGCCGAGTGCATATTCATCATCGGACCGAACGCAGCTATCGGTTTTTCCGGATACTCGATCCAGTAAACTTTGACTCCGTTTTCCTCGAACTTCTCGGCGAATGCAGCGGCCTCATCCTTAAGCTTCTCGATGTCGACGACATCCGACAGCAGGAAGAAGCCATCGCGGTTCATGTATTCCTTGTCTTCATGAAAATAAGGATGGTTCGAATACTCGTCATCGGCCGAGGGCCGAGTGATGCCGACTTCGCGCAAGGTGCCGATGCCGGCCGAACCACAGCGCCGGCCATAGATCTGCGGGTAGGCATCGAGATAATCCAAATTATCCCAATCGAAGGGATCGTGGGTTTCGCCCTTTCCCTTATAGAAGGGGACGTCCTTAAGCTTCCAGTCACGCTGGCGCAGGACTTCCTGATGGGCGTCATATTCGGTGACGGCAAAGCTGTGGCTGCGACGCGGCTCCGGCAGCGCTTCGTTTTCGTCGCCATTGAATTGAACCATGGATTATCCCTCCGAGATCAAGATGACACGAGTACCCTCGTGCGAAACCGCACGGCTTTGCAGAACTTTTTCCTGGGAGTTTAGGTGCCTCCCTCTCCCAACGTTCGTTCGCCAAACTTATAGGATCCATCGTACGCTTGCACGTCAGAGCCGTGCAAGCGGGTGCGTTGCGGCAAGTGAGCGCGGCCGTAATTGGACGCTTAACGACGTCCCGTTTTACCAGGGCAAAGGAAAGAGTCTCGAACAGAACCCGTTCGATTGGCACGACTACGACTATCTCGAGTACTACGACCAGGTGTTCGGCCGTAAATGCGGCTCGGCCGGGATCGGAAAATTGCGTGAGGTCGGGCTGGTGAGGGTCTCCGAGCACGACGACTACGGGGAACATCCCTATTTCGTCGAAGATCCTGCTTATATGCGGCAGGCATCTGCAGTAGATAACCATTTTTTTCTCTGGAAATCGGCAGATTTCTCCAGGGGGAGCTGCTAGTACCCGTGTTGGTGATTGAGAGTTGCGTCGTTTATTCTAATTAGCCTGCAGCTCGCTCTACAGAGTGCCATTGAGTTCTTTGGCTACAGGTCGAAACTTGGGGCAGCGGTCGGGCTGGAGCCGACAGTCACCCTCGGGTGACTGTTCGAACTTTGTGGCGGGCTCGAGTGTGGTAAAACTAGCGCGCGGCCGACGCTCGTCGTCGCGTGAAACGAGCGGCAAGCCGCATAAAATCAATCACGATGAGCCAGAGCCTCCGTTAAAAAACGCCTCTGCTGTCCCATTCATTCTGACGACGGACACACGAATTATGAATAGCGACTACCCAGTACCCGAGAATGAATCTCTGAGAATTCAAAGTCTCAATTCGTATAGCATCTTGGACAGTGCGCCAGAGGTACACTTTGATGAAATCACCGAATTAGCAGCTGAAATACTCCAGTGTCCTGTGTCCTTCATTGAATTTATGGATGAAGAAAGACAGTGGTTGAAGTCTAAGTATGGCCTTCCAGATGAAGTTATTGAGATGCCTCGCGATATAGCTATTTGCGCTACTACCATCTGTCAGTCCGACCTCTTACTAGTGCCAGATCTATCTGAAGATGTGCGGTTTTTAGATAACCCAATGGTGACCGCTGCCCCTAACTTACGTTTCTATGCTGGCATGCCGCTGATAACCCCCTCAGGTGAGGCAATCGGAACAATTTGCACAATAGATTTTGAGGCTCGACAAATAACGTCAGGACAACAGGAGGCACTTAGACGCCTGTCCCATCAAGTTATGAGTCAGCTAGAACTTCGCAAGACTCTTCTGGAAATGAAAGGGGCTGGTGAGAAGCTAGAGGAAATGCACCAGAAACTACAGATTGAGAAACAGCGTTCTGATGATTTACTGGGGCATATACTGCCAAAGAAGGTGGCCGAAAAATTGCAAGAGAATGGCAAGGTTGAGCCGGAGTATTTCGATGAGGCCAGCATATTGTTTAGTGACTTCGCTGGGTTTACTGGTCTCACCGAGACATTATCACCAAAAAATCTGGTTGATTTACTGCATCAATGTTTCAGTGCATTCGATAAGATTATGCGGAAGTATGATATTGAAAAAATAAAAACTATCGGAGACGCTTATATGTGTATCGCCGGCATCACAGGAGCAAGAAAAGGTCATGCTGAACGTCTGTGCTTAGCTGCATTAGAGATGCAAAAATATCTTCGTCGTGCCAATGAGCAGCGTGAAAAATTACGAATGCCCAGGTGGGAAATGCGTGTAGGAATACATACCGGGCCGGTCGTTTCAGGTGTGGTTGGTGAGGATAAGTTTACCTTTGATGTTTGGGGTGATGCAGTCAATATCGCTGCATTAATGGAAAAGTATGCAGAGATAGGGAAAGTAAACATCTCTGAATCAACGCGCCACCGTGTGAAAGAGTTCTTTGAACTTGAAAGTGAGCGTAGCGTCGCAAGTGAGAAGAAGGGTGAATTGACAATGCATGCAATTCGGAGAATAGGTGATAAATTTTCCGAAGACCATGATGGGCTCCAGGAAAACAGCAGTTTCAGGCAAAGAATTTTCTAAAAAAATAGAATCGGAGTCCATTTTAGTGCGTGGAGTTGGCCAACGACACTGCCGCCGGGCCGCCAAGCCGGAGGAAATTTTCGGAATCGAAAAACGCCCCAGGGACCCCCTTCCCCGGCAGCCTTATATTCCGGCCTCACCGACGAAGGCCGCCCAGCGCGCCCCTAGGGGCTTGTGTGCCCACCCCAGCAGCTTGCTCGGCCTGCCCCACCGACGAACTGGTTTGGGTTTGCGAACTGGAACAGAACGCGAACCGAGGCTTTTTGCCCGGCCCCGGACGGGTGGCGGGCGTGACCCAGCCCCACCACAAGGCCATCCCCCACCCCATACCGCCTGGGTTTTCGGGGGTTACAGGCGCCTCGGCGCAGCCCTCGCGGCGCTGTCGCCACGCAATATTTACCGCCTAGCGTTGCCGCATTTGGAGTTGTTGCCTAGAAGCATGGATTAGCTGTTGCCGCATACTGGATTGCTTGGACCTCTATCCACGGCGATCGCGCGCTATCGCCCTGTCAATTGATACCGTGGGGCTTAAATCTGAAAACCTATCAATCAAAATAGAATCCTTATTAATTGGTTCTTTAATTGGATTGTAGGACACTGGCGTCCTAGGTGGGCGGACATATGCGACATTCTCCGGTTTGGTCGCGGCAGTGCTTATCGGCATGTTGATGCTGTATCGGACGGTCCCCTTCGTGCCCTTTCCGTCTGCAGATATGAGTCCTTTGCCTGTAAGCGACTTGAGCGCCCTGCGCACTGTCCTAGTAGTGGTGCAGCAATGTTCCGCAAGTGTCTGTTGCGCTGGGTAGGCATTATGCCCGCGAGCATCTGCGTGCTGAGCCAGAGCTAAGAGGACTAGCTTCTCAACCGGCAATAAACCTTGCTGCTGCCAGATTGCCGGCAACTGCTGCCAAGTCACGACGCTGCATCCTGCTGCGCCATGAACTTTCGAATCTTGAGCACGGTCGATCGCCTAATCGGTTTTCCCGCTCGCACCCTTTCCAGCAAATGGGAGTCATTGCTAACGCGAATGCCGAATGTGGAATCTGCTAGGCCGTAGAGATTCAGGAACAAGTCTAGCTCGCGGATCAATTCGTCGTTCATTTTGAATCCTTAACTAACATCCAACTGGACGTGATCAACGGGACATATCGGCGCGCCGCCCACGTCCAGCCATTTGCGAGTCAAGCGCACGGCGTAGCCACACTTGGGGCACGAAGATTTGACCATCCGGGTGCCCTGTACCTACTCCAACCCTGCCGAGTTCGAGGATCACGATTGGGATTACGCCACGTTCGGCCGCGGTGAGCGCTTCGTGCGCGAGGCGGTGTCGCAGAAGGCTTACGACGAATTGTTGAACGACGCCCGCCGCTGGGGGCTCGACAACCATATGGACGAGCGCAACTTCGCCAAACTCGCCTACGCACCCGCCTGATGGTATCGGGTGTCATGACCCGCTCGCTCACTATTGGCGCCGCGCAGATGGGCCCGGTGCAATATGGGGACTGAAAAAACAGGAGAGAAACAGTCAATGAAAAGTCGTGATCACTTATTCCAGCCCGGTCAGTCCGGTAACGTAAGCGGACGCCCCAAGGGGCGCCGTAACCGGGCTACCCTGGCGGCTGAAGCATTGCTTGACGGTGAAGCGGAGACGATTACGCGCAAGTGTATCGACTTGGCTAAGGGGGGCGATTCCATGGCCCTCAAGCTTTGTTTGAGCCGCATACTGCCGGTCAAACGGGAACGGAGCATAGAACTTGATCTGCCCGCTCTGGGAGGCTCTAAAGACTCTTTGAAAGCGATTGCACGGGTGGTGGCGGCTGTTGCAGATGGCGAGATCGCACCAGCGGAAGGACAGTCCCTCGCAAGCCTGTTGGAGACGCATCGGCGCCACTACGAGATCGAGGAATTAGAACGTCGTCTCGAAGCCCTGGAAGCACAGCAGTGCGCCGCACGCTGAAGAGTCGTCTCACTCGATTAGAGAAGCAGGCGGTATCACCGAAGTATGAGGTTCTGTGGGTGAATATTCATGACGGCGAAACCCACGAAGGAGTGATTAAGGCCAGATACGGTGATCAGATACCGCCCGGTGTGGAGCCGGTTACCGTGTC
>Ga0115002_10002635_pt1 | contig 23223 bp, 19 predicted proteins | sample ArcticOcean_MG_C_8_FD_89576 | JGI IMG/M metagenome (GOLD analysis project Ga0115002, IMG submission 89576) | Marine microbial communities from western Arctic Ocean - ArcticOcean_MG_CB11_86 | ecosystem: Environmental > Aquatic > Marine > Oceanic | place: Arctic Ocean: Canada Basin | collected... | reverse complement strand
TCTGGAATGTCTATGCCTACACCCATACTGATGAAAGCCCTTTTGTCCCAATAAACCCTCAAATCAACATTTTCTGTAACCTCACTTAGCCTGACTCCTGCGCCCCCACAATAAGGACACGGCATCCCAGTAGTAAATGGAATTGGGCCACCGGGGGTAAAAATATTTACCGACCTTCCACCAAAGGTCTGCTTTACACAGTTAGGACAATCCTCTTGTTTTGGAGGATATACCAAAGTAACCGTTCTCATAAATAATTGAACGGCTTCATTAAATTTGGTAAAAGCACTCTGAGGAATATTGATAGCCATTGTTATACCTATGCGCTATAATAATCGTTATCGTCAAATCTACCTGTAAACCTAGTTTCCAAAGCAACCAAAACCCCAGAGCCGCTTGCGCCACTAACAGAAAAGGTTCCCGCACTTTGCAAGACTTTTGTGCCTACCGAAATATCATTAAGTGGAGCAGTCCCAGAGCCATCAAAAAGCAAGCTAGTAGCTTGAATATTGCCCATCCTATCTACTCCCACTACAGAAGAAGCATTTTTTAAATCATTTGCTTCTATAATTTTTTTTACTACATCAGCCATTATTCAGTCTCCATTTTTTGAAGATTATTTTCTGACAATATATCGTCAATCATTTTTTCTTCGACTTCTATATTATTAATACTACCAAAAGCACTATTTAAGGAAGCAATATCCCCCGTACTATGGTCAACCCAAACCCATCCCTTTGCGCTTGGAAAAGCAACGGCCATATCTGCTATCGTTGCTATTGCTTCATCAGTTAAAGCTGAACATGCGTAGTAATGCGTTGGGTTTCCCGTTCCATTACTCGAAGCTCCAACATCAAAAGTGTTTTCACCTCCGTCTTCGTCTATATTTAATTTAACCTGACTGTTTATTGCAGACTTCTTTGACTTAGGAATTAAAAACGTACCCCTATATTTATATTCAGTAGTCATGGCATTACCACCCCATATTTTCTACCCAAGTAGCCTTCAATTCTTCTTCTCTCTGGAGCAGTAACTTCTCTATTATAAAACGCCACCTCTGCTATGTAACAACTAGCGTAATTAGCTGGGGTGCTAGCAGAACCTAAAGTAAATCTAGTTAAACTATGGTCAGATAAATTAAAGGCGGTATCGCTGGCGTCTGCTACACCATTTAAATATTGAGATGCAGTAGAGCCATTTATAAGAGAACCCACATACGTGGTGGCCATGTTAACATCACTTCCAGTAGCCACAGTAAGAGCAGAGTTTCCAGCATTTTTTCCTTCGGCTCTAATATTTCTAGGGGTTGCTCCGTCTAACTGAAAAAACCTCATCATAGGATTTCCACCAGCACCAATAGCTAACGGAGTTGTCCAATTACTCTCACCAACAAATTTAAAAACAGCAAACACGCTATATGCGGTGGAGCCAGTTACTTCGCTACCCGGAACAGACAGCAAGAAGTCGTCTACGCCGTCAAACTTAATAGCTGGCTTTGTATTAAATATATTGGTCTTATACGAAGGCTGCTTGGAGGCGGTTGACTGTGTAAAATCATTACTTTGAACGGAAGAATCAGACCAAGTTGCAACCCCATCCCCATCAACTAAACCTGTAATCTTATCAGCAGCCACCCAAGCTTGACACCCGCTAATTATCGTAGGCTTAAACTTTGTACCATAAAATTCAGTATCATCAAACCGGCTTGTCCACTGTGTTTCAGCATCACTTATACTAATCGCATTTGTTATATTTGGCAAAAGATTATGTATATTGCCAGTTTGGGTAACATGAGAAACAGCAGAACCTTGCTGTATATCGTTTCCAGATATTACCTTTTGTACAACATCAGCCATTGAAATAGCCTCCTCTAGAATCCCCATAGCTTCCTCTTATGGCATCGCTACCGGGAGAGTATGGACTTAGAATTGCTTGACCTGCAACACTACTACCAGCCTTATATTGCATGACGCAAGATTCATATTTTTCACAAAGATGCTCATATAATCTAGTCAGTCCAGTAGTGATACCTCTAAGGTCTATAGACGAAGGTCCATCTTTTAGCGCTATAGAGTTAAGCGCATTACTTCTAACTTCGCTTCCCAAAATTATACATGAGGATTTTAGAACCACTAAGTTTATAAATGCGTCATCTTTATCCCCCAACGTAGTTGGGTCAGGACTCAAAACTAAGCCATCTACATCTATAGTGTAGGTATTCTCAAAATCTATTTCTGTTAGTACTAATTGTGCGGAAACCAAAATAGACTCTTCAAGTCTATCATCAGTAAACGAATAGCTAGAAGAATCTAGGTCATTGACAATATGACGAAGCATTCTTACCATTTCACTCTGCCAAGCCATTTTTCACCTCCATTACAAATTTCTATAAACTTTGAAAGTGTATATGTCTGTATAAAACGTATTACCACCAGTCAAAACAATATAACCCTGCAATTTCCACATACCTTCTTCACTTAGGTCTCCACTTACAGTGGTATAGGTAATAATACCATCAGACCCATCTGTAAAAAATGGGGCGTCTTTTGTTAATTTTCCTCCCCCCGGCTTTTTAAATATTATTTGCTTTGTTGAAGCCGTTGAAATATCAACAGCAGAAGTGCTATCTTGAATTGTAACCTTAAATACGGTCCCTATATCGCTTTTGTGTATTTCGTTAGCTGGCATCTATCTCTCCAAAGATGTGGCTAATTCTCGGTCTACATATAATGACGGCGTAATGCCCTCATCTATATACAAAGTGGTACTTATTGACTGGTCAATATAAGTTGTAATGCTTACAATATCGTTGTCTATCACCGATACTGCGATAACCCCATTCGCTGGTATCACTGACGACATAGACATTGGAGCAATTCCCCTTAATGATAATACACCCTTTCCAGCAATATTTGCAGTACTTTGTAAATTTCCAAGCCCAGAAACACCTAAAACATTATTTGTTGATAATATGGCGCTAGCACTCATGTTTATAGCGCCTGCAACCTCACTAATTGCTCCAGTAACCAATGTTGACGAACCAGATATAGCGACACTGGAGAGCATTGTCAGCTTTCCTGCTACCGAAACAGTGCCAGAACCGGACATGTCTGACTGTATTCTCAGCCCCTGTCTGGCAACACCTGCAACCGTTGCGCTTGCTTCACACGAAACTTTTCCAGAAACACCTAACCTTCCGATGGCAGAAACCACCGCTGGCCCTGTTACAATGGGAACATTATAAGAAACAATGCTGCCCGTAGTTAGTGTGGCACTAGCACTTATAGTGCTTGCTGCCGTGTGCGTCATAATTGTGTTAATGCTTAATGTAGCAGAAGAAGTTAAAGCCGTAGCGCCCAGACGAACAGTACTTCCATTAGCGGTTAAAACCGCCCCCGCTGGAACACCGGCTAAAGCAAAAGAAACTGCACACAAAGAGTGGTCATATGTATGAATACAGGGGGTGGTGTCCCAATTTACAGCAATAGATAAGTCTATATCGTGACTTTGATATCCTATAAAATTGGTGTGGGCAAGTCTTACAGCGGCCCTTTGGTCACTCAAATCCCTTGCCACATTAACTAATCCATCAGCCCCCGTAGGCTTTGCGTATGAATTATCCTCTATTTTTGCTTTTATTGTGTCGTCTTCAGAAATGGCATCGTGTCTAACATAGCCAATTAATAAAGCCTTGGCGCTAGTGGTTGGGGTGAGCGAAATGCTGGAAACCTTTTTGAAGGTATTCTGTGTATGCACTTGCCTTGCCGCACTCCAAGAAAACGCATAATCACGCATTGCGTTTAGTCTTAAAACAAAGATTCGAGAAGCATAGTGGTCATTTATTCCGGTTTCATCATCTTTACCTTGCAAAGCAAGGGTTTGAGAAGATGCGTTACTCAGAGTAAAAACTCTACTTAAAATCGTTGTAGAGTTTTCTCCTAAGTCTTCTCCCTCATGACTAAAATAAGGTCGGTCGTCTGTACCATGCTTAATACTGTAAAGATAGTTACTAGCAGTAGAATCTATCCTAACCGTTGGGTTAGCTATAACAAGCCAGTCTTCATTATTATTAGTCGGCGTGAATGATACAGAAGCATAGCTCCTATAGGTAGTACCATGCATCGTGGGAGATGAAGAGTCATCATCTTCATTAAAGAAATAATCTGTATTTTCTGTTAGGCTCCCCAGCGGCATAGCTATCAAGTTTATGCTATCGGCTTGAGTGTTTGACCCCTTAAACTGGAATTTAATATCTTCAGGAGTAGCTGGCTGAGTGAACTTGGTCATATAGCCATACACATCTGATGGTTCAGACACATTATGAGATTCTATCACTTTATTGGAACCTACAAAATCAGTAGACCCATGAATCATCTTAAAGTTATTGAGGGTAGACGTGCTGGCTAGATTGCCAACACTTGCCGAGCATAATATTAAGTAGTCCTCACCACCAGTAAATTCTGAAGCGGATATAGTAGCAGCATCACTCCAAGAGGTCGATGAGGATGCGGTTTGCAAAGATGTTTCTGTAGCAGTAGGAGTATAAAGCACCGCCCCGCCAGAACCCAAATCTGCCTGACCAAATAAGTCCCTGCCAGCATCTCCTGCGACAGACATTGTGGCACTTCCACTCATTGCAGAAACAAAGGTAAATGTGCCAGTTGCTACAGAAGTCAATGTAGCTGAACTACTCACGGCAGACCTGCCACCAATAACTGGAGCATTAGCAACGCTCATTGTTGCGGCAGCAGACATTGCCGTAGCCCCAAATTGAAGAGCAACTAATGTTGCGTCGGCAGATACGGTGGCTGTACAGACAGCGCCTTCATCGCTATCAAGACCAAAGCCAAAGGAGCTATCAAAAGCTCCTAATGCAACTTTGCCATATAATGTAGCCATATCTTAGCCCCCTATTGTAAGCACACCTATATAATTATACACTATAAGATGGCTAATCAACGAACAATAAAAACGCTTCGCTAGTAGCAGCTTCAGCAGCGGAAACATCATCGCAACTAAAGAAACACCAGCTCACCGTGGCCGTCTCGCCACCCATACCACCGCCCGCCCCACGGGTAAACTTTATCCGTAAATCCCCGTAGTCGGTAATGTTGTTTGCCTCTGATGTGCTGAGATTCAGGTTGTCGTCACTGAAGCTAGTCGTAAGGCCGCTGTCCGTCTTGGTGGCAATTTGAGAACCACCCTGAAATAAAGCTACCGTCAGCGTCGGGCCGCCGCCCATCATCCCCTCCCCCATCTTGGCACGATAAAACACCGTGTGGTTAGCCGCATTCTCAGGGTCTGTTACGCTGCTCAAGTCCAAAATAACCGCGTCCGCCGATGCACTATAGTCAATCGACTCAATGTAGTCACTGTCATTCACAGAAGTTTCATCAACATGACTGTACAGGTTTGTGTTGTTACCTGAATTGTTTAGCCAACTACCATCGGTCCTATCAGCATCTGGCCTTGCGTACTGTGTCATTGTTATGCCTTAATATCTTGTCCTATAATAAATCCATCAAAGGTATCCGCTGCGACACATAAAAATCCATATACGTCTATTCCGCTGCTTGTAGTTAGGACTGGCTCAGTTCCTCCGGGGAAGTATACAACATCGCCATCACCGGTGGCTGCAAACGCTACAGTATGACTTGCGCCATTAGTGACTCTCACTATAATTCTTTGACCGGGCGAGGCGTTTGTAAAATTCCAACCTGTAATATTTCCAGAGGTAGTTATGGTAAAATGGTTTGTGGTGTTACAGTCTAGGACTACAATACCACTAGTACCACTCGCAGCGGCTGGCGCAGCGGGTTTGGTTGCTTTAGAAAAAGTAACATCGCCCTCAGCAGCGATGGTAATAACATCAGCATCTGTAGCAGAGCCAATTGTTCCCCCGTCAGAAACTTTCAGCTTTGTCGCTGTTAAGGTGTCCCCACTAAAGGTTAAATCAGCATCGCTGGAAAGAACACCAGCAGTTCCGGCAAAAACTACACGGCCAGAAGTAAGGCCATCAGCAGTTACAGTCGCCGCCCTTAAGTCGTATGCACCAATGTCTATATTAGCAGTAGCTGTTATACCAGCCGTAGTTAATGCAGTAATGATGGTTGCGGCTATTGTTCCGCCTTCTACTTTGTCGCCGCTAATCTGGTTTGCTGCAAGTGTTAATGTTCCACCAGAAATGTCGAGGGTTCCAGTTGTAGTTATGTTGGAGGAACCGTTATCAATAGCGCCAAATCCAGAAGTAATAGAACCAGAACTTAAAGCACCTGTTCCTGTAATATTCGACTGGTTTGCAACAGCAACTAATCCTGCATTCGTTAAGGCTGCTGTACTGCCCATAGTGAGCGTACCTGCTATTATTGTGGTTGATGCAGCCCCAGCCCCGATTGTTACATCTACTTCGCCATCATCGTCGGCTTGTCCAGCAATCAACAACCCCTGAGTTAACGTAGCGTCGTTTTCTGCTACATAGAATCTCAACGAAGAAGCTTCAGAGCCGTGCGCCGAATCTGTAATAATTGCGTCCATGTACGCCAATCTTTCATGCGTGTTGTCACTGCTATCAGTGCCATAGAAAGATATGAGGCCCATGACATCACTATCATCGCCTGTGCTGTCTTTATTAAACCTTAATTCGCCAGAGGTCGTACCATCATGCGTGTTTGTGATATGAAATATGGGCTTACTGGCAGAAGAAGACGTTAAAGTTGCATCAGTGCCGTCAAAAGTAAAAGTGGATTCAACAGCAAATGTATTATCGCCAGTAACCCATGTAACAATACCGTTCGCAGTATCACCAGCAACAGACCTTGAACTACCGCCACCAGCAGACTCCCAATCGGCAGTTCCGTCAGCCTGTAGAGTAAGAACGTCACCGTCGCTATGTCCGGTAGAGGTGACAATACCAATTGCTCCGGTGCCAGTTCCTGCCAGTATGTCACCTATGGCAACAGCAGATATATCAGCCTCTATTCCACCCACTTCGTGTTTAATATAGCCATCATTGGCCGTAAGAGCCTGTACTGCAACTGGAGCGCCAGAGCCATCTGCAACTACTATTTTGCCATCTGTTGCACCAACAAGCCCTGTTCCACCATATGCCAACGCAATTGCTGTACCGTTCCAAACCCCAGAAGTGATTGTGCTAACCCCAGTTATATTAGACTGATTAGCCACAGTAACTAAGCCACTAGAGTTTAGGGCTTCTGTAGTACCGGCATAGACAGAGCCATCATATCGCAAATTTCCAGCGTCAATCCACAACGCCCAGCTTCTAGTGAGCGTTTGGTTTGTTCCAGCACTAGGGGCGGCAGAGATATATACGGTAGTCGCATCAGTAGTTGTGACTGAAGCGTTAGTTGCTGCCAGAGTTGGTGCTTCAAATGCCACGCTAGCAAATTTGGCAGCGGTTCCCGACCCAGCAGTATCGGCAGTAAGGGTAGATGTATCCAAGTGAATCATCGAGCCATCGCCGGGAGTAATGGCCTTATCTCCATCTAAAGTCAGACCAACTAAAGTGCCAACTGCTGTAATTCCGGTTTGGGAGGCGTCTACACTTAAACTATGAGCTATGCCTTCTCCACTAGTCGCTCCCGTTGAAGTAATGCCAGTACCGCCAGTAACAGTAGCTACATAATTACCGGCTGTATTAGTTCCAAGAGTAATAGTGCTAACACTACCAACAGGTAGTGTGCCTGTAACATCTGCTGCTAAATCAATCGCTCCTAGCGTTATTGCTTGCGTAGATATTGATAAGTAATCATGTGAGCTTGTAACGAGTGTTACATTAGTAGAATTGTCAGCTCCAGCAGCGTCTACACCTAAGCTGGTTCTTGCGGTGGCCCCGCTCTCATACGCAAATACTCCAGCACCAGTAGCAACTATAAACTGCCCATCAGATGCGGGAGCTTCAAGCGTAGCCAAGTCTACTAATCCACCAACTTGATTTGCCGTTAAAGCCGCAAGAGTGTCTAACTGAGCGTCATAAGCTTGGGTATTGGTTCCAATTAAAAGGCTGAGAGATGTCGGGGTGACGTTTGAGTTTAAGAGTGTTGAAATACTGGTTAATCCAGTACCACCATTGCCAACCGGAAGAGTTCCAGTAACCTTTGCGGCTAGGTCTATGCTTCCAGCCAACATAGCATTGGTTATAGTTGTCCAAGAAACGTCTGTGCCATCTGTGGTTAATGCCCTATTAGCAGCACCAACCGCTAATTCTGCTGTAGCAGCACTAGCATTTCCATAAACTAAGCTTCCTCTGGTCAGAGCATCCAACACATTTATTTCTGTTGCTGTTGACGTAACAAGCGTTCCACCAAGCTTCAAGCCGCCAGCAGCGCCATCGTGGGTAGATATGTCTACTGTGATATTGCCGTCCGAGCCAAGACCAACTATATCCAGACCCTTTGTTAAAGTACCATCATTTTCAGCCACATGAAATTCAATACTACCTTCTTCCCCGCCAGAAGTGGGGTCATCAGTTTTGGCTAAAATTCTTGCATAAGTATGAGCGTTTTCGTCAGCGTCTTCACCAGCAAAGTCGATATTACCAAGAACATCAGCAGCAGCCGCACTATCGCCAGTATTCTTGTTAAACTTAATCGTGCCACTGGTAGCGTCATCATTAGTATTCTGAATCGTAAGAATAGGTTTAGCAGAAGTAGCAGAAGTAATAATTGCGTCGGTGCCGTCATAAGTAAAATTAGCTTCGGCAGCAAATGTGTTGTCGCCAGTAACCCACGTTATAATTCCGTTGCCAGTATCTCCTGCAACAGACCTTGAACTACCACCCCCGCCACCCGCCGCATCAGCATATGCCGTGGTTGCAATTTTGGTTGAATTATTGCTAGAAGACTGCGTAGTTGCTGTGGCCCCATCCCCTAAAGCAACATTACCACTAATTGTGCCGCCATGAATCTTGTCGCCGCTAATCCCGTCTGCTGCAACTGTTAAGGTGCCGCCAGAAATGTCGATGGTGCCAGTGGTGGTTATGTTACCAAACCCAGAAGCAATAGAGCCAGCGGCTAAAGCCCCTACGGTAAGTATACTTGAGTTGCCTGCTGCTGGTGCTGCTGCAATATCTGTAAGAACTTCTGAAGCACTACGGCCTTCAATTGCGGTTCCATCAACTCTAAGAAAATCATTATCTACTACGTTAGCATTAAATTTAGCAACATTAGTGTTAGATATTCCGGTATCCAGAGTGGACACTGTACCTAAACCAAGAGATGTTCGGGCAGTTGAAGTGCTTTCATACGCAAAAACTCCCGCGCCAGTGGCAACTATAAATTGTCCGTCAGACGCAGGGGCTTCAAGCGTGGCTAGGTCTACCAAGCCGCCAACTTGGTTTGCGGTTAGGGCCGCAAGAGTATCTAACTGAGCGTCATAAGCTTGAACATTTGTGCTAATAACTAGACCAAGATTAGTTCTAGCACCAGAGGCGCTGGAGCTTCCAGTGCCACCATTGGTTACTGGCCAAATCGCAGAAGTATCAAAATCAGCAACTACACCACTGCCCGGAAATATCATGGTGTCCGTAATGTTGGTAACAACATCGCGTACATCTTGCGCACTGATATCGCGGCTAGTATTATTAGCTAAATTTGTGTTGATTTCGCTCTGAAGCTGTACCTTGCCTTTACGGGTCATAACAATTTACCCCCTTAATTAGGCAAGAGTAATGTCAATATCACCAGCATTAAACTTAAAGGTATCGCCGTCTGTAACGATTCTTGGAGTAGTAAGAGCGCCGTGAAACAGAACATTGCCAGCACCATGAGTTAGGCTGTCAACGATAGCTATGCCAGAAACGTAGCCCCAGTCGCCGCCACTAGCTGCCGCAAATTCAACAGCAGCAGTGTTAGACGTGGTTGGCGAACCTATTCCGGGCAAATCCCAAGTAGCGTCAGCAGGAGCGCTTAAGCTCTTTCTTGCGTAAGCACTAGCACTAGCTATTTCTGGTATTGTTGCTCCGGTTTTAGAATCTAAAGCCCAATTTGCATCGTGATTTCTTAACAAAGCAATCGAAATGTTCGACGGCTTACTAAACGTAATTGTTCTGAGCAAATGGTCTATAATCCCAGACTCCAGATAATCAGACATTGCAGCCATTATATTTTCTCCTAAAATTAAGTTGTCTTATGCTTTAAAGCGTTGTTTTTCCTGTTGCCCTATTTAATATATACACCAAATTGGCAAAAAATCGCCGCACCTAAAAATCCATAAAAGCTATAAAAGGCGGCTGTGGTTCTGTGCGCTGTTCATATCTTTCATCCCACCCCGTATCAAAACCTGACACCGCAACAGCAGGGCTAAATCTGTTACCACCACCATCTCCATCTATAAACCAATGCGACTCATCTGTATACACCCCCGTAACACTGAAACTCGTATAAGGCCATATAGGTTTAAAGTGACTATAATCACTACCATATACGCCGGAAACAGGAAATCCATGCACATTATACCCCCATCCAGAAGTAGGCACAATACCGCTGTCAAGAGCGTGACTATTTATTTTTAAGGTATAATCATCATTAGCGGCGTCTGTAAAATAGTTACCAACCTGCGTGCGAGAATCAGAAATATTTCCAATACCACCTCCCGAATTAATCGCTAGGTCGTCTCCCGCCGTGTTAGAAAAATTCGTACCAGAAGTTAAAACCAAATTATTTTTAAGATTACCGCTGCCAACAATGCCCGCTCCGCTCAAGCTCGTATTATCTAAAACCACAGTATTATTGTAAGCTTCATCAGCCTCTATGCCGTTTCTAATTTTTCCATAAACCAAAGACGTAGTTACAATGTCCGCCGCTATACCAACATCTATAAGCTCTTGACCAAGGGAATCCTCCCCATTACCATGAACTATACAATTATGAACAAGCGAGTCGGAAGATGTCTCATAAGCCATAATTCCATGAGACCAGCCATTGTCTTCCATATCGACTTCTATATGCTGTACTATCAATCTTTCTGGCTTATTGTCAGTGTCCCCAACAAAATCAAGAAGAGAGTCTCCATACCCCTCATATCCGGGCCTAAATACCGCCCTATCATTTGGGCCGGGGCCAGTAAAAACATTGCCAGCCCATGTGACTTCCGGCCCAATGCCCCCTGATACCCTCATCCCACCCTTAATCTGTTCAGTAAACTCTCCCCCCGACAAGAGAAATACGGCCCATGTATCCCCAGTATGCGCATGGCCCTCCGCGCCTAAAAGATAGTAGCCGTCGCCAGCTATGGCGCCAGCTATGGTAGGATTAGTTCGCGCTCCAATCAAAGCTGAAGTTAAAGTGCTATAATCATCATCCCCCACTCGGTCGCTTCCAACATTTATTACTCTATATGTGCCAAAGGCTCCAATGTTATCAGGAATATAGACACCATTTATAGACAGGTCATCTCCCAGTCCCTGAGCTATTTTTAAATCATGAATCTCGTTCACACAGCTAAAAGTAGCCGCAGCGTCTGGTCTTCCGAGGGCACCATTAAAAACATTAATATCTTCATTATGAACACCCGCATAATATCCAGTTTTGTCGGAAGACTGGTTGTTGCTAACGTCGGCCCTTACGCCCCCCACGGCATCGGTGCCCCACAAATTGTTAGTACTGCCGTCACCGCCATAACAAAGCGTTTTATAGGTTCCACCAATATAGCTATTTCCACCGTCTATTTTATGAGACACGCAGCTTCGCACAATGGTTCCATATGTGTCAGCTATATTAAACCCAAAAGTATTGTTGGGTGTCGGGTCTGTATCCTTTGTGCTGGTAATTGAATCCGCAGTACAAAATTCAGCCGTAAGGTCGGGCCTGTTCTCGACGGTTATAGCGCTCCTGCTATCATGCCCGAAACTTATTCCATATGCATTATTGCCCCCACTTGCCCTAATGTCCGTTACATAACAATACTTTAAGACAACTTTGACATTTGTTTGGTTGTCACACTGAATTCCAATTTTGTCGCTGTCCCCTCGGTCACCCAGACCTGATACCCTCACCCTCGTCAGATGGGCTTCCTCGCCCTCGGAAAGATTGATTACTATACCCTTGTTAACCCAACTACTGCCTTCTCTTGCAGTTATCCCACCAATCGTCAAGTCTGTTATTGTGGTATGTGTTACTATATTAATTACACCATGTGGACTGTCACCGGCGGGGAAGATTGAGCCACCACTAATGCTATATTGAAATTCTGCACTAGGGTCATCTAGACTATTATTTGTGTAGTCAAGAATAATGCCAGTTTCGATGAATCCCCCCGTAAGCGTACAGATTGGCCCCGGCCCGCCAGTTGTACCAACAACCGCTTCCCAACCGGTTAAAGTTGTATATGTTGAGCCATCACTGGCTAGTACTGTACCCATAGTTATCCCCCACTCGGAATGTGTAAACCTTCTTTGATTTTACAAAGACAGTTTTCGTCTACATCGTGTGCTGTACACTCATTATCAATTAAATCTCTATAGTCTGACTCTTTTTCCGTATTTCTTGCTGTGTCCACGTCAACAAAATCATAATCCCAATAAGGAATAAACCATCGCCTTCTTTTTACTATTAATTTTTTTGTCTCTTTGCTGACTGGACTTATCAGAATATTTTCTGCAATAGGTTCTATTTTTTCACCTGCCGTTTTATCAGAGCATTCTATCATAGAATCATGATGCAGGTGGACGCAAGACAGGGACAAGAACAGTCGGCGCTCCGTTGGGGTAAAAGGCCAGCTAAGGTTATCGGCCCTTTTATGGTCACTATAAGTTTCTATAGCGCTCCATATAGCATCTAAATTGATGGGCAGATTATCAGCACTATACCAAACTTCTTTTCCACATGAGCCAAAAATACAATGATTTTGTTCTCTGAGTTTTTTATTAAGAACATCGTCAACTTTTATAGACTCGCCTCTATAATTAGGGATGGTACTTAGTATTTCCTTGTCTCCACTCTGTAAGTAAGTTCTTTCAACTTCGTTAGTATTGAGTCTTACATACTTATGCTGAGCGGTACTTTCTAGATAGGCAAACAAAAGAGGGCTATCATAATACCCAGTAACATCATTAGGCGAAAAGTTTTCTTTCCCACATATATTCTGAGCGTTTGACTGCAAAATTCGGTCTTGGTTGAAAGCTAGAACTACATCCCCATCCTGATATGCAGGATTTTCCCCCTTAGTTTGCGTCATAATAAGAAGTTCCACGAAACTCTCCTATATATTTCTGCCGATAACGAACCCGTCATACCAGTAATTTGAGTCCAATGCAGCGCCATCCCCACTAGCCACGATAAAGCCATAAACATCTGTTTTCTTCGCCGTGGTGGTCAGAATGGGAAGGGTTCCACCCTCCGCCCACTTAATATGGTTGAACCATGTAACTGCGCGTGAACCCGTAGCGTCCTGCTCTAATCTAACTACAATTTTTTGACCGACATTTACCCCGCTAGCCTCAAGGGCTCTGTTTCCACCTAAAACCAAGCTGTGCATATTAGAAGCTTCGCAATCAAAAGTTACGATAGCGCCATCTGTATTTATTTTGTTGTCTGTATAACTAGAGCTAGTTTTAGTTTTGCCTGCTATAGTCAGTCTTCCTCGATGGAGATTACCCGGAGTAGGGGCGACAACTCCAGAGTCCCACACTAATAAAGAATCATATGCTACAGAATTATCATCATGCCAAAAAGCTACTCCTTTTATAGCCGGGGTGGGATTTTCGGGAGATGTGTGTACTGTTTTGTCAGCGGGATGTGTAACAAAAACCTCAGAACTTCCAGCTAAAGTTATTTTAGAACCACTACTACTACTAGCAAGCACTGTAGTTCGAGCAAGTCTGGTTGTGGTGCTAGACAAGGTGCCTACGCCAACTTCCCAATTGTTGACATTAACAACCGTATAATAGACAGTATCGCCATCAGAATATCCCGCTGTTAAAAAAGACTGATAACCACTAGAAGCACCCGCTAAATCTATAGTGCCGGTTCCGGTGCTGGTAGTTGTTTCTTTTACTCTGTCTTTTAATACATGAGCCATTTTATGCTCTCCTATGAAACAAAAACCTCTCTTTTATAAGATTATACACTATAATTCGTCAAAAGACGTTTTAGTATCTATAAAAAAAAGGGGAGCAGCAGCGGCACAATTGCCGCCGCTAACTCCCCTGCGGGTGTGACGCCCTGTTTAGAAGGAACCAAGCAGAACTCTACGGTTATCCAGAACCGCGAATCCCATCTCTGCCCATCCATACATGCCAGCACGCTGCTGACGGTGCAGGTTGTCGTCTTCAAAGACTTGAACATTCTCTCTGACAGGCATTATGAAACTGTCATTAGACTGCAAGTCGAGACCAACAACTAGCTCTACGTCAGAACTAGGCCCAAGACTACCGCTAAGTTCGTTCGAGAAGAAGTTCTGGTATTCCTGACTTTCGCCAAGCTCATCCATGTCATGGAGATTAATACCAAAAACTCTAGTCAAAGAGGCCGAACCATCTGCGGCTTGGAAGATTTCACGACGAGTAACCTCGTCAACTTGGTCTACACCCCAATTCCGAATGTCTTCCAGCGCTTCGGGACTAAGATAAACGTCAGTCAGTCTGCCACGATTCAGGGAGCCAGTGTTGCCTCCACCATTTCGTCGCATGACCGTTTTCATAAGAGAAACAACTCTCTTAGTAAACTGACCAGCGGCGGCATCAGCGTCATAAACAAGAATGTTACGGTCAACGCCAGCACTTAAGAGTGTATGCCAACCGTCATCATTCATCTTCTTAACGAAGGATGCTTCCAGAACTTGAGCGGCACGACCAATAACATCCCATCTCGCATCACGGGCATACCGAAGCAGCCAGTCAATTGAGCTAGTAATTGCATAGGTCGGAACCATAACGTAATCGCCTTCCACTGCCCGCTCTGGAATACGTCCATGACCGGGGTTCGTGTAAGCGACAAACTCATCTTCTTCACCGGGAGCCAGAAGGTCGAGGGGAAATTCCGAAGTACTTCCCGGTTCCATCTGGATGGCTTCAAAGATGCCGTCCAAAATATTGCCAACTAAGACACCTTGTCTCAGTGGCGATTCGATAGCCTTAGCAAGCTCACGTTGCGCAGTTAAAGCTTCATTTTTATCAGCACTTCCCGAACGCTTTAATAGTTCGATGAAGGCTTCATCGGGTCTTTTCATTGTAGACATATGATATATCTCCTTATCTGTCGATTATGATGCCGTTGGGTGGTAGCCCGAAAGCGCGTTCGGCAGGTTAATTTCTACCTTTACATAGCCATCCTCGTCTTTAGTAGACAAGAAACGACCAACAATACCTTCTTCAAGCACCCCTCCAGCACCGGGACCACCAGTACCAATGTAGCCACTGTGGTTTACATAAGCCAGACCACCAATAGCAGGTGTATGACCGGGATAAATGCGGTCAGTAACAACCCAGCCCTTACGGAGCAGAGTAACCTTGCTACCCTTTTGCACTTCATCTTTATGCCAGTTGATGTGCTGTCGAGTAAGGTCGATATTAACCATTTCATTCATTAACAAACCGACTGGAATCGCACCAGAAGCTGCGGCAGCACTATAAGTAACCAAAGCAGCCGACTGGTCTAAAGCCGCACCGGAACCGCCAGTACTTAAACAAGCGATACCGCCTCGACTAGCAACCTCGTCCATAAAGAACGAAATGTCGGTTTGGAGTTCATGTCTATCAGCTTTTAAAGCCATTATATTTCTCCTTAAACTAAATTAACTGTCGATATTGGCAGTTGTTCTCAGTACGTTCTGTGACAACCATTCAGAAGCAATGGCTCGCACAGATTTAATACCATCCGTTTCGCCTGCATCGACGAGAGCGGCGTCGGCTTCTTCTTCCACGTCTTCAAGAATTTCTTCTTCTGCGGAAGCTTCAGCTTCATCTTCTTCTTCAGACTCTTCAGACGCTTCAGATTCTTCAGACTTGGCATCCTTCTTCTTCTTCAGCCAAGGCGGAAGCTTCTTGTCTTTACCGTCTTTATCGTCTTCGTCTTCTTCATCCTTCTTCTTGAAGGGAACAAACTTAGCCAATTGCTTGACAAGTTCATCAAACATCTCGTCATTAGCTTCTGCAAAGGCTTCTAAAATAGAAGTCGCTTCATCAGAATCCACCCCAGCGTCAGTCAGGGAGTTTCTACGAGCAAGAGTGATAGCTTCCTTCTCATAAGAAAGAATTTGCTGACTAGCTTCAGAAAGCTCTTCTGCTTGCTTAGCAACCAACTCTTCATTTTCAGATACTTTATTTTCGAGAGCCTTAACAGACTCTTGAAGTTCAGTAATAGTTTCATCTTTTTCTGCAACAGTAGTCTTAAAAGTCTCAAGCTCCTCAGACGTAGCTTCGTTAGCTTTAACCTGAAGTTCTTCTTTAGTAGACTTTAATTGAGCCTTCAGCTCTTCTACTTGCTGCAAAAGGCGTTCATCATTCGACATGATATATTTCTCCTTCGTTATATCGAGTTGATTAATAGACTTCGCTTCAGTTCTAGTAAATGGATTGGACTCTGTTAAAATAACACTTCTAGGATTAGCTGGGTTGTTAACCAAGCCTTTACCAGAAAATGAAACATTTCTTAACAATCTTCCTACCTTGTGGCCTTCATGCTCACCAGTTCCGCCATATGACCTTAAATGCTTGGTCAAAAAAGCGGACGCTTCGTCTCTAGCCACTATATGCTGTGCGCCATCTGGGGTCACAATAGCATAATCAAAAGCACTAAATAGGCACTCCATAGAAACAAACCATTTTCCATCCTCTATCTCCGCAATAATTGTTTCCATCCGTTCTTTTAGTTCGGCAGAAGCCCAACTATTATAAAGAACAGAACTGGTCACTATATCAAATCTTTCAGGAAGATTTTCAACAAGTGTATTGTTAGGGACTTCATTTCCGTCAGCCCCAATGACCATATTAGCAGTAATGTGACCAATTATATCAGCCTCATCATGCATATAGTTAAACTGTTTATCTTCTGGAGAATGACGAGCGCCCCAAGTTTCTGCAACATCAAACACGTCATCATTTTTGTTCCAGCCGGTAGAAACCAAAACAGAATTAAGATAGTATAAATCAATTTGTTCAGAACCACCGGTTTTACCGGAAACGATTCTCAACTGTTCTACACTTTTTTGTGATGGGGCTGGTATACAAGCCTCTACTGGACATAGTAATGCAAGACTGCTACCAGACTTAATTTTGTCAGATAAACCATCTCTTATTTCGGTATCGAATATTTTCATAATTACTTTCCACAGCGGGCCAAATTAGGAACTTCGCCTCACAATTATATACACCTAAAACAAAAAATACTTAATAATTTGCAGTTAGTGTGCATACTGGAAAGCATAAGCAGACGATTGAATTTGCCTCATTTCGTCTATTGTTGGCTGTCTATCATTTTTATCCGCAAAGTCTTTTGATAGAACATTTCGTGTGTTTATAATATCAGGAATGACAGCACCATTGTTTAGCAAGATGTCATTAATAATATCAGCAGTAACCTCAGAGTAGGGGTCAAGATTACATAAAACTCCAAGCTTGATGTGTTCTAGCTCTGCCTGCTCTTTTTTAGTTAGACTTCGCAAGTTCTTTTTCTGATAGTAAGATAGCAATGCTGGATTTAAGATATCAGAAATTGTTTTCTGAGAATCATTGGCCCACAAAGTAAGATTAACAAAGTCAACATTAGCTTTACGAAGAGGAAGCACTCTTTTTTGCTTTCTCTTTTTTGTGTCGCGTGAAAACTTAGGTCTTCCATCTTCGGGTCTTCCCACAGGCTCATCATTATTATCTATGTCATTTGGCTCTTCTGTAAGAGAAGGTTCTGGAGCAGTTTCTTCAACAGGAGGCTTTGACGATGGCGGCAAACCTACATCTTCAGGAAGAAGCATATCTTTGGTTAACGCAATTTTTTCCAAAGACTGCTTGTGCTGCGGGTCATGATACGGGCTAGCCTTCGGTGGAGTCTTTTCTCCTGTTCGCTCTCTTGATTCCCTGTTAATCCTAATTCTTTCTATATCAGGCATTTCCCCAAATCTTTCTCGTAAAGTTTCGGTGCTAATAATATCTCTGTCAGCCAACTGAATAAGAAGATTCTTTTCTGCTGCCTCATCCGATAGAGAAATGTGGTCAAAGTGAACTTTTGCGGGAAGCCTAAAACCCATAGCCTTTTGAACTCGCTCAATTTCACCCTCCCAAAAGTCCATCAAAATACTTCTTCCGTATTCCAACCTCTCTACCAATGTTTTTAATGACACAAAATTATTAGAAAATCCACCCGTGTTTCCAGCCACGCCGGTAAGTGTTGGAGGAATGCCTAGCCCGGCATATACGCTATTTAGTACTGGGGTATATTTCTCAGACCCTAAAAATCGGTATATTTGAGTATTTGATTCTTGAAAATTAATCTCTGGCCCCCAAACCAAATCCATAGTACCGCCACCAAAATTGCTAGCAAGAATATTTCTTAGCTTATTGATACCAGCCTTAGTTGGCAAAATCTTATGGTCTAGACTGCCCAGAGTCCACAGTCGTATATTGGAAATAGCACCATCTAAAGCCGACATATCTGCCAGCTTCATTTTCTCTAGCATTATAATGTCGTCCAAGATAGCATAAATCATAGGATGCGCCCATAAAGACCAATCATCCTTTTTGTAATAATATACTGATGTTTTATCTGGGTCTAAATCAATAGTCTTTTTGCCCGAATTAATTGCGTTCTTAATATCACTAGGCAAAGAGTTGATTAAATATCTATTTTCCTCTGTAGGATTTTTTATCATTCTTTGGATTAAGTTGGAAACCTTCAAAGAAAATTTAGGATTGCCAGCAAAGAGAGCTAGCTCTTGACCTATGACATCTACAGATAGTGGATTCAAGAAATCATAAACCCAAGGAACTTCTCGGTTTATAACAGAAACGCCTTCTGGCTTCACGTCGGCTGCTTTGCTTAGCTCTTTTTGAAGCTTAGAGCTAATTTTAGCGGTTCGTCTTTTTACGATTACGTTTCCGCATCGGTACAATGTGTTCAGAAATCTTTCTGACCTTTCCTTACCACGAATCTTTTTAAACCACTTTCTATAAAACCTTTCTATTTTTTTATTAGGATGTATCAACTCTACACCCTGACTCGCAAAATCTCCCATAAGGTCGATGACATTTTTGATAATGCCCACTCGGTCATAAGCATTCATGCAAGACTTGATAATGTCTTTTTGATTTTTGGGTAGGTTCTCAGCACTTCTAAATTTATAATAATCATCCCTAGTGTGCTGTGGACGAACAGAGATATTGGGTTCTATATCTAAAAAGGTGCGACGAGAAGCCGAAGTTTTAATTCCGTCGTATGCGTCAACAGCCCCGGCAGCTTGAGCAAACGCTGTCTGTTTTTCAGAATCGCTAGACCAAGTGACAAATGGGACTTCTGGTGCGCTTTGTTCGTCGGAGGCCATCAGTAATTCCTTTGTAATAGGATTGCAATTCTATTGCTCTAAGTAATTTATACACAAATTAGTAAATATCTTTGATTTGATTAGTCCACCAAGACGGGCCAATATATCCCGGCCCACTAGTTTCGTTTTCAGCATCATGAGCAAACCCACCAACAGGCTTATATTTGGGGGTAGGAGGGGTTCTGTGTAAAATTCTTGATGCCATATTAGCCATTAATAATGCGCTATATCTATCTTTTCTAATTTTATCCTTTTTTCCAGCCCGGACTATAATTTCTGGCGTGTCCCATTTATCTCGGCCCGATGTAGTTTGGCTCATTTGTATCATAGAAAGTTCATTTTTAAGCTCTTCAATTTCCATGACACAATCTTCCAATGTGTCGTACTTTCTTTCTTGTTGTGCGTCATCAATAGTAGACAGGCCCAGAGTGATTGAATCAAAAAATGGAAATAGTAAAATCCTATCCTCAAAATCTTTTCTCATTCCGTGATTGGCTTCTGATAACCAGTCAGACCTTGCAAACTGACACATTTCCAAAATATGCAAGCCGGGATGTCCGTCAGTATCTTTTTCTTTGTCTTCGTCAATAACAGGCCAAATGGCAACCTCTCCCTCTTTTATTTTATCGAGGTCATGTAAAGATTCCATGACAGCTATTCCACCACCCTGAGCATCCATAGCCAAGTGAACACACGGAAACGCTTTCATCAAATCTCTAATTTTTCGTGCGCAATAAGAATAAAAATCAGACTCGCTAGCTAGACCAGCTTTTACCTGCTCTTTATGTTGGCTTCTTGTAGTTGTCCAGCAATAAACTATTTTTCTGTGGTCAGGTGCCAATTCTATAACAACGATGCTAAAGTTATCAACTTCAGAAGCTGGGTCAACTCCAAATATATATTGACAGTTTGGGTTTCCTACCAATTCAGACCTAAAACTAATATCGCCACTTGGTAGAGATATTGGGCTTTGTTCTGAGGCAACGCATGACTCAATAAGTGTCCTCTTAAAAAAGCCCTGACTATCCGTAGTAAAACATGCGGCAAATTCCATTTGATAGATACCAGTATGCACAGTGGCTTTAGAACGAGCAACCTGAGAAGAATCCATAAACCCTTCCGGTAAAAGCTCAAAGGGAACTCGCATGATACTATATTCTCGCCAATCAAAATCTTTAGGAACTTCCTCTCCACCAAAAATTTCTCTTAGCAGGGTCACATTGCCTTTACTTTTTATAATAGACTTCCACTTTTTCCAATATGTAGCAAAGTGATTAAAGTCATAATATGCAGTCCCAGAAATAATAATCTGGTTGGCAAGATGCTTTAAGACTTCTTCTTCTATAGCTTCGCGCCCCAATTCCTGAGCCTTTTTGTTGGAAGCAACTCTCTTTACGTTTTCGATAGGGGAAGAAGATACGGCAGCAAAACCAGCAACCACGTTTTCAAAAATCTCTCTGGGAACAGACGCAAACTCATCAGTAATAATATCGTTTGCTCTTTGGCCTCTAATTTTGGTTCCGTCTCCCAGAGGCAAACAAGTTATAGTACTCTCATTAATTCTCATTATACATCTGTCGATATCTCTTCTTGGGCCACTATTTGTGCTAACCATATCTCTCAATACAGGAGCGCCCCTCCAAATAGTATCCATATATTCAAACAGAACTTTTGATTGCCTAAAAGCCGCGCCAACAATTACTATTTTTCTTGCAGGCATAAAAAAAGCGCGGAGCATGGCGTATAAAGATAGAATAAATGATTTACCAAGTCCGCGCGAACCTATTAACATAGGAAATTTTCTGTTCCACATTTCTTCAAGAATTAAAGCCTGCATAGGTAAAATATCTATATTAAATATTTGCTTACAAACAAAGCTAAAATATTCTGGTTTTGATAACAACCAAGACAGGCGTAAGTGAAAGTCTTCTTCGCTATTTTTATATATGTGTTCTAATGGATTAAATAGGGCGGTCTCATCCACGTCTATATTTAACCAAGCGTCTTCTATTGTTTTTAATTCAGACATGTGTTTCTAATGACGTTAAGGTTTTCATATCCCTTGTGACCAACAACCGAATCAGCAAAACCATAGTAAACAGCTTCCTCCGCGTCCATCCACCAGTCGCCACGACAATTAATTTCGTTACGCAAATGCTCTTTTACTCTGTTTTCTGAATAATTTATAAAAAATGGGCCATACATACAATTTTCAGAATACATGTCCAGCATCTTATCATTGGACTTTTTGTTTACTTTTATACTAGATTCTACACATAAAGAATGTCCTTCCACAGACATTTCTCCAAAATGAATCATAAAGTCTATATCTGGCATCAGCACCCTCTTGTCTGCGGCCTGTAATATAATGCTCCCCATTGAAACAGCATGACCGTAAACCAAAATCGTTATAGGACACAGTGAAAACTCCATAGCGTTAAAGATAGCTATACCATCATTCCACTCTCCCCCAACCGTATGCATGTGTACTAAAATTGGGCCACTACCACTATTTTCCAACACATGTAAATTCTTTACAAAAGTGGTAGCCATTTTAAATTCAACTCCGGGTTCTTCTTCATGAGAATGATGACTATGAAGATAAATTTCCCTAGCGTTTACGTTAACGCCATAAGAATGAATATCGTTTAGCAAAGAGTAGTCATTAGAAGACATGAAGGAACTCCAGTTTTTATTTTTCGTAAGCCTGTTTTATAATTTCTATGGCCTTTTCTTCGGCCTCCTCTTTTGTGTTCGTAAAAATAATTTCCACCCCATATTTTTCCTTATAGTCATAAAGGCATTTAAGCATGAATTTCCCGTTCATTCTTAGGTACTTGCGTTTAGATGCGGGAACCGTAGAGTTGATTGGGAACTCGCGCACGTTATCTTCGGAAAATTCACATACGATGTAAGCCCAACGGAACTCTTGCATCCTTTCTAGCTCTGCCTCAAACTGCTTTCTTTTCTTACCCAGATTTAATGCTAGTTCCGCTGTTGTGGCTTTGCGCTCTATAATGAGGTCTTCCTCTAAACCTACAGCGGTATAATCACCCGTCTTTAGTCCTTGGTCTATAATGGCTTCACAGCTTTCGTAAAAATCAAAGTTCCAGCCGTTCTTCTCTCTTGTGTCTCTTATAATCGTATACTTTTTTAAAGGAGGCATTAAGTCCCCCAAGCTTTTTCTATCTCTGCCTGTAAATTTGGAACGCCATCAAAGCTATACCCAAACTTTTCAATATCCTGCGCATAAGTCTGAGCAACTATGTTTTTTAGCTCTTCAGTGTAATATACGGAATAGTGGTCGTGATTAGTTTTATTAACCTTGTGGGATAGGGCATTGCTGTCACACTCTTTTTCATACACTCTTCTGAATATTGTCTCAAAGTCTTCCTTTAGATTCTCATATCTTCCAACGAAATCAACAATCTTATTTCCTTCAGCGTCGAAAACATAATCATACTGAGGGATAAAGTGTTCCACTCTGGCATAATGCCTAAAATCCGTAAAAAATTGATTCTGATTTATCGTATTGACCGTTTCAGGTATGGCACGAATAAACTCATCAAAACTTTGCTTGCTATTTCCAACCTGTTGTCTTGCGTGGAACTCAGACACCATTCTATCCCAAGGGTTTCTTACAAAGCAAAATTTAGTCAGTTTGCTTAATACGGCATCAGGCAGGAGATTATGATGCTTAATAACCCGCATATTAATATGTGAAGCTACTGCCGGATA